>Ga0066372_10000915_pt1 | contig 11478 bp, 5 predicted proteins | sample Knorr_S15_td_250_FD_77011 | JGI IMG/M metagenome (GOLD analysis project Ga0066372, IMG submission 77011) | Marine microbial communities from Southern Atlantic Ocean transect - Knorr_S15_td_250_ad_251m_LV_A | ecosystem: Environmental > Aquatic > Marine > Oceanic | place: Southern Atlantic ocean... | reverse complement strand
GAGCCATTTCACCCTCAATAATTCTTCCCTTGAAAGCCACCTTGTGTCATCGTGCTCAGTGGGACTGATCTCTTTTGGTTCAATTATTCCACAATGCCAAATCTGGAGGTTGACATCCCTATCTTCGTAACTGTGGTGTATCTCTGTAATAATGTGCGATGGCAGGATACTAATTTGTAGTTCTTCGAGCAATTCTCTGATTAATGCATCTTGAGGGGACTCGTTATCTGCAATCTTCCCCCCAGGTAACTCCCACCAACCAGACCATTCGTCACCAGCGGGCCTCTTACATGCAAGGATTCGGTCATCAGCATCTAGGATGAGACCTGCTACAACCGCATAATGGGACCTTATGCATAGGCAATTAGTGACTTTTTTTACAACAATAATTTGCTCTTCCTTGGAGATAATTCCTTCATCGGGAAGATGCATAAACAGAACGACAGGTTTCGATTCTTCGGACATCCCTGCAGCAAGTAGGGTTCTGAAGTAAGTCTCGTTGCATACAAATCCTCCCGCATCCTCGCTCCAGATGATATTGTCGTTATCATCTAGCTCTTCATCGATAACGTGTGCTGGGGCGTTGGTTTTGATAGCCTTGGGAGCATCATTGACAATCACACCCATTTTTATCTGCCTTCCTGAGTTGTCTGGAATAATCATTTCATACTGATTCCTGCCGAATCTCTCAAGATGAATTTTGTCGATTCCGGCAGAATATCCCAATAGAAGTATTGCAGAATAGTCGGGTCCATTCAGAATTTCCGCAGTTGGCATTTTTGATCCATCCTCATCTACTGGAAGCAACATGGTTGTGGTTTCCAAACCTTCAATGCCTGAAATTGAAATCTCCCTTAGAACATCTTCAGAGATATTCGTTGTATGGGGTGAGAAGGGGGTGAATCCAGTCAGGAGCACCCGGGGTCCATTCATGGACGGCGTAAGGTTGGTGTCTAGTTGTCATTTTCTATACAAATTTAGACGTCATCTTCATCCGTCCTGAATGTTGGCAGTAGTCGTGGCCGACGAGTACGTGGTGCAGTTGGAGCCCGATGAGGAATCTGGGGCGAGTCCCCTAGGTGTGGCTTCGGTAATCTGGAGAGAGTTGAGTGGAGGTATTGGCCCGTGGGGAGCAATGAGGCCGCTTTTCGCCGTTGCACTATCGTTAGTCCCTCTACTATTCTTAGGTCAGCATTTCAATCGTGAGCACAGGAAGGCGTCCGAGTGGTTCTTGATTCAATTCCCGTTAATCCTGTCCCTAGTGCTTTGGCCGGTTCTCTTCGCATGGTCCATTGCCGACGCTTGGTGGGTCTCCAGTGGCATAGTGGCATCAGCTGAGAATAGAGCGAGTCTAGAATCCTTCAGGGATGTCTAATGGGCTGAACAAGTGACCTGGGCTGGTTGCTCTGGAAAGTTGTGTTCTGGCGATTACCTCCCAGTCCCTCAACAGTGCAATGGCCTGTGGAAAGGACAACTCGGTTCGATTTATCGAGGTTCTCAGTATGGTGTCGAAGATATCCATTCTATCTTGGTCGACCTTGTTAATTAGTGATTCCAGTGGAAAGTCTAAGAAAATTGGTTCGACGGATTCTGCGTCTATGGGATTTGATTCTAGAAGATTATCAGGTATTTTCTCATCGTTCATGTTGGCTTTTTCCACCAATGAATCGGTCAGAATCCTTAGGTATTTTGAAACAACCAATGAGACCTCGATGATTGGTAGTTGATATTGTTTGACGAAACTCACCATGTTGCTCTGCAGGAATATGAGTTTCTCCTCGATGGGAGATTCAGGCCCCGGAATTGATTCATCTTGGCCTGACATGAAACTCTGAAGAGCCCGGGGCACATGAATTGATTAGTTGGTCATGTCGTTCTATCGTCGTACCTTATTGGTGAGCCACTATTGCCTCTAATTCCATCCAACAAGTCATCATCTATCTCGAAGAAATCATTCAGCCAATCCCCGTCCGTGTCCCAATTGGTCGGATCAGTGCCATCAGCGATCAAGTCACCGTCGATATCAAGAATCCACCACCCAAATGGATACTCCCCCAATTCGATATTTGGAAGATGGTTTCTGTCTCCAGCGAGCCTGTTGTATGCATCAGTCCAAGCCCCGTTAACATGTACTACGTCGTTGCTAGTGTTCACGTCCTCATAATCAACATCATTGTCATCAATCACCAAAGCATAGAGTTGGTCATCTTCGTTAATTCGGTTCATCCTCAAGTAGTTGGAAGAAAGGGAGCTGGAACCCGAACAGGTCCCCAGTAAGGTCTCCCTAAGTTGCCACCATTCACTGACTTCCTCGCCCGAGCAGTCATACAGGGAAGAAGCACGCACGACAGAGGGAGAGGACAGGGTTGTGTTAACCACAGCATAATACTCCTGGAAATTGTTGTATGGGATATACTCGCAAGAGGAGGTGGAGCATGCCCATTCTCCATCTTTGTCAGGGTCCTGGACTGCGTCAGAGGGGTCAGTGGGATCATGAGTGAACCAAGTCCAGTCAAGAGAGGGGCGCCCAATGTAGCCCTTCGAAAAATCAACTGGCTTCCAATTGTTGGGAGTTACTTCCTGCCACTGTACTTCGATTTTCATTAATGAGGACCAATTGTCATTCGTCTCATTCCATCCTCGGTGGTGCTCGTAATAATCGGGCATCATGTCCCCATCTGTGTCGTTGTCTAGGGGATTTGTTCCGTACTTGAAAATCTCGCGGCCATCAGACAAGCTTAGATCCAATATATATTCAGTCATGATACCATCCTGAAATATCGGTTTCATCGCTACAGAATCGTTGTCAGAATCTGAGTCTAGGGGTTTGGTGCCATTGTGAAACTCCATAATATTGGTGTAGTAAAGAGAAGAAGCCCCGTTTGCTATCTGCTGATCTTCCGGGAGGGGATTGAATTCTCTCTCTATCCAGTATCCTTGCTCAGCTGGTTTATCAGAAATCGCACGATTATACCAACCGTCTGCATCGGGGTCGTAATCAATATCTAGAGGATTAACAGGATTTAGTGACCAACGGAACGAGTTTACCGGAAGGACTTCGAGATATAGAGAGTAGCAGTATTCCCATCCATCGGGCATTCCGTCCCTATCTGAATCACCATCGGTGGGATCGGAAATTCCTGTTAGCGTTTTGTTGAAGTTGTCTGAATCGAAACCGTTGATTAGGCCAACCTTATCGAAAGATGCCTGGCTCTTGGATGCGAACATCAAGTATACTTCGTCCCAAGCGGCTTGCTCGGAAAGTCCGGTTTCTTCTACCATGGCCGTTACGGCGTCTGAACCATATGATACAGTCACAGTGCCGTTTGGCATGCTGCCAATAGCCAATCTCTTTCCATACCACCTAGAGTCATATTCGGCTAGATTATCGAAAGATTCGGAATCTGAGATCTCCCCATCCCCATCACAATCGTACGAATCTTCATCGGAGTCGAAATCGGTATCGGTATCAGTGAGAGGGTTCATTGTCCAATGGTTTCCTTCTAGGTCCCATTCTGTGAACCAATATTCGTATCCGTCGCTCATACCGTCGCGATCAGTATCGGCATCTTTGGGATCGGTGATGCCCAGTATGGATGCGAGCATGGGTTTTGCCGGACCCCCTTCTTTCCATACATCAAATTGCTCCATTGCCAATTCAGCCCTGCCCTCCTTGGTGAATAGGATTCTGTAAACTCTGTTCTCAAAATCCAACTGATTGATTTGGCTGGCCTCCTCCCAGAACAAAGGTGCTCCTGAAGGAGAAAGACCACCATTAACTGGACTATTAGAAGTTAGGTTCAACTCAGTCAAGTCACTGATGCCATCGGCATCGGAGTCGTAATTACCATCGTTAGGTACTAGTGGGTTAAGGGTCCATATCTCATTGGAAGAGTTCCATGAAGTGAATATCAGCTCGACGCCATCTAACAGTCCGTCGCCGTCGGTGTCGGGATTGTTGGGGTCGGCTGTTAATCCGGTTTCCGTCCTCTGCTGTTCGGTAACAAATGAGCCGAAAGAAAGAGGTGATTCCGCTCCGATCCAAGGAGTTGCAACTACCGCTCCCACCGCATCGGTGAGATAGAATTGAGGAGAGGATCGGGTGCCGTCGCTCTCACTCAACTGGCTATCAATTGAGTTGTACTCTTCCCAGTTTGTCATTCCGTCGAAATCAGGGTCGGCAAGGCTGTCCCCGCTGTTCACCGGGTTAAGAGTCCAATCCTGTTTGAAAAGGCTCCATCGGGCATTGAAAACCTCCCATCCATCAGGCATGCCGTCTCTGTCTGAATCAGAACTTAGGGGATTAGACGAGCCGACGTCATCAATGGGAACGTTGGACATCAATGTCTCGTAGTGGCTTCCAATGTACTCTCCAAATGAACCGGTGGCGAGCCCTGCCCATGATTCGTGAGACAATAGTGTCGTTAGGTTGCCGGGGTATGTGCTCCCAGAATAGGTACCATTGTGGAGAAAAATCTCGGACTTGAGGTGATACTCTAACCAATTTACTAGTGACTCGTTCAAGTCCAATTCTCCGTCATGATTTGCATCAAAACCATCTCCATCGGGATTATTGAGGAAGTCTGATCCATTCATGGGATTAATTCCTGAATTAGCTGATGGCCAATTGCATGAATACCTAGCTTCCCATCCATCGGGAAGTGAGTCATGATCTGAATCAACAGAATTTGGATCTGTGGGAATCCAGTATTCTGCTGATTCTGAGGATTCTCCATGAGATTCAAGTCCGAATTCAATGGCTATTGAGCGCAACTTTTCCCATTCGTACTCGCAAATGTTCATCAATCCGTCACCATCGGCATCCTTAGTGGCATCAGAAGGATCCCTGGGGTCCAGAGACCAATTGTTTCCACCCGTGTAAACATCCCCAATCCATCTCCTATTTTCAATTTCCCAACCATCAGGCATCCCATCTCCGTCAGTATCGGGGTTGGTCGGGTCAGTGGGCGCATCACTGCCCCCACCTGAACCGGAACCCAACCAACCACCTAGGTGGACCTCTCTAGCTGCCTCACCGGTGATTGAATCGCAAATATAGGCCCCGTTGAGATAGTGGCAATCGAATGAGGTTGAGTCGAGAAACCACCCCCAATTCTCCTCTCCATCACTCAGTCCATCTCCATCGGTGTCAGAATCCCTAGGGTCAGTTCCGTTCAGTCCTTCCAAAGAATTGGAAATGAATCTATACTCGTCCAAATTACTCCACAATCTGCTGAATTCACCATCGGCCCCCCAGGAAATCGAAACCCCATCAGAGTCTGGATCTCTGGGTGCATCATAGGGGTCGGTCGGATCTAAGCCATTGACGAACTCCCATCCATCTGGCATTCCATCCAAATCAGAATCTGAGGAATGAGGGTTCATTGAGGCTATGTTCATGTAATTTCCCGGTGATATGCCAACAAACAGCCATTCAATATCTCCTATTTCCAGTGTGGTCATCGAAGTAACAAGGCCCGGAATTTCGGTCTGATTTTCATACATTCCCAAGATGCCTGATGTGTCACCTTCGAGGCACCAGGTCCCATCCTTGGAGCCAATCACGACCATTCCGTCAATTGGAAGTATTGAGTGGATATCGTTTGCGCCAGATAGTAGGCCGTCTATGTTTAGCATCTTATCATTATCGAATGCACTCTTGGGTTGAGAGAAAATCAGATCCATGTTCACGAGGTGAATTCCCCCCCCAGTACCAATCCAGACTTCGCTAAATCCGTCTGAATTTGTTTCGACCACTATACTGTTGACTCTGGCAGTGCTGAATGAGTCGAATAGGTTCATAGAAACGAAGCTCTCGGCGTTCGATCTATCGAAAATCCACCACGGTTGTCCTGTTGCTGCTGTGGCATCGGTGGTGTTCCATGCAATTAGCCCTGCATCAGTGCCTACGAATAGAAGCGGGGTGCGTCCAGAAATTTCGGCGTGAGCTGCTGTGATAGCAGTAGCGTTGACGTCAGAAAGCATAGATGTGAGTGGTTCGATTGGTATCGGAGTGAAACTAGAGGAGTTGCTATCGAACCCATCCGCAAGTGTTGTCTTCCACACCCCATCGTCGCCCAGCAACAAGATGTCGAGGTCTTCAGACTGGGTCTTTAATTGGATTATCTCCGAAATCGATCCGATTCGATGAGTAATCATTGAGCCCATAATTGGGAGTCCGTTCTCCATTCTAATAGTATGGAATCCGATGTTAGAGCCCATCAAAAGATAATCGGATTCTCCTAGGGAATAGCGGCTCAATGTTAATCCCTCGACGCCGTGCATGAATTCGAATCCCGATGTCACTCCCCTGAAGGGATCGATTACAGAAATTCCGTACTTAGACCCGATTACCAAGCGTTCCCTGGGTTGATCTGGAATTACTGAGTGGACAGCTGAGTCTACAAGTCTAGTAGCGGTGGAGTGGTCGAAGTTGATTATTTGTCCACTTTCTGAGGCCCTAGTGCCCCTTAGTCCGGGAACTACTCCGTTGGAGTCGTCAAGATCAATGGAGAATTCTTCGTAGTTACTGAGAGACTCGCCCCAGTGTGCAGTTGAAGTAGTGACATCAGGGGTGATGAATCCGTCTCCATCATAGTCCCAGCCATCAAAGTCACTGTCCAAAACTGCATCGCTAGCGTTCATTGGATCCATGCCGTGATGAGCCTCCCAACCGTCAGGAATTCCATCCCCAAGTACTTCGAGTTCGACCGGAGAGAATTCGTCCCAAGAATAGTAGTCTGAGTCACTGAATCGTGGGTCGCTACCCAACCAGCCAGGGGTTGAGGTAGTTCTATCGTACTGTGTCTGACAAGAATCCTCGGAAAGGCTTTCGATTTGTCCGGAGCACCACAGGCCATCGCGTTCTGTAACCCAGTCGCTGGGTGTGCCGAAAAGATACTCTTCAGTATTAGTGAATCTCTCACCCAAATCGATTTCGCCATCGCTGTTGAAGTCGAATCCGTCACCACAGCCCCAACTGAAGTCGGCCTCGCATCTATCGAAGTCCGCGAACAAATCAGTGGGGTCTAGCGGATCGAAATACTGGCACGTCCAAATCTTCTTTGAGCTCAAAGGGTCGTTCGGGTTATTTCTGTAAAGCCCCCCTATAGTGCACATGTAGACTTCGAATCCATCGGGAAGGCCGTCTCCATCAGTATCAGAGACTCTTGGATCCAAATATTCTCTAAGCCCTGAATCCGTATCCTCGGGGGCCTTTCCCGTTAAGCTGTTTCTCTCTTCGAAGCATCTCTCAACAGTGTAAGGCCAGCAGTATTCCTGTAAGGCAGTGAGTCCGTCCCTGTCATTGTCAGATGTGTTGTCTGTAGAATCTGAAGGATCCAGTCCACCGATGATCATCTCGCCTGTGGTGGTGGAAATACTGAAATCATCACCGAATATTACCTCGTACAAATCAGGTATTTGGTCACCATCCTGATCAGTTACGGGGGACTCGGTGCCCTCAGCCAAATTTGGATCCGTTGAGGACACTGGAGATTGTGGTCGGGTCTGTGAAACGAATGCTAGACTAGTAAGTATCAGGAATGATATCAGTAATGCAGTCTGCTTCCGTCGCATTCGCTCACCCTATTGCGAATTTCGCTCTTGGGGGATTTATCATGATGATGGAGCGTCGTTCGGACAAAGATTGGTAGATATCAGATTCGGTCAATCACCAAGAGGCGCAATTCAGTAGTTTTCAAGAACAATATTATGGATTGGTTCAAAGGGTACTTTAGATCGTGGTGATAGTTGGATGAGCATGCAAATAACACATCTTGGTTCCGGTAGCAGGGGCAATGCAACCCTCCTCAGTTATGGTGATACGAGAGTTCTGATAGATTGTGGTTTCAGTTTCAATCAGACTGAGAATAGGCTCGGAGTCATTGGAGTTGAACCGAGTTCAATCGATGCAATTGTAGTGACACATCATCACAAGGACCACTCTGGTTCAGCCATTAGAGCCTCTACGGCATGGAATGCAAGTCTCCATTGCAATATAGGAACGGCAAATAGATTGGAATGGAGTCCAATAGAAGATTGCAATACTTTCGAGAGCCTAGAGAGAGTTGAATTCAATGAAGTACTGAGTATGATTGCGATTCCCATACCTCATGATGACTCAGATAATGTTGCAATCATCGCTAGCGACGGTGAGGGGGGGAGGGCAGCGATTGTTACTGACTTGGGAGAAGGGACTTCCGAACTACTGCGCCATCTGGCTGGCTGTAGTCACATTTCGATTGAGGCTAACTACGACCATTCCAGACTGATGGAGGGGCCTTATCCAAATTCTCTGAAGAAGAGAATCTCCGGGCGAGGTGGGCATCTCTCCAATTCTCAGACTTCTGAGATACTCCAAAGAGTCTGTCACGAAAATCTGGAAAGTGTTGTTTTATGCCACCTCTCTGAAAAGAACAACGCGCCCCACTTGGCGGAGAGCGAAGTCTTGATGGCCGTAGGAGATTCGTTCAAAGGTAGCATTTCTATCTCTAGGCAGACCGGTCCGGAATTCAGTAATTGGATTGGGCGTGCTGAGCCACAAAGAGTTGCGACATTTTGACTACTTGCCCATCACTGCCCTGTGAACCGAGTTCTGTACTTCTCGCATTCTGCCCACCGCACCAATTTCTCTGAATAGTGAGAGGGATCGCTGCAGATAGTTCATCCGCTGGGATCGATCGGCCTCTACCTCACCTAGACGAGCAAGGAGTTCTCCTTGCAGCATTCTGAAGTCGTTGGCCTCGGCCACAGCAAGTCCGTTCAGGTAGTGCTCTCCTGCCTCATCCTTTCTGCCCGCGTCCACAAGCACTTGCCCCAATAGCATCTCGACCTCAACGGCACTCCGCGGGTCATTGAGGTCGGAAAGTGTCTCCAAGGCCCCCGAGTAGTGATGGAGTGCAAGTTCATTGTCTGACATTTTTGCATAGAACCTCCCAAGAACGGCTCTTGAGCGTGCATGGAGGAAGTCCTGATCGCCATCCTTGGTATTCTCATAGGCAGTGAGGGCATGCTCTCTGGCTCTATCTAACTCTCCCATCTCCATGAATGCCGAGGCCAACCTTATTCTTGCATCATTCAGTTCAGGATTGTCCTCCGAATTCAGCAGATCCTCAACATTGCTGTAAACTTCTAGAGCGTGTCTCAAATCCCTCCTTCTTCGGAAAATATGGCCCATGTTGTTGTAAGATCTGGCTGCTCCGACGGCATCACGGATTGCTACTTGTATTTCCAAGGCCTTTCGGTGTAGTTCAAGTGAGTCATCAATCGCGTCCCTCTTGACTGCAATGTCAGCCCTAGCAGAGAGGAGTCTTGCCAGTTCCATGCTTGGTTTCGAAGTGCCTACATGCTTGGTTGCCGCGTCGTATTCAATCTCAGCCTCGTCCCATCTTCCCTGTATGGATAGAATATCTCCCTTGAGTTCTCTAATAAGTCCCCAACTCTTTGAATCAAAGTCGTTCCTTTCTAGGGAGTTCAATATTGAGAGGAGTTCGGTGTGTCCTGCGCTGACTAGTTTGTGGCCCTCTGTAAGAAGAATCTCGGCGAGACCGTCATCATCTCCCGTGTGACGAAGATGATGAATGAACTCGATCCTGTCAACAGCGTACTGCTTCTTGTCTCTATACCAAGATACTGCAGCAGAATGAAGTTCCTTCCTGAGTTCATCTTCCATGGATCTCATGAGGAACTCCCTGACTAAATCGTGCACATCATAGTTGTCGGCATCTGATTGACGTGCTAGACCCTTTTCGACCAGTTCATCTAGTAGGTCGACTCCTCCATCTACTAGCTTGATTGCTTGAATTGGGATTGGTTCGCGGTAAATCGCAATTGCGCCCAGAAGGCGCTTTTCGGCCCCAGAGAGTCGACTGAATATCTCCTGTTCGACAAACGCCTCTAGGGTTGCGTGGAAGGTCTCGGCGACATTTCCTCTGTTAATGAGTTCCAATATCAGAGGATGTCCTCTCGAAAGATCGTATATGTTAGAGAACTGATCTTGATTCATTGTTGGCATCGCAGTAAGAATCTGCTTGCTTGACTCCTCATCCAATCCTTGAAGTGGCATGACCAGAGTAACGATGTTTCCGGATTGGTCGGACTCAGGAACAACCATCCTGAATGATCGCGAGAACAATACCAATCCCACTTCCTTTAGTGGTGAAATCCTCAGAGTGAGATCGCGGAGAATGTTGTATAGTGATTCATCGCCAACCTTGTGCAGATCGTCTATGACAATCAGAGAAGGGGACTCAGATAGACCAGCCTCAATCAGGTTGACAGTCATCTTTGGTTGGGGGACTGGAGTTGATGCGAGGTAATCAGATAAGTCGTTGTGCCCTATTGCGGAGAGCCATTCGGCACATGCCTCGAGGAAAGCTCTGGATCCTTCCCAATCTTGGCACCTATGGTACAATAGATTCCTGCGGTGGGTGAACCTATCGAGAATCTTCGTGGAAAGTGATGTTTTTCCTATCCCAGCGATACCTGGAACCAGAATAGATGCGGATTTTGCTTCTAGAAGTTCGGCCATGTCATCCAATTCCCTAGTTCGGCCATAGAATCTGCGAGTTCTTGGCAGATCGTTTAGGTATGATACAAGTTGCTTCTCGATATGTTTGGAAAGGTCCCTCTCAATGAGTTCTGGGGTCAAACCGGACAGATCTATAGTACCAGACTCGTCCATGTACCGGAGCATGTCAACATGTCGCAGCGGTAGTGCAGTGGCCTCTAAGGCCTCGGAGAGGGTGATTGAATCGGAGCGACCATCTGGGTGGACTAGTCTGACTGGTTTCTCTGAGACTCTTTTCCATATTTCGTCAGCTACATTTGCTCCATCTTCTGTTAGGAAGTATGCCTTACGCTTCCTAGATACTCCAGTGACATGGGCTTGCCTTTCGATGAGGTGTCCTTCCTCCTTCATTCCTGAAATTGCTCTGGGAACATTGGATCTAGCTATAGAAACAGCGTTTGCGATTCCCATCTGAGACAAAGAGAACGGGACTTCGACCTTGTCGCTATGATCCATGAAGTCCCTAAGATGGAGGAATATCCTTTCTTGGACCCCGGGGCGGACTGTTGCCATGGTGGTCATGGTTCTCAGTCCTGAGCCTTACTCAATAATGTTAGTAGCCCATGGTGAGGTCATCATCCTTGGTAATCCGGGTCATTAATCCACTCTTCGGTCGAAGGATCCCATAGCCACCCTGGGTGGTCGTCGTGACGCTCTAAATTAGTTCTAAGTGATTCGGTGGCAGATTCCGCGGATTCATCGAGATCTTTTGGGATTGACACTGGTGATTTTTGATAATCCTCTTCAAAGTCATCTTCAATTTCAAAAAGAAAGAACGCCAGTGCACCAAGGACAACTAGGACAAGGGCGCTGAAAAGTGCAATTTTTCCATAGTCCATGCCCTCAGAAATCGGGGCTCCCAGACTAATCTCTTCGCCCTTTGTAGTCTGCCCGCCATAGCTGAACTG
>Ga0066372_10000906_pt1 | contig 11510 bp, 13 predicted proteins | sample Knorr_S15_td_250_FD_77011 | JGI IMG/M metagenome (GOLD analysis project Ga0066372, IMG submission 77011) | Marine microbial communities from Southern Atlantic Ocean transect - Knorr_S15_td_250_ad_251m_LV_A | ecosystem: Environmental > Aquatic > Marine > Oceanic | place: Southern Atlantic ocean... | reverse complement strand
CTCAAAATGTACTTGGCTAGTGGCCGTTCCCAAGGTGACAACGACATTGGGTACCCCATGTTGAGCCAAGGCCACAACATCCATGTAACCTTCGACCACAAGCAATCTCGGCAATTCTCGCAATGCTCGGCGTGCTTCAAACAAACCGTACAACTCGCGGCTCTTTTGAAAGACTTCGGTCTCCGGGGAATTGAGATATTTTGGCTTCTCGTCACCAAGTACCCGACCCCCAAATCCAACTACCCGTCCACGGGCGTCTCTGCTCGGGCAAGTAATTCGCTCACTGAACCGATCGTAAATCCGTCCTGAATCGTTACGGACGAGTAATCCCGCATCGACAAGCTTGTTGTCTGGGAACTGAGCCAACGCCGATTTCAGTCCATCCCACGCAGCCGGGGCAAAACCAATCCCGAAATCCCGCGCAGTAATCCCGGTCACTCCCCGTTCCTTTAGATATTCGATGGCCTTCGCACTTAAGTCGTGATCACGAATAACCGTCCGATAATAATGATCCGCCAATGACAGAATTTCGTACAAATCCGTGTCAACCTGCTTCTGTAACCCCGCCTCACGTGGGACCTCAACACCCGCGATCTTCGCCAACGTTTCAATGGCTTCGACAAACTCAAGACGTTCATACTCCATAAGAAACCGTAGCGAAGTCCCGGTCGCGCCGCATCCAAAACAGTAATAGAACTGCTTTTCAGGGTTAACGCTGAAAGACGGTGTCTTCTCTTCATGAAACGGGCAAAGGGCTTGAAGATTCTTTCCTGTACGCTTGAGCGATACGCGTGAATCGATCACCTCGACAATGTCGACCCGCTCGATCAGATCGTTGATGAACGATTGAGGGATCCTTCCAGGCATGAACTCAGCTTACCTAAGTCGTCGAGATTACGCTCGGTTCAGTTGCGTTTTTACCTGTCGGCTCACCGCTCCCATATCTGCTTTGCCAGTGAGCTCGTCTTTGAGATGCGCCATAACCTTACCCATGTCACTCATCGTTTCCGCCGCTGTCGCCTCAACGGCTTTCTTTACTGCGTTTGCAATATCGGCTTCCGACATTTGGGCTGGCATAAATGACTCGATGAGATTGATCTCAAAACGTTCCTGTCCTGCCAGATCTTCACGCCCCGCTGCTTCGTACTGTTCCAGCGAATCGCGTCGCTGTTTTAGCATCCGATTGAGAATGGAAAGCACATCGGTATCACCCAACACTTTCCTCTCATCAACCTCAACCTGCTTCAAAGCGGCATTGATCAGACGCAATGCACCGAGTTGCTGGCGTTCGCGTGCTCGCATCGCGCTCTTGGTCGCGTCTTCGATACGCTGCTTCAGTTGGCTACCCATGACAGGGCTAGGAGAGACTCCGGCTTAGTAGGACTTTTCGAACCGCTTTGATTCGCGCTGTAATTTCTTCAGGTGGCGCTTGACTGCTGCAGCGGCTTTACGCTTTCGAACTGCGGTTGGCTTCTCGTAAAATTCGCGGCGGCGCACCTCGGAGAGGATTCCGGCCTTCTCGCACGAACGCTTGAATCGCCTCAAGGCGACGTCGAAGGGTTCGTTTTCTCGGACTTTAACGGTCGGCATGCGTCAGCTCTGAAAAATGGGCCGCGAGTTTACCTGTAAAGCCCGTAAAATGTAAATCTAACGAAGGAGCGACATGCGCGTTCTCGGAATCGAAACATCATGCGACGAAACCGGCATTGCCGTTTTCGATTCTGACGATGGGCTGATCGCGGACGCGATATACAGCCAAGCCGACATGCATGCCCGCTTTGGTGGAGTGGTTCCCGAGCTCGCCTCACGAGATCATATCCGCAAGACCCTTCCCCTCATCCGCGAGGTCCTCTCTTCAGGCAACCTTGCCATAGACGACCTCGACGCAGTCGCTTATACGTCCGGACCTGGTTTAGTCGGTGCACTCATGGTCGGTGCAACGATTGGCCGGAGCTTTGCCTGGGCACGTGGCTTACCCGCCATCGCCGTTCACCATATGGAGGGTCATTTACTCGCGCCGCTACTCTCGGACCCAAAACCCTCGTTACCTTTTGTCGCCTTGTTGGTTTCTGGCGGCCATACCCAACTAGTGCGAGTGGATGCTATTGGACGCTATTCGCTAATGGGTGAGTCACTTGACGATGCAGCCGGCGAGGCATTTGACAAAACAGCGAAGCTGCTCGGTCTCGGCTATCCGGGCGGACCGGCATTGGCCGCTCTTGCCGAATCTGGGCGTCCTGGTCGTTTCACCTTCCCAAAACCCATGACCGACCGACCAGGTTTGAATTTCAGTTTCAGCGGCCTTAAGACTGCGGCAATGACGACCATTCAAAGCATCGATAATCTCAGCGAAAGTGACAGAGCCGATATTGCGAACGCTTTTGAGGAAGCTGTAGTAGAAACTTTAACAATTAAGTGTTTGCGTGCCTTGGAACAGGCGTGTTTATCCGACCTGGTGATCGCCGGTGGTGTCGCAGCAAATCAGCGACTACGTCAACGTCTTGGCCGAGTCGCAAAAAATGTCTTCTATGCTCCTCCCGCCCTTTGTACCGATAACGGCGCGATGATCGCGTTCGCAGGACACGAGCGATTAAGGTCAGGATTTTCGGAACCTCTCGCCATTCGGGCACGAGCAAGGTGGTCGATGGAAGAATTGCCCGAAGTTACCGTTCGACCCAATCACCGAAGTTCTTGACCGGTATTGTAGTTCGATAAATTCAACTACGGCGCGTCTGGTCGCGAAACAAGATTAGCAAGTTGCTCAGGATCCATCTTTTCAATCATTTCCATGCGAGCCGTTCGTAATGCTTTTCCATATGCGCGCCCTTGCTCGGCATCAACCTTCATTCCCGCAAGTTCTTTTGCTAAAGCGCGCAATTTCGACATATCGATTTTTTCGCAAGTCTCGATGAGTCCAAAAATGTCTTTAGCGTCGTCTCCGTTACGGAAAGCTCCGATACCCTGCAAGTGGTCTATTAATCCCTCTATTCCCAATGTGGACGGCTCAATGAGTCGTCTGCCCCAACGAGCCAACAACTTCGCCGCGCGACTCACCCGACGGGGTACCTTCAGTCGAACAACGAAGCGCGATGTAGCTGCCTCCGTATGATTCCAACCGATCGCAGCTAGCGAGAGGGATCCCCGCAAGTCTTGCCTTCTACAATGCCGTTAACGCTTCCAAATCGATATCGTCAAACCACGGTTGATGAGCGCCAATCTCATGAAGCGTCCCAAAAAAGCGCCATGGGGCATCCTGGTCTGAAGCTTTCACCCACTCCATCCATATTCGTTCGGCCGGGAGATCGGCGAGCTCTTTGACCATCATTCGCATAAGGTCCGAAGTTTCTTCCTCCACCTTGAATTCAGGGAAAGTCGCAGTAAATCGAGCCACCCTAAATACCCTCAACGGATCTTCACCGAACGCATCGGACACGCGTCGCAGGACTTTGCCTGCCAAGTCGCTGCAACCACCATAAGGATCTATCAACCCGTTATCTGAATTTCGAGCCATCGCATTGATGGTGAGATCCCGACGACGGAGATCGTCTTCGAGTGTGACTTCGGAACCAACATGCCAGTCAAAACCCTTGTGACCACGTCCTTGCTTACGTTCGGTTCGAGCTAGGGCATATTCCTCCCCCGTGTCTGGGTGCAAATACACGGGAAAATCGCGTCCGACTTGACGGAATCCTAGGCGGCGCATGTCGTCGTCGTTTGCACCGACCACGACCCAGTCTCGTTCGGTAACGGGTCGTCCTAAAAGCTGGTCGCGAACAGCACCTCCGACGAGATACGTTTGCATCAGATAAGGTTCCAGATTGCTCTCAGATGAACGCCACGAATAGCACGGCTTACAACGTGTGGTCCAGCGTCACGGATCCGACGTTCATCAACTTACATCTGGGTTATCAGCTCGACTCCGGCCACTGGAACCGTTGCCCGTCTTCCAGACGCAGCGCCGTTAGGTTTCGGCCCCAAACACAACCCGTATCGATCGCCGAAACGTCCTCCAGACCAGTCACTCCGTCAAGTGCTGCCCAGTGGCCGAAAACGATAGGTTTTCCGACAAGTCGCTGAAATCTAAACCACGGCGCATAACCTTCTGGGACATCCACCAACTTGCCCTTATGCGTAAAGTCGAGCGTTCCATTCTGTGAAATCAGACGCATCCGCGTAAAACAATTGGTGATCGCACGGTGGCGATCCATACCTACGAGCGAGTTCCGCCAGCGCTCGGGAGAATTGCCATACATATTCTCGAAGTACTCTACACAAGCCGAGCTGCCGACCACAGTCTCGACTTCTCGAGCCGCTAACCGAGCGAGCCGCAAATCCCAAATGTGTGGGATCCCCGCATGTACCATCACTCGTTCTTCGTCCTCATGCATTAGCGGTAGCGTTCGCAACCAATCTGCGAGTTGTTCGCAATCGGGAGCCTGCAGGACGTCATCCAACGTGTCGCTCTTTTTGGTCTGATGACCACCGTAGAAAATCGCCAACAGATGCAGGTCGTGATTGCCAAGCACGCTGTTTGCGCGTCCGCCAAGACCACGGACGAATCGAAGCGTTTCGAGTGACTGTCGACCTCGATTCACAAGATCACCAACGAACCACAATCGATCGAGGTCGTGGTCAAAGTCAATCTTCTCTAACAAGTACCGCAGGGATTCGTAGCAACCCTGGACATCTCCTATCGCGTATGTTGCCACAACCCTAATGAACGATGTGTGGGACCGCTAAGCTGAACGGCGGAATTGCAACTCTAAACAAATTGCCGTCGTCCCGGCGGAACTCATAATAGCCTTCCATAGTGCCCACACCCGTTTCAAGGATAGCTCCACTCGTGTAGCGAAATGCCTGACCCGGTTGGAGCAAGGGCTGTTCACCGACAACGCCCGGCCCCCGAACTTCTTCTTGTTTGCCGTCTCCATTTGTTATCAACCAATAACGGTTCAGTAATTGCGACGGGCTAGAGCCACGGTTCGTTATCGTGATGGTGTACGCGAAAAGATAGTGGTTTGAACGTGCGTCAGATTCTTCCTCGACAAACCGCGTCTCGACTGTCACAGCGATATCACTCAAAGCGATGTCCCCGTTTTAAGGGCAATTGCTTAGACAACTATTCGCAATTCGGACAAATCCCTCAACATCAATTTGTTCTGCACGTAGCGACGGATCGATGTCGACTTTGTGCCAAGAGATCTCTAAATCCTTTAGAGCGTTATCCACTCTCTTGCGGCGTTGCCCGAAAGCCTGCCTCACAACCAAATTAAACTGCTCTATATCGAGCGGATTTACTGCACGTTGGCGTGGTTCAAGTCGCACGAAAGCCGATTGAACTTCGGGTCGCGGTCGAAACGCTTCCGAAGCTACGTCGAACAAGTAGGTGACGTCGCAATGATACTGAGCCGTGACAGAAAGCCGTCCCCACGCTTTACTTCCAGGATCAGACGTCAACCGCTGCGCCACCTCCCGTTGCACCATGAAATTCATATCTCGAATCGCAAGGGATTGTGCAAGTAATCGAGTTAGCAACGGCGAGATTATGTTGTAGGGAAGATTTCCCACGACTCGCATACCAGAGAACTTATCGACGTCTAGTTCCAATACGTCTCCCTCGATGACCTCAAGCGTCGGATAGCGACCCTTAAGGAAAGCGGCCAACTCACGATCTATTTCAATTGCTACCACTTGAGCCCCAGTTTCAAGTAGACCCTCCGTCAACGCCCCGCGGCCAGGGCCCACTTCAAGAACCTTGTCGTGTGGCTGGATAGCCAAAACTGTGTGTATTCGATCTATAGCACTCTCATCGACGAGAAAATTCTGTCCGAATCGCTTCCGTACTGACATAGCCTGTGAGATTAGTTCGTCTTCAATCTTCGTTCAGGCGTATTTGAACGTAAGCCTCGTCTCGAATCTGTTTCAACCATTCTTCCAGTTTTTCGTCGTAACGGCGGTTATGCAGAATTTGAAGCGCCATATCGTTTAGTGATTCTTCGCTCATATCTTCTTCTCGACGCCCAAGCACTTCGAGAATATGCCACCCGAATTGGCTCCGAAATACCTCCGAAATCTCATTTTCTGGGATCGCATCCATCACGGCTCTAAATTCGCCGACAAAGTCCGCACCATCTCTCCATCCGAGATCACCGCCAGCAAGCGCCGTACCTGCGTCATCCGATACCTCTCGGGCCAAAGCGGCAAAATCTTCACCAGCAAGCACCCGTTCTCGAACCCGATCAATTTCACTTCGTGCCAACTCCTCGGACTTGATTTCCGACGGTTGAACAAGAATATGTCGGACCTGAGTGCGGAGCTCTTTTTGCATCGATGCACCGCGTTTATCGAGTAATTGAATGATGTGGATTCCGAGTGAGTTGGTGATGGGATCCGGTGTCTCACCGATCGCTAGCTCGATCACCGTTTCACTAAATAACGAAGGGAGCTCTGCTGCTCGCCGCCAACCTAGATCCCCTCCTTCCAGCGCTGTTGATCCCGCGGAATGCGCGATGGCTAGTTTGCTAAATTCTTCCCCGGCTCTGAGTTTGGCCAATATATCGACAGCCATATCTTTTGCCGCGCTAACCGCGATATCGGACGACGGATCTTCGATTCGCAAAAGAATATGGCCGACGCGATATTGGTCTGATACCCACTCACGAAAAAATGGAGATCCGCGCAAGTCCGCGACATCCTGCTCCGTAATATAGATCTGTCGATTCACCATATCGCGCTGCACACGACCAAGGAGCATTTCCCTACGAATATCCTCGCGGAAGCTGCGATATGAAACGCCTTCTTGCGCTAACGATTGTTGAAAACCGTCTAGGTCCATCCCATTCTGTCCAGCAAAGCTGGTTACCGCATCGGTCAGCGTTTCATCGTCAATAATGATCCCGCGACGTTCCGCTTCTTGAATCTGCAAACTCTCCACGACCAGCCGCTCCATCAACTGATTGAGTACCGTTTCCCGGGGAGGGATTTCCGTAGCACCTGTCTCCTTTAAACGCGCAATAAAAAGCTCGTATCGGTTAAGCAATTCGGACACGAGAACCACGTCGTCATCAACGATCGCCGCGATCGCATCTATCTCCTCGATGACCGCGTGGAGGTTCACCGTAACGAAGATCCAAAGACTAGAAACTAGCCCCGCAAACAGCGATCTAAAAGAACATCCCATCGTTATCAACGCTCTCCTTCCCGTAACCTCGAATACCATTCGAAAGCAGTGACTCCACACGACCTCCGAATCCGGCCAATCCCCTAAAAACCACCTGTAAAAGCACACCCTGCTCAACCTGGGCATCGCTCACCCGCCGATTGTCGCGCACAACAACGTGGTTGCGCCACATCGCGCGTATTTGTAAACAGCAATCGATGTATTCCAGACCCGCGAACGAGTCCACGTTACGCCCGTAACGCCAGTCCCGATTCCATCGCCCGAATACGTACCAATGGGGACTCAATCTCCAATAGAGTCCTAGGTCTGTCTGCTCTACATCTTGGGACGCGAAACGACGATAGCCTATGTGATAGAGCTGTCGTTCATTACGGCGAAAATCAAAGGAAACGCCTGCCTCCCGCACCGAATTATCTGTCGGGTCCCAAGCAACGTGGGTTGTCGTGCTTGCCCGCGGATTAAAATGAACGCGAGTCGATCCAACAATCTCGGAACTTGCTGCCGATTCACGCGTGGTCGGTTCCCCGAACAACGTTGTTCGTCGATCCGAAAGGTAAACGATCGAACCAATGTTTAGACGCATATATTCACGTCCATCACCACTACCCATCAGGCGCGAAGTTACTCCCAGAGCTATCTGATTCGCGTCGATTATTCGATCGAGTCCGACGTATCGATTGGTGCCAAAAAGCTGCGTATAACGAATTGCCATTGGTCCGCTATCGAATCGCGGGAGATCATCCTGATCCTCATATTCTTGATACAAATAGAAGAGTCGCGGTTCGAGCGTCTGCACCACGTCGGTTCCACGAAATCGCGCGTCGCGGTCAAACATTAACCCAGCGTCTGCTGACGCCATTCCTAACGTGCGGTTTTTCCGACCTCGGCTATCCCTCTGTGCGCCGCGTAAATCATATTGTGTATGGCGCACGCGTCCAGCAAGGGTCAAGAAACCCCAAGAACGCGACATTGGGAGCCGAATCTCTGGTTCGAGATGAATTCGGTCACCTCTAATTCCCTCGAGCAATTCTTCAGGGGACCGATCCAAATCAAAACGGGCCCAAGCTGCATCTACCGACAGAAATAGTCGCCCTAACCGTTTGGAATAGGAGGCCTCGAATTCGGGTAATCGCTCATAGGCCCGCGCCGGGGTCTCAAGCAGCTGAAAGCGCTGGAACCGCAGGCTCGCGGTTAGTTCATTCCCCCAATAACTGAGTTCGGCCCGACGTTCAAGTGCGTAACGACTCGTGCTCTCGATATCGGTGCCAAGATCGGCGTAGTAATCAAGGTCGCTGACCGACGAGTAGTCGACGTGGGTTCGAAACCTTCCAACGCGTCCGTGGTGCTTGATACCTAGCATCCATCGATTTGCAGAATTAAATGTCTCAGTCGTGGCACTCCTACGAAAATCTTCTCGGGTCAAGATGCCGTTATATTGATCGTCGCTCGGTAAGATCGATGCGTTGATTCCCGATTCCGACCAACGACTTTTATGACGAAATTCCATAGCCGCCTCTACGCCCCTGTCGGTCATTACTCGCGGCGTCAAGGTCACATCGTAATTCGGCGCGAGATTTAGGTAGTACGGTAACGAGATATCTACGCCATCGTTCGACCCGTACCCAACGGAGGGGAACAAAAACCCTGAAGCACGAGCGTCTCGCGATGGGAACCGAAACCGCGGTACGGCGACCACTGGAACGCCGAACACGTCAATTTTCGCTTTACGGGCGACCGCAAAGACCCCTTTCTCGTCCAATTCGAGGGTCTTGGCTCGAAATGACCAAGCCCTTCGGTCCGGTCGACAACGCGTCAATGAGGTCCCTTCAAGAACAAGCTTTGTGCCAATTCGTTCGATGCGATCGGCGTTCCCTCTAATTTCCGGTTCGAAGAGTACAAATTCCGTTGCCTCCATAACCGCTGCATCGTTGGCCAAATTCACGTCCGCCTGGGCGACTCCGATCACGAGCCCTGGTTCAAAGAAAGTCGCGCCTTCGGGAATCGAAACGCGCTCAGTAGCGCGATCCAAAATCGCTATTTCCGTATGAATTTGGCGTCCGCGCTCTGCCAGGCGGACATTCCCGGTAAGCACAGTTTCGCCCTGTTCTCGGTAAAGAACGCTATCAGCATGGGCTCGAATTCGACCATTGAACGACCCACCGTCTGATTGGAGGATTAGGTTGGGTTCGCGATACGCTCCGTCGCAGTATGGGGGTATATCCCTTCCTTCGAGGAAGAGATCATCACGGTGGACCCAATATTTAGAGGCCAGACCATCCGCCGTGGTCCCCATGGTTAGGCCCATAAACCAAAAGACAATGAGGTAGCGTATCTGACGAAGCAAATTGATGTGGCCTCTAGCTACGGCGAAGCTTCGGTTCAGTGTGTACCACATTCATGCGATACGGGGAGTTTTTCTATCTGACCCGTGTACTTCGCTTTGCATTCCAACGCGCGGCGACTATAGTCAATTTGCGCCCGCCCGAACAGGACGCCTTAGCCTCTGTGATGTCAGCCAATAGTGAAGAACGACCGCGTTAAAGCCCTCGCTCATTGGGTCAGCCGTATTACTGGTACTCAGAACGAATTGGTGCCATTACCGGTCGAAGCAAGTGCGCGTACGTTTTACCGCACGACCCTCGGCGAACGCTCCGTAGTTGTTATGGATGCTCCGCCTGACACCGAAGACAACGCACACTTCATCGCGCTGTCGAATTGTTTTCGCCGCGCCGAAGTGTCCGTTCCGGAAGTGCTAGCGAGCGATTTAGTCCAAGGATTCCTTATGGTTGAAGACTTCGGAGATCGGGTGCTCGAAGCAACATATGGGGTTGGACAAGACAGCTCCGTCCTTAATCTCGCGCTTGCCATGTTGGTTCGCATTCAAGGTATCTCAGACCCGATCATCCCAATTTACACCTCAGTACGGTTTATGGCAGAGCTTGAGATTTTTCGAAAGTGGGTGCTCCAAGACCTTATCGGCGTGAGCACCCTTCCCTTCGACGACATCAAAGAATTCCTCGTCGATACCTGTGATACGCAACCCAAAGTCACAATCCATCGCGACTTTCATTGCCGCAACCTAATAGTTAAGCCGGACGGTGCTCTCGGCGCTGTCGACTTTCAAGACGCGCTCGCGGGCCCAATTTCTTATGATCTTGCGTCCATACTCTATGACTGCTACCACCAGTTTTCTACAACGACCATCTCAACGTCGATAGCACAATACCTTCGAATGGCGGGAACGGCTGGGCTACCAGCAATGAACGACGAGGGAGAGTTTACAAAGGTCCTCGAAATCACCGCGGTACAAAGACAACTAAAAGCGGTCGGTATCTTCACTCGCCTCAAATTACAGCAAGATCGGGGGAGTCACCTCGAAAACATCGTGCCCGTCATGGGTCGAGTATGCGAATTAATGATGAAGCACAAGGAGCTGATGGGATGTGCGGAGTGGTTTAAAGGTAGTCTGCTTCGCCCTATCCACGACGCCGTTGGAAGACTTCGATGAAGGCAATGATCTTGGCGGCGGGATACGGCAAACGGTTGCGACCCCTGACCGACATGATGCCCAAACCTATGATACCAATCGCAAGTGAACCGCTGATCGTGCATCAAATTCGATGGTTACGGCACGCTGGAATCACTGAAATCGTCGTCAATCTGCACCATCTAGGCGACCAAATAGAGAAGAAATTAGGTCACGGGACCGATCTCGGCGTTCACATTACCTACTGCCACGAAGAAGAGCTTTTGGACACAGGTGGTGCAATCGCGAACGCGCTTCCTTATTTATTGCCAGGGCCTTTCTTGGTCCTCAATGGAGACATCTGGACCAATTACCCTTTTAAGCAATTGGTTCAACGCGCAGCAGATACTACGCACCTCGTTCTGACACCAACTCCAAGTCACCGCGAGTCGGGCGACTTTTGTCTTGACGGCAATTTGGTCCGACGTGGCGACAAAAATGATCTGGTTTTTTGTGGCATCGGCGTGCTATCTGAAGACATCCTTCAAGATGCCCCCACCGGGATCTTCTCGATTACTAAAGACGTCTACTTCAAACGTCTGAGATATGACGAAATAACAGGAGAGGTTTACGTTGGCACTTGGTTTGACATTGGCTCTCACGATCAACTGAAAGCCGTGCGGCGTCTCTATCTTTAATAAGGCAGGGAATTCGAACCGACTTGATTACGGGTGGCTACTGTAGAATCGGCTCAATGGAAGACCTGATCGCCCCTTCAATTCTCTCGGCAAACTTTGCCCGTCTCGGGGAAGACGTGGATGCTGTTCTTGATGCTGGCGCGGACGTTATTCATTTCGACGTCAT
>Ga0066372_10000903_pt1 | contig 11530 bp, 6 predicted proteins | sample Knorr_S15_td_250_FD_77011 | JGI IMG/M metagenome (GOLD analysis project Ga0066372, IMG submission 77011) | Marine microbial communities from Southern Atlantic Ocean transect - Knorr_S15_td_250_ad_251m_LV_A | ecosystem: Environmental > Aquatic > Marine > Oceanic | place: Southern Atlantic ocean... | reverse complement strand
TGAGAGGTTGGTAGCTGCGGCTGCGGCTAAGGGAAGTGACATCGCCATTCCGAATATTGTGGCTAGAAATGCTATCTCCAGCGTCTGAGTCATTCCTAGTACGGCGGGGCTGCACATCCAGTCGGTTTGCATCTCGCACGGAGGATATGCCCATGCTGCTCTATTGGTCAGTACTGAGAAGTCGGGGGGCCAGGCCTCGCCAGCTATTATCACCAGATTTGATGCTGCATCTCCTAGGCGGGAGAAGGTGATCTCTAGGTGAAGTATAGTGAGAACTGCCATTATGCTCAGTACTATGGCTGTGCGCAGAACGGGTCTTCTAAGCACGAATTGAAAGAAGCGCTGAGCTTGCTCCATCATTCATCGCCCCTATACTGCGGAAGTGCTGTCGCCTCATCCTGTTCTTCCTCACTCAGTGGGATGATTGTGCGACCACGCAATTGCAATACCCTGTCACAGAATGTGCGAGCTCGTACTGGATTGTGATCGACAATTAGGATTGATGTGCCATGGTCTTCTACAAGGGCCTTCAACAGACCGATGATGTCACGAGCTGTCTCAGCATCCAATTCACCGAGGCATTCGTCGGCTAACAGAAGTTGCGGGTTCTGCACCATAGCTCTCGCAATCGCCACCCTGCGTTGCTGACCACCGGAGAGAAGGTTTACCGAGGTCAGGGTCTTGTCTTCTAGGCCCACAGCAGCGATTGCTTTTCTGGTTGTGTCGCGCATTTCGGCCGAAGGAAGAGAGAGAATTGACTGGAACCAACTTGAATTCGGCAGGGCGCCCATCAAAACATTGTACCCAACCGTCTGATGCTGAACTAGGCCCAGTCGTTGTGGAATCAACCCGATAGCCCCTCTTGCCGCGTGTAAGATATTGGCTCCAGAGAAAAGCACATCTCCTGATAATGGCCGAATTAGTCCTGCAACGGTTCGAATCAGCGTGGTCTTACCAATACCTGAACGACCGATTATCCCTACTATTTCTCCTGGTCTGATTTCTAGATTACAGCCCTCTAGGAGTGGCCTTGAATCCTCAAATCCAATTTCAGCGGATTGGATTGAGAGAATCGGTTCGGAGTTCATCGCGGACCCCGCTAGTTTGCGTACTTGTCCTCGAAGTATGATGCAATACCGGGTATATTGCTGATTGATTCGCTATAGGAGCCTAGGTGCTCCTCAGTATTGACTTGTGATATCCCGGGGGTGTTCAACACAGAATCAAGGATGTGGTGACCATCCAAATCGGAATTAAGTGCTAGAAATGCGTTTGTTATTGCATCGACCTTCTCATCGTCGATTATCTCACGATTGACCATTATCAGATGGCTTGGAACCTTGCCGAATGCGGGCTGCAACATCCTGTAATCAGAGCGGTCAAGGCACCAATCATTCCCCTCGCAGTGATCCTCGAAGGATGTAGTCTTGACAAAGGCCACATCGCCCATGCCCTCGGTCATGCAACGGAACGCTCCGCTGTATCCATAGTACGGATCGCCACTAGATGGGATTGATGCATTGCCGAAGTGATTCTCGATGGTCGTTCGGAGACTGTTGATGTCCTCTTGGTCTCCAGAAATCTCAACCATGCCTTGGCCAATCATGTAACCCATCGGCATGAGCATACCGGCAGACTTGAGCCAGCCGGTGTGGCAGGAGTCCATCCCCTCCAAATCGTCCAAAGACTGGATGTCACTGTCTTCGAGCACCCATGCCGATGCTATGTAGTAAGTTGAGCCGTCTGACTTCTGGTTGGCCAGTATGGCATCGAAGCCGTGCTGTTGCCACGCCATCCAAGCAGCGCCTCCATCCAGAATAGCGATGTCGGCATGTCCGAACCTGAGGGCCTCAATTGCTGCGACATCGCTAGCTATTGGATAGATTTCGACATCCATTTCAGTCTGCTGTGAGATGAAATCTGCCAGTCCTTGTGGGTTCGTGTCGGGGTCATCGTAATCGTCCTGGATCTTGAATGCAATTCTAATGACATCGTCATCATCTCCACTGAGGCATCCAGTAAGTGTCGTACAAATAAATAATCCAACTACTAGGCTTGCAATGGCCTTGTTCACATTCATTTTAGGTCACCCTAAAAATTCTTGAAATTGGTATATTTTATGAAGTTTAGGGTAACCTAAATTCAGATTAAGGGCGGCGATAGAATCATGTTGCGCGCTTTCGCTAGACTCTTCATGGACAGGGGTGCAATAGCCAGTGTACTCACGCTACTGATGATTCTCTCAATGCTGGCACCATCTGACCATGGAAGACCCGATTCCGATTACTTGGATGACGAGCCCCTGCGCAAGGAACAGCTAGGGGGAGGGGGTTCCCTAGAGGATCAGTGCGGCTCGATTACCTTCGAGAATCTGTTCGAGTACACCCATGCGACCTTCGAAATCGATGTGGCTGACGATTGGGAGTCAGCTGACGTCCACGCCATCGCCTGGGTGAACGAGACACTGGCTGACGACCTGCGGGTGGCGATGGACGAATTCATGGCCGAACTCGACCCCAACAACGGCGACGATGGCTGGATCTCGACCGATGAGCGGGAGGTCTTTCGAGCACTCGCCAGCGAGTGCATAGAATACACGCTGACCCGAATCGGAATCCGAGACGGTCCGCCTCACCGGGGCGGGGTCGGAGTAGACTGGAAGAACACAACCTGGGAGGAAGATGGAGTCATCATCGAGGAGTTCAACATCATTCCGCCGAGGCACTCGCAAATCCGCGACTGCACCTCGGCCTTTGGCAACGACTGTGAGGAGGTGCCCATTATTCCGGATGAAGACCGCGACTGCGACACCGATATCCCAGCCTCTCAGGGCGTGGATGAATGCCGGGTCAAACTCTGGCTGAACGCAACGATGGTCATCCCAGGCTTCACCGACAGTAGCAACTTCACACTGGCTCTCAATGCCTCCAACATGTCAGGGGCGACACTCGACTTCACATTCCCTGTGACTCAAGACCTGCGGCTCGACCTCTGGGATGAGTGTGAGGGCAGAGTGGTCGGACTCGACGAGGACACCTCAGGCGGTCAAGCACCGCTCCGTGGCAGTTGTATCGGCGACGGTTCCTCGGCTTACGAGATTACTGAGAATACTGACGGCAGCCTGACTTACAGCCTCAGCCCAAACTCCCCCAGAACCGATTGGCCGATTGGTGAAGACCTGTTCGCTGACTTCACCACCGCCCCTATCCCTGTCGACAACCCCCCACAATGGACTGGTGCTGCTCCTCCAGAGGGCGCGTGGTTCCCTTCACCCAGCGGCGGGCAGCATGTCTGGGCGACATGGGGCGATGTATCTTCGTGGTTCACCGACGAGGGCAGCGTCTCTCAGTTGGATGTTCGCTGCACTGGCGCGGCTTCGCTCCAACTCACCGAGGGGGCGGACCGTTCTTTGTGGGCCGAGATTCCTCGTGGTAGCGCCGCTGAGGTAAGTTGCGAGGCTGTCGACTCAGCGGGCCAGAGCACCGGCAACCGAACTTGGCACCTTGGAGTTCCATTCTCGCTCTCCACACCTCAGCAGACCCTCACCGACCCACATCCGATTACCCTGAGCCGGACTTCGGACTGGCCGGACCTCACAGTCGAAATCGCGCTTATGCAAGAAGGATCGGCCTCTGCATCCACATCAGTCACTTTTACCGAGGAAATCACGGTGGATGTTTCAGCCTCATCCATGGTACCGGGTCCGGTTCAGGTCTGGGTCAGCGTCCAAGGAGCCGATGTCTACTCCATGGAGCACATGTATGACCTCAGCATCTCCAAGGAGAGTTCTCCCCCTTCGCTCAGCATCACCTCAACCGAGTGGGATGGTTCGCAGTGGTCGATGCAAGGGCAGTACAGCGACCCTGACGGCGAGGCCGTCAGCTTCACAATGGCGATAGACGGCTCCGATACAGGCTCGGTTAGTTCGAGCGGTAACACTTGGTCGACCCCTAGCATCAATTTCCAGCTGTGGGATGAGGGGGGGCACATGGTCACCATTGAGGGCTGTGACGCTTCGAACAAGTGCTCCAGTGTTTCGCAGACTGTGGACAACTCTCACCTCTTCGATGAGCCAGAACCGGAGCCTATTCCGCAACCAATTGATGATGGAGAAGGTGGCTTGCTACCTGCTACTGGCCTACCTGCACTCATCGTTGCCGTAGTCGGTGCCCTCATGTATGGTAGGCGGCGCGGCTGAGCCATGAGTTTCGGCGGAACCGTGTCGAAGGCCTCGCATGAAGGGGGTCTTCTCATCGCCTTCGAGGGGCGCGCGCCCAAGCTTGGCGCCACAATCAGAGTCGTAGGGGGAAAGACGTTGGGTCGAGTGGAAACCGTGATTGGCTCGGTTGACAATCCACTGATTCACATCCATCCCCTCCCGGATTCTGTCGATGCCAAAAGCGCCATCGGATCGCCCGTTGAGATTGCCCCTAGAGGGCGGGTCAACCGAGGTCGTCAGGATAGGCGATCAAGTGAGAGTAAATTCAGAAGGGGGGGCGATAACCGCCCAGGCAGTAGACGGGGTAACGATCAAAGGAGCCGGGATCGTAAGTTCGGAGGAGATAGGAACTCGGGTATGAAGCCGGGCGACTGGCGCTGCCCGAAATGCAAAAATCACAATTTCGCAAACAAGAAGGTCTGCAATCGAACTGGTTGTGAAGAGCCGAAACCGAAAGGCGGTGGCGGAAGGGGCAGGGATTCTCGTGGCCATCGATCTAGTAACTCGGGTGGTTTCAGAGATTCAAATATGAAGCCAGGGGACTGGAATTGCCCCAAGTGCAACAACCACAATTACGCGAGTCGAGATGTTTGCAACCGCTGCGACACAAGGAAACCTACGGCCGGGAGAGGATCCAAGACGACACCTCGGAGAGATCGCAGGCCAGACACTCGTAGGAATTGGAAAGGGAAGGGACCTTCCAGAGGTAGGAGAAACACACCTGCCAGAGGCGGAAGAGGTCGCTGATTCAGAATTTCAGGCACCCCAGCCTTCATGCATTATCAGCGCCAGCGGGTGCTATGGCCAGAAGCGCCGAGTTGACTTGGCTCGATGCGCTGGAGGCTGAGGAGTCTGGCGATAGGGAAGCCGCCCTCAATAATGCCAAGAAGACTGTGAGAATCGACCCCGCCCACTCAGACGGGTGGATGGGTGTGGCCCGCTGGACCCTCCCTCCTGAGACCAAGGGCCGGCCTGATATGCCGGACCTGCGGCAGTCTGCAAAGGCGATCGCCGCCCTGCGCAAGGTCGTGGAGATCGACCCAGAGAATTTCGATGCATGGAGGCTCGGCGGTGTGCTACTGGTCGACCATCTAGGGATGCTGGAAGATGGCATCAGATGGTGGGAGGCGCGACGTGCTGTCGCGCCGTACGAGGTGACTCCGCTCATCGAGCAGATTGGGATATTGGTAAGACTCGGTTACTACGAGGAGTGCGCCAGCCTAATCGAGGAGCTGTTCAGCGAGAAGATGGACGCTACAGACAGCAATCAGCTGGCTAGGATGGAGGCTGTCCGGCGCATGGTCTCTAGAGCTGCAAAAATGGAGGAGGAGGAGATTTTCAAGCCACAGAAACCCAAGCACCCCCGTTGGGCCATCATCGAGAGGAACAAAAACAGGAAACCAACTTCCCCAACTCGTTTCCTTTTCCTAATCATCGCTCCGTTGGTATTCTTCCTCGGCACCATCGCCATGATGGTGGCGGGCGATACCGTGTGGGGGAGCGTGTTCGTTTTCCTATTCATCTTAGCCTGCTTCATGGTAATCTCACGTCTCACATCGGGTCTTCTGCACAAAATCAATCGCCATGCTCTCGACCTTGACCGGGCCATAGACGCGGAAACCAGTACCGGTAAGGTGTGCATCCCAGATTCGGTGAGGTCCGGCAAACTGTACCTTGCGATGACGGGGCAGCGGATGCCTGCGCTGAATGAGAGGCTCGAGCTGATAGTCGAGTCAGGAGACAAGCTCCCCATCAGGTGGAAGCTCGAAGTCCCGTCCTTCTCCACGATGGACGATGCATGGTGGGAGGATGGTTCGGAAGACGAGCCAGAGGGGGAGGTCGGCGAACTTGAGCCCCTCGATGACTAGGTCCCAGCGCTGAAGTCGCTGCCGTACGCAGTCTGCTCTGGTGTGAGCTCGTCGATGGTGATTCCCGCGGTCTGGAGCTTCAGCGCCGCGAGTTCGCTGTCCTGCTCAGCGCTGATGTCATAGACACGGTTCTCGTAGCCAGCGCCTTCCGAAGCTAGGCGGCAGAGCGCGAGGAACTGGTTCGCGAATGACATGTCCATCACCTCACTGGGGTGGCCCTCGGCCGCTGCCAGGTTCACCAGACGTCCGCGTGCGAGCAGGTAGATGGTACGCCCGTCGGGCATCCGGAAGGCCTCGTTGTTGTCCCTCACTGCGTAGATGGATTCTGACTTCGACTCTAGGTCGGGGATGTTGATTTCGCAGTCGTAGTGACCGGTGTTGCAGACCACTGCCCCGTCCTTCATCGAGTCGAAGTGCCGGTCTACGATGACGTCCTTCATCCCCGTGGCGGTGCAGAAGATGTCGCCGATGACAGCCGCCTCGTCCATCCTCATGACCCTGAATCCATCCATGACCGCCCGCAACGCTGGCAGCGGATCCACCTCGGTCACCACGACATTGGCCCCCATTCCGCGGGCTCGGACCGCTAGACCTCTGCCGCAATGCCCGTAGCCCGCGATGACGAAGGTCTTGCCCGCTAGCAATACACTGGTGGCCCTTATTATGCCGTCTAGAGTGGACTGACCGGTACCGTGCACGTTATCGAAGTCCCACTTTGTGGCTGCGTCGTTCACCGCGATGACCGGGTACAGCAGCTCGCCAGCGTCGGCCATTGCGCGTAGCCTGTGGACGCCGGTGGTGGTCTCCTCGGTGCCCCCGATGATCCCATCGGCGAGTTCGGGGGAGTTGCTGTGGACCCTGTAGATCAGGTCCGCACCGTCATCGAGAGTGAGTGTGGGGCGGAACTCGAGGGTTCTGTCGATGCATCGGTAGAACTCCTCGGTGTCCTGTCCGTACCACGCGTGGACCCCGTAGCCCTCCCGAGCCAGCCATGCCGCTACATCGTCCTGCGTGGACAGTGGGTTGCATCCGGACCACGACACCTCGGCGCCTGCAGCAACTAGCGACTCAATCAGGACTGCGGTCTCCTTGGTCACATGCAGACATCCGGCCACGCGTTGGCCGGCCAGGGGCTTCTCAACCTCCGCACTGGCGCGCAGCGCCGCCAGGGCCGGCATCCTGCTGCGCGCCCAGGCCACACGCTTCTCGCCGGACTCGGCCAGAGAGATGTCGGCTACGGTGTGAGGGCCGGATGTGTCCACATGCCACGCTGCAATCGCCCGGTCTTCAAGGTGCGTCTCGTGAAGCCGCTTGGCGGCTTACGTCAACTGCCGCCTTTGCGTTGCTGTTCATCCCACTGTGCGTAGTACTGCTGAGCGTATGTCCGAGCGGTCTGCTCGTCGTATCCCGAGGCGACCATCTGCTGGACATAGGCTTCTACCGGGTCCATCTCCTCGACGCCTCCGAACTGCTCGACGATGTCCTCATCTGAGTCATCCTTGCCACGGCCTCGCATGATCACCGTGACGACGACGACCAAGATCAGGATGAACGCCGCTAGTCCTCCCATCAGGAGCATGCTCATGCCCTCCTCCTCCTCATCGGGCTCGTCTGGGACGATCGGGAGGAGGTTTATCGCGAGGGTCTGGGAGATGGTGTATCTGCTTCCATCTCCCTCTGTTATGAGCACATAGATGGTGGCTGCAACGCCAGTCTCCTGATACAGATCCGAGATATCGAGGGTCAATGTGAACGGCTGGCCATCGGCTAGGTTCTCTGTCTTGTTGTACTTGCCAATCGACTTCTGGGTTATCTTCTGGGTCGTGGTGTAGTCCAAGACTGCCTCAGTCAGAGCGACTTCGATGACAACGTCGCTGTTCTCAGCCCCGGAGAGGAGGCTTCCGCTAACGGTCACGAGGTTGTCGCTCTGAGAGTCCTCGGGCCTTGGTTTCGAGAAGTCCACTACAGGCTCGTCATCGCCGAAGTCCTCTCCGACGACTATGAAGTACATCCTTGCCTTCTCGCTCTGCTTGCCGGCCTTGTCGTAGACTATCAGCTCGACGCGAATCTCGTTCTCTAAGTTGCCATCGGGGCTGCTGGTCAGGTTCCTGAACACGTATGTCCAGTCATCGCCGGCTGCGAAGGGTATCTGGAACTCATGACCCACCAAAGTCGGGTCCGCGCTGTCCCACGGATAATCGAAGAAGACCTTCCACTCGTAGAGCTCGATGCCCTTCTCGCCCTCGGGGGCATCGGGGTCGTAACTGTCCTGCGCGGTGAATGATATGCTCAAATCTCCGGTGTCCGAAAGTCTGGCCCTGTAGACCGGCCAGTCTACTCCGGCTACGGTCTTGGTACCATCCAGTGTGACGTATGCATCGGTGACCGTATCCTCTATCATGGACGCCGAAGCTATGGGCCTGAACTCATCGGCGAGGGTGTCATCGGTAACCATGCGGATGTAGGTGATTCGGGTGTGGCCCTCGTCATCGTGCAGATACAGGGTCAGCATCCACTCTGCGCCTATTCTGCAGCCTGTGTTCGAGGTGGTGTCGCCGACGCAGAACGAGCCCAGAGTCGGTATGGACGGGCTGAGCTGCTGTGTGTGGCTGTACTCTCCGGAATCGATGATCGAGCCGTCCCAGCCTGTGACCGAGTCGTTGTTTCCAGACTCGAGCGTCCAGTCTGCGAAGACGCCCTCGACGGAGGTGACGTAACTGAAGTCGAGGTCGGAATTGCTCTTGATGTACATCGTCGCGTAGGCGCCGCTGACCGTGTCGATCGATGGCGCCTCGCCGTTGATGGTCAGATCGAAGCTCTCGCCGGCGATTCCGAAGTCGCTCGGGTACGGGGTCAAGTGGTAGGAGAGCATGTTCGACAGCAACGGTATCGACGAGCCGCCGAATTCCTCGGAGACGCTCGGGTTCTCGACGTCTATGGTGGTGACAATCAGTCCGCCAGCACCGCGATTGCATATCGACAGCAGTGACTGGCTATCGTAGGCCGAATCGCGGATCAGCGTGTGGAATGTGCCTATCGGATCACTGATGCGGCCGCCGCAGACCTGCGGTATCTGGGTCGACTGGACCTGTGCGGTGTCGAGGCCGGCCAGAGCGACATAGGAGCCGCCGTGCACGCCGCTGAATGCGACAGGGTCGACATTGCTCAGAATCGGGTGATACCGGTCGACGATGGAGAGGTTGCTGTAGTGAATCCTGTTGTCGACGGTGAAGTTGACCTGGTTCCTCATCGCGATGTCCATGCCGAAAGGCAGTCGGTTCGGCTGGTACTCGTTCCTGTACGGTCCGAGGTGCATCTGAACAGTGCCTCCTCCGGTCATATAGTCCTCGAGGGTCTCGGTGAAGCTGAGTCCATCGCTCTCGCGGGTCTCAGCGAGGGCCTCGTAGTACTCGCCGTAGTAGACGTTGTAGTCAGTCTGCCATGGCAGTAGCACCTTGTCGTAGTGCTCGACCCAGTCAGGAGTCCCGTAGGTGTCCCAGTTCTCCAATCGCAGTTGAGTGTAGGTCTTGCCCATCGCCTCGAGGTCCTTCTTGACGCTCTGCAGGCGGTTCTGATCTGTCGGGTTAGACAGGATTGCCACGTCGATGTTGTCGTAGAACTGGATTACGAAGTAGCGGTCGTTGCCCGAGGGCTCGCTGTCCTCGGTCAGAATTCCGTAGAAGCTGATGTTGTAGGTGTGGCCGTCGTACCACGAGTTGTACGGGTTGGTCCAGTTTGCCTGGGCCCTCGCATGAGGCTCGAGGTCGAACGGCCCGTTGTCGCTGTCCTCCTCGTAGACTGTCTGGCCTGTGTCGAGGTCGACCACCCTCATCGTAATCTCGTACTCGCCCGCGATGACGCCGTTCAGCAGAGGCACAGCAAAGCTGTGAGCGGATGCGTCATCAATCGGGTAGACGCACTCGTAGGTGATGTCGGCGACGCAATCGAGCACATCGGGCTGCAACAGCGTGATGTCCGCGCTGGCGATGCTGAAGATAATCGACGAGTGGTTGTTCGCAGTGTTGACTTCGGACTCGTTGTACCACGAGGTGAGCGGGTCCGTGTTGTCGAAGATGGTGGTCACATCGATCTTGTAGATGCCGCTCTGGAAGTCGTGCGAGGTGAGGTTGACCCGCTGGCGCTCCGCGGCGTCGAGGCCGGTGACATCGACAGTGTAGGTGCCGTCGTCCTCGAAGGTGAACTCCTCGACGCGGATGTTGTCGATGCCGAATCCTGCCAGTCCGGCGTTGCCGTTAACGCCGTCATCATTGGATTGGAACCTCCAGGTCAGGGTCACTTCTGACCCCGAGAGGGTAGTGCATTCGTCACGCCAATCAGAGGTGTCGGCGCTGGTGCGGTTCAGGATGACGATGTGTGTAAGGTCGACGGTAATCGACTTGAGGATGTTCTCGGAATCGAACCAGACGACTGAGTTGACGTTGTCTGAATGGTCGCCGAAGTACTCGACCTCGTCGTAGCCGTTGTTATCGAAATCCTCGCAGCGGTGGAAGTTGGGATCCCCTGGGATGGTGTTTTGGATGCCGTTCTCGTTGAGGTCGGTCCAAGTTCCGTAGACCACGCCTTCGAACACCTCACCCTGCTTGTTCCAGGATATCTCGAGGTTTGCTGCGTCCCGGATAGCAAGGATGTTGCCGTTGTTGTCCTTTAGGTAGTCGCCCTCGGCGTAGTAATCGAAGGTCAGGTATGTGAAATCGGCTCCTGTCGATGCGACCGGGATTGGGTCCAAGGTGACGGTCTCGTTCCAATCGTCGCCGTAGCCGTCGGTGGGGTGGCCCAGCCAGTACGCGTGGCTGTTGAACACACCTCGGTTCTGCGGTAGCATGTCGTTCGAGCCGGTGGAGTCGTCCAGCCTGCTGCCGTTCAGATTACCGTCGTCGGTCCACATCGGCTCGACTCCTGAGAAGTCCTCGATGGCGACGAGGTCGGGCTCGGCGTTCTGGATGAAGGCCTCGACCTGGAAATCTGTCACTGTGTTGCCGCAGTTCTGCACGCGCACCTCCACATCCCTCTCGCCCGAGGCATACCTGACGCCGTTCTCGAGGTCAATCCAGTGTTCCTCTGCGAGGCACGGGTCGAACAGGTTGTTCACTGTGAGCTGGAACCTGATATCATCGTTTAGGTCGTCCATGTTGGTGAAGCCGGACGGGTTGGTCAGTTCGGTCTTGACATAGTAGGTCCTGTTGTCGATGAAGTCCGCGGTAAGGCTGACTTCCTCGTATGCTCCAGCTGCGAAGTCGTTGAAGATGAGTTGCTGCGAGACTGTCTCGGTCGACCCGAAGGTGACATCCCTCTTCCTGATGGTGATGTTGTCGAAGGCGAAGCCATCTAGACCGGTGTCCTGAGATGATCCAGCAGGTCCAACGGAGCCCATCAGACCGCTGCGGAAGCGGAAGCGGATGTCGATGACCTGCCCCGCGTAGCG
>Ga0066372_10000900_pt1 | contig 11547 bp, 8 predicted proteins | sample Knorr_S15_td_250_FD_77011 | JGI IMG/M metagenome (GOLD analysis project Ga0066372, IMG submission 77011) | Marine microbial communities from Southern Atlantic Ocean transect - Knorr_S15_td_250_ad_251m_LV_A | ecosystem: Environmental > Aquatic > Marine > Oceanic | place: Southern Atlantic ocean... | reverse complement strand
TTTTGTGCAGGAGGAGATGTCAAAGGTATGGCAGCGGCTGGAGATGGCACAGTTGGAAAGAATACCATAGATGCGGCTATACATCGCCAAAGGGAACACCAAAGGGCAACTTCTGGGAAATTGTTCAAAATACCTAAACCTACTCTAGCCTCATTACCTGGGGCAGCGGCTGGAGCAGGCTTATCCTACGCTTTGGCATGTGATCTTAGAATCATGGCTAGCACTGCAATCATGACAACTGCTTTTGCAAAGGTTGGTTTTTCTGGTGATTATGGTGGAAGTTATTTTATGACTCAACTGGTGGGATCAGCAAAAGCCAGAGAGTTGTATTATCTCTCCGAACGAGTCTCGGCAACTGAAGCTTTAAGCCTGGGTTTGACCAATTGGGTCTGTGAACCTGAGAAACTAGAAGAAAAAACAATGGAAATCGCAGTTAAACTTGCTAACGGACCTTCTGTTGCCTACAGTTATATGAAAGAAAATTTAAATAGAGCTATGTCTGGAGAAGTTGACGATTGTTTGGATTTAGAAGCCACTCATCACATCCATTGTGGACAGACAGAAGATCACAGAAATGCGACGAAGGCTTTTGTTGAAAAAAAAGAACCGGTTTTTAAAGGAAGATAATAATTTTAGGAGGTATAAATGACTTACGCACCAACAAATAGGGCGTTTTATGATGCTGATAGCCATATAATGGAATTACCAAATTTTATTATTGATTATGCTGATGAAGAATTTAAGAACCTTATCCCGCCTGTTAATTATAACGCATCTCTTGTCACTGATGAGGAAGTTGAGAAGATTGTCGCAAATGGCAGTAAACATTCTAAAGATCATGTTGTTGAACAAGTTAATTTTGGAGACGAATTAATCGTTAAATCCAAAGAAATACAGGCATTAGGGGCTTTTGATCGTAAAGATAGAACTACAGCTTTGGACATGCTTGGATTCAAAAAACAATTGGTTTTTTCTACTCATAGCGCTGTAACATCTTTTCATGCGGGATCAAAGTTTTCTACGGAAGTTCGATACGGTGCGACACGGGCTCATAACAGAGCAATGGCTGATTTTTGTTCTGAAGATTCAAGATTGATGGGGGTAGGGATAATCCCTTTACATGAACCAAGATTGGCTCTTATGGAATTAGATTTTGCAATAAAGTCAGGTTTGAAAGCGATATGGATTCCCCATTATGCAAGCGGAGAACGATCTCCTGGTCATATTGATCTCGATCCCTTTTGGTTGAGACTTGAACAGGAAGGGATACCATTTGTTCTACATGTTGGAGGATCCCCTTTACAGTTAGATAAAAAATGGAATAACAACGGACTACCCCCCAGTAAAGATTGGATGGGCGGTGGAGAAAATGTTCGTGCAAAGGATATGGTTGTTCTTCACCAAGGTCCCGAGACCTTCTTATCTATGATGGTCTTGGACGGTGTATTTGAACGTTTTCCGAATCTTAGAGGAGCCAGTGTTGAGTTGGGTGCCGGATGGGTTCCGGAAATGCTGAAAAGATTAGATTGGGTGGTTAAAACTTGGCGCAAGGTAGACAAAAATTTAGGTTCAATAAAAAGAACCCCATCAGAGCAGCTGATAAGTCAGATGGCTTTTACACCTTATGTTTTTGAAGATGTTGGTACCTTCATTGACCAATCCCACCCTGAACTCTATCTTTTTTCTAGCGATTATCCTCATACCGAAGGAGGAAAGGACCCCATTGGAAGATTTGAATCCTCTTTAGGGAATCGGAGTGAAGACATACGGAATTTATTTTATTCCGAAAATTTCTTAAGGATCTTTCCTGAAGCTAGAGTAACTTAAATTTTTTTGAGTTATTGATGAACCCTTTATTCCAACATGCATATGTTCTGACGATGCAAAATATTTTTTTGTTCGGATTGATAATTTCTTTTATTGTTGCAATCTTACTCAAGAGAAAAAACAGCCCTTATTTCTTCACATCCCTACCTTTATTTGTTTTAACTTTCCACCAAGTAGACGAATATATCATCTCACCGATTCTTTTAGGTGATACATATCATTTTTTAAATTGGGCTTATCGTTCAGGTTTGGATATATCGCCTGCCGAGGTTGTTTTGGTTAATGGATTTGCCTATATTCCTGCTCTGATCCTATACTTGTTTAAACCTTCAACCAAACTGTTTGCGTTAATTTTCCTATTCGTGAATAGTGCCGCTCTTGCTAACGGAGCGTTTCATTTGGGTGTTGCCACTTTGCAAACAGATTATAGTCCAGGTATGTTAACAGCGCTGTTCTTGTTTATACCATTGTTTATAAAATCGATATTGTTAGCATCCGAAAGATTAGCTTCATTTAGATTAATTTTTGCGCTTAGCTCATACGGTTTTATATTGCATTTCGTTATGATATGGCTTGTTAATATTTATTAAACTCTTTTTCTAAATAGTGCCAAATCGATAAGAGACGCAACCGAAAATAGAATTAGTGCCAATAAAAATCTAAAATCAACTAGAATTATGTCAGCTTCTACTGGGGTGGCTATAGTCTTATCCAAAGCGCCTATTTTATAATCATGCCTAGTAGAAAAAATAGGATTAACGCTGATTTCCAACATATCCCGACGACTACGGTACCGCATGATAGCCCCTTGATCCCATAATTCAGCGTTCTCAATTCCTGTCAAATCTAGGGCTTGAAAAACCATCTTCCCGGCAAATATAGGGTGACAGGCGCGTGATAACAATTCTGGAAACATATATTCCATATAATGATTCATGAGATCAGACGCCGAAGCATTAGGTCCTGTTTCAGGAAGATCAGGCGGGCTGTCGGAAAAGTCCATCATATTGAGCATGTAAAAATCCTTACCTTTATCTTCTATCAAAAATTTTTTAGCATTTTTTATGTTTTCAGGACTTGAGCCATTTTCTATTAAACGTTCTACATAATAATCAATCTCTTCTGTCGATAAGGGACCTTTTAGGTTTGTATACCAACAGAAAAAAATCGTATAAAAAATTAAAACGATAGACCAAAGGATAAAGCGAGAATTAATTTTTAACTTCATTTTAGTGAAGGTAGACTATCTTTTTGATCAAGTCCAACCAATCGAAAACGTTGATTCACTATAGAGATGACAAATCAAGAAATACCGTTAATCTAATGTAATGTAAGATTAAATCTTAACGATTTGGGAATAAGTTTGTCGAAGAAAATAAGAATAGGCGGAGCAAGTGGATTCTGGGGAGATGCATCCTTAGCAAGTGCTCAGCTAGTTTCTAAAGGAAATGTTAATTATTTAGTCTCTGATTATCTTGCAGAAATTACAATGTCTATAATGGCTAGAGCAAGAGCTAAGAATGAGAAATTAGGTTATGCAACTGATTTTATTCAAGATTTAATAGCACCAAATTTATCTGAAATTGATCGTAAAGGGATAAAGATTATATCGAATGCTGGTGGCGTTAACCCTTTGGCATGCGCTGAAATTGTTGAGAACCTGATTTCTGATGCAGGTGTGAATTTAAAGGTAGCTACAATTCTTGGTGATGATCTTATTACCAGGATTGAAGAGCTGTCCGATCAAAATTATAAAGAGATGTATTCTAGGGAAAAATTTCCCGAAAAAGATAATATTCTTAGTGTGAACGCCTATCTAGGAGCTTTTCCTATTGCATCAGCCCTTAATGATGGCGCTGATATCATTATAACAGGGAGAAGCGTTGATAGCGCCGTAACTCTCGGAGCTTGTATTTACGAATTTGGATGGTCACCCGATGATTTGGATAAATTGGCGGGAGGCAGTCTAGCTGGTCATATTCTTGAATGCGGAACCCAAGCGACAGGTGGAAATTTTACAGATTGGCAAGAAGCAATAGACAACTTGGCTAATATTGGATATCCCATCACCGAAATATCTGAAGATGGAACTTTTATTTGCAGTAAACCTGAAGATACAGGCGGTCTAATCACTAAAGGAACTATAGCTGAGCAAATGCTTTATGAAATAGGTGACCCTCAGGCATATATATTACCTGACGTAGTTTGTGATTTTTCTGACGTTGAGATAGATAGTGTAGGAAAGGACCAGGTTTTAGTTAAGAATGCAAAAGGATACAAAGCTCCCGAAAATTATAAAGTTAGCTTAACTTATAAAGAAGGTTTCCGTGGAGGCGCAATGCTTACTTATTACGGAATTGAAGCAGATAAAAAAGCAGAGATGTTTTCCAAAGCAGCCTTTGATCGGGCGAGACAAGGGCTTCGAAAGAATAATATTGCTGATTTTACCGAAACAAGTGTGGAAATTATTGGGAACGAGAGTCAATATGGCGAACATAGATCTATTGATGGATCGAGAGAGGTAGTAGCCAAGATAGCAGCCAAACATGAGGATGCTGTAGGTATAAAAATTCTTCTTCGGGAGATTACAGGTTTAGGTTTATCGACGCCTCCAGGACTCTCTGGATTCGCGGGGACGCGACCAAAACCTTCTCCGGTTGTAAGACTTTTCTCATTTGCTATTCCGAAGGATGAAGTTCAACTTAAAATTATCACCGACGGCAAAGGAAAAGATTTCAAACATAAGTCCAAAAAATCACTAAAAAGTGAAGAGGTTACAAGACCACAAGAACCTAAAATACCTAAGGCAGATCAAAAAGAAATGACCTTAGTTCCTTTAATTCAGTTAGCTTGGGGAAGAAGCGGAGATAAGGGAAACAAGGCTAATATAGGTATTATTGCACGTTCAGAGGAGTATTATCCTTATATTTGTAAGATATTAACAGAAGACCTAATTAAAGATCGTTTTTCTCATTTTCTAGAAGGTAATGTGGAGAGATTTTTACTCCCAGGAAGTAATTCTATTAATTTCTTACTTCATGATGTTCTTGGTGGTGGTGGAATTACGAGCTTAAGAAATGATCCGCAAGGCAAAGGCTATGCTCAGATAATTCTTGATACATTAATACCTGTTTCAAAGGATTTAATATGACAGTATTTGAGTCAAAGATTAATGTAAGTTCTGAGAGTTATTTAACCAATCGTTCAGAAATGCTCGAATTAATTGAAAAGATGAATTCTCTTTTAAAAAGAGCGGAAGATTTATCTGAAAAAAGAAAACCCAGATTCCTAGAACGCAATCAACTTACACCTAGAGACCGTCTAATGCATATCCTTGACGCCGGAATGCCTTTTATGGAATTGGGAAACATGGGTGGTTATCTTCTAGACGTTGAGGATAGAGATAAAAGTGTACCGGGAGCAAGCATAATTATAGGTATTGGATTCATTAATGGTGTCAAATGTATGATTATTGTTGACGACAGCGGTATTAAGGCAGGGGCTATAACTGAAGGATCTGGCGCAAAACTCGCACGCGCTCAAGATATTGCATTACAACAAAAACTTCCCTTTATTCATCTTGTAGAAAGTGCTGGAGCAGATTTATCAAGATACCATGTTGAGAATTGGTTAAATTTTGGTCGACTATTTGGTAACCTTGCAAAATTAAGTGCTGCTGGAATACCAACTATTGCTATATTGCATGGAGCTTCAACTGCTGGAGGTGCATATATGACTGGAATGAGTGATTATGTAGTTGCTGTTAAAGACAGAGGTAGAGCATTTTTAGCAGGTCAGGCTTTATTAAAAGCAGCTACAGGAGAAGAAACTGACGAAGAAGAGCTTGGAGGCGCCAAAATGCATGCTTCTGTTTCGGGTTTAGTAGAGTATCTTGCGGAAGATGATTTGTCAGGACTTCTTATCGCTAGGGATATTATTGATCGTTTAGATTGGAATAAAAGATCTTCAGTTCATAAAAGTGCTAACTTTTCTGAACCTATTTATAATCCAGATGAAATAGCTGGAATAGTCCCACTTAATTATAGAAAATTCTACGATGTAAGAGAGGTGATTGCGAGAATAGTTGATGGATCGGAGTTTGATGATTTTAAACCTTTTTATGGTGAAGAAACCTTATGTATACAAGCAAAAGTTCATGGTAAATCTTGTGGTATTCTAGCCAACAATGGGGCTATCGACAATGATGGGGCAACCAAAGCTTCTCAGTTTATGCAATTGTGCGATCAAGCCGACATACCTTTGGTTTTTTTACAAAATATAACTGGGTTTATGGTAGGACGTGAGCATGAGCAAGGTGGAATGATTAAAAATGGATCTAAGATGATTCAAGCCGTTTCAAATGTACGTGTTCCTAGAATAACATTTATGATTGGTGCGAGTTTTGGTGCAGGAAACTATGGGATGTCTGGCTACGGATATGATCCAGCATTCCTTTTTAGTTGGCCTAACATACAAATCGGAGTTATGGGTGGAGAACAGGCAGCAAAAACAATGACCATAGTTATGGAAGCCGCAGCAGAAAGACGTAATCAACAAATTGATAAAAAAATTATAGAACAACAATCAAAAAATATTATTGAACATTTTGATAAACAATCAGATGCATTTTATACATCTGGTTTATCTATGGACGATGGTTTAATAGATCCTCGTGAAACTCGAAAGGTTTTAGCATTTTCGATTGATACTTGCCTCGAAGGTAAGAATAGATCTCTTCAACCAAATAGTTTTGGAGTCGCGAGATTATAGAAAGGATAAAAAGATGAGTAAGTTACCTAAAACGAAAAGTATTATACTAGAAGAAGATGGAGAGTGTTTGCGTATCTGGTTTAATTCGCCTGAAAACAGAAACGCTCTTTCAATGGATGTAATAGAAGATTTAGCAGCTACAGTTAACGCTATCAATAATGATCCATCTATTCGGACCATTATTCTAAGGGGTAAGGGGGATATTTTCTGTGCAGGTGCAGATATAAAAGGCTTCCGATCAAATTACCAATCTGGTAAAATGAATACAAGAGAAGTATCTGACCAAAATCAAAAGATGGCTCATATACTCTATAATTTCAATAATATCTCTCAAACAACAATAGTTTTAATCGAAGGAGCCGCTATTGCTGGAGGTATGGGTTTTGCATGTATAGGGGATATTACTGTTTCGACTTCGGATGCTCAATTTTCTCTAACTGAAACAAGTATTGGCATTCCACCGGCACAAATTGCTTCTTATGTTGTTCAAAGAATTGGTTTATCCAAGGCGCGACAACTAATGTTGAGTGGTTCACGTTTTCTTGGTGAAGAGGCATATCGAATGGGATTGGTGCATATATTGGTAGATAAATCAGAAGATCTTGAAGAAAAAGCTTTAGAAATACGAAAAAAAATAAGACGTTGCGCTCCGGGTGCAAATGCTGCAACAAAGGAAATATTATTTGCTACTCAACTTCTGAAACGTGAAGAATTAATGAGCTTTGCTGGAGATAAATTTGCTGATTGCATGTTAGGCGAGGAAGGACAAGAGGGTATCGCTTCATTTATTGAGAAAAGAAGACCATACTGGGCAGATCAAGGATAATTCTAAACTAAATGTCTAAATTTAGTAAAATTTTAATTGCCAATCGTTCAGAAATAGCTGTACGCATCATTAATTCTATAAAAAAACAAGGACTTAAATCAGTGGCGGTTTTTGCTGAGGGTGATGAAACATCAAATCACGTCAAACTCGCAGATGAATCTATATGTATTGGCCCTTCTCAGTTTTCTAAATCCTATCTAAATATTGAAAAGATTTTAGATGTCGCAAAGTCCGTGGGCGCTGATGCTATTCACCCAGGTTACGGATTTTTATCAGAAAATGATAATTTTGCTAGAGAATGTGAATCTTCTGGGATTACTTTTATAGGCCCATCGGCGGATATTATTAAGTTGATGGGGAATAAAGCTGAAGCAAAAAGAAAAATGATAGAAATTGGAGTTCCTTGTATTCCTGGTTATCAAAGCAAAAAACAAACAGATAAAGCCCTCATTAACGCCGCCATTGAAATTGGTTTTCCAGTTATGGTAAAGCCTACTGCAGGCGGAGGAGGAAGAGGAATGTTCTCAATAGATAATGTTGAAGATATGACAAACGCCTTATCCACTGCTCGTTCTGAGGCTTTAAGATCTTTTGGTTCCGAGGAACTGATTATTGAGAAAGCTATAGATAATCCTCTACATATAGAAGTTCAAGTCTTCGGAGATAAACATGGTAATTATATTCATATTGGGGAAAGGGATTGTTCCATTCAACGACGTCATCAGAAAGTTATAGAAGAGTCACCGGGACCATCCATATCTTGGGGATTACGAGAAGTTATGGGAATAACTTCATCTGAGATTATAAAAAATATCAAATATGTTGGAGCGGGAACCATTGAGTATTTAGTTGATGGAGATAAATTTTATTTTTTAGAGATGAATACTCGGATTCAGGTAGAGCATGCGGTCACCGAAATGGTAACGGGTTTGGATTTGGTAGGAATGCAAATTGATGTTGCGCAAGGCAAACCATTGAGCATAACTCAAGACGAAATTAATTTTAATGGTCATGCTATTGAGGCTAGACTTTACGCGGAGAATCCAAATAACGGATTTTTTCCTTCTCCTGGAAAAGTTTATTTGTGGGAACCTCATTCTTCAGAGGGGATTCGAGTAGATCATTCTTTATCAAACAACCAAGAGATTTCGAGACTTTATGATCCAATGTTAGCCAAAGTAATTGCTTGGGGATCGGACAGAGAAACTTCGAGAAAACGTTTAATTAATGCTATTAATAAGACAATATTTTTTGGTACTGATAATAACAAACAATTCTTATCAAGTGTTTTAGAATCTGAGAAATTTATCTCAGCTAAGGCGACAACAAAATTTTTGTCAGAAGATTTTCAATATTCTGATCCCTCGAAAGATGTCAAAAAAAGAATGGCGCCTTTAGTGGCATCTTTCAACTTTTTAAAAGATATGAATAGATTATTTGAAAAAAGTTTGCTTTCAAATAATTCTCTTCTTAACTGGAGAAGTTCAGGAAAACTTTCTTCACAGTACAGATATCTTATCAACGATAAAGAAATTAATTACCTTGTTTACCCAAAAGAGGATGGTAGTTTTTCCGTAATATCAAATAATGAAAGTTCTACTATTTCTTTTGTAAGCTCTAAGAAGAACAGTCATAAGGTCTTTCTAAACAATATACAGCTTTCATGCGATTTATATTATGCCTCGCAACAAAAATGTTTTTTACAATATGAGGGAGTATCTTGTGTGTTTGAAAATTTAATTAATATCAAAGACGACCAAAAAATTATAGAGAGAAAAAACTCAATTAAACCTCCAATGCATGGGAATGTTTTCAAGATTTTGGTGGCTGTAGGGGATAAGATAAAAACAGATACACCTATATTAATAGTTGAATCCATGAAAATGGAACACGAAATATTGGCTCCGTTTAATGGTATTATTGAGAAAATTAATATCCAAGTTGGAGAGCAAGTCTCAACCGATACTGAGCTAGTTTCAATAAAGGAGAGTGATGAATGATACCTAATTTTTCAGTGTCAATGAATTTTGGTTTAGGTGAGGTAATCGATGAGTTACGAAGACAGGTATCAAGATTCTCAAATGAATATATTATACCAATTGCTGAGGAAATAGATTTTTCTAATGAATTTCCAAGAGACTTATGGCCTAAATTAGGTGATTTGGGGTTACATGGAATTACAGTGCCGGAAGATCAAGGGGGGTCAGGTCTAGGATATCTTGCGCATATAGTTGCAATGGAAGAAATATCTAAAGCTTCGGCCTCTATAGGTCTATCTTATGGAGCTCATTCAAATTTATGTATTAACCAAATTTCTTTAAATGGAACAGCTGAACAAAAATCAAGTTATTTACCCAAATTGATATCTGGAGAACATGTTGGTGCTCTAGCTATGTCTGAAACAGGTGCTGGTTCAGACGTAATTTCCATGAAACTGAAAGCTGAAAAAAAAGCAGATAAATTTATTCTAAACGGACATAAGATGTGGATTACTAACGGACCTGACGCAGATGTTTTGGTAGTCTATGCGAAAACTAATTTGGAATCATCACCAGGAGATATAACTGCATTTATAATTGAAAAGAATTTTCCAGGTTTCTCTACATCTAAAAAACTCGATAAATTAGGCATGCGAGGATCCAATACAAGTGAACTTCTTTTTGAAAATTGTGAGGTACCTGAAGAAAATACTTTAGGAACAATCAATCAGGGCACAGCAGTCTTAATGAACGGACTTGATTATGAAAGAGCAGTTCTGTCTGGAGGACCTTTAGGTATTATGCAAGCTGCATTAGATTATGTTATGCCTTATATTCATGATAGAGAACAGTTTGGAAAACCGATTGGATCTTTTCAATTAATCCAAGGAAAAATAGCCGATATGTATTCTACTACTATGGCTTGCAAATCCTATGTTTACGCAGTAGGAGAGGCTTGTGACAGAGGAGAAATAACGAGAGAAGATGCTGCAGGTTGTATCCTTTTTGCCTCTGAAAAAGCAACATTAATCGCGCTAGATGCTATACAAATAATGGGCGGAATGGGGTATATTAACGAAACACCCACCGGTAGATTGCTAAGAGACGCTAAATTGTATGAGATCGGAGCAGGAACTTCTGAAATCAGGCGAATGTTAATAGGAAGGGAGTTATTTAACAAAACAAGTTAGAAAGTAATTATGGTATCACTCAATGACAAATATGAACTTGATAATGGTCAAGTTTATATGTCTGGTCTCCAAGCTTTGGTAAGACTTCCAATCGTTCAAAGCAAGATAGATAAATCAAAAGGTCTAAATACTTCAGGCTTTATATCGGGTTACAGAGGATCTCCTCTCGGCGGTTATGATGCTCAATTGCAAAGAGCTTCACGTTACTTGAAAGAAGAAAATATACATTTTGAACCTGGCATTAACGAAGACTTAGCTGCAACAGCAGTTTGGGGCTCCCAGCAAATCCATTTTGGGTCTGGTAGTGATTTTGATGGGGTGTTTGGAATTTGGTATGGGAAAGGCCCTGGTGTCGACCGATCTTTGGACGCTCTAAGGCATGCCAATTTGGCCGGTACATCACCACATGGAGGTGTTCTGGCATTGGGAGGAGACGATCATGGCGCTCGCTCATCCACGACCTCTCACCAGTCAGACCATAATTGGGTATCTGCATTTATTCCTTATTTGTATCCTGCTGGTGTTTCCGAGTTGGTAGAGTTTGGGCTTTTGGGTATTGCCATGAGTCGTTATACCGGAGCATGGACAGGGATGAAAATCCTAGCGGATGTTGCCGACGCATCAGTTACAGCAGATCTTTCGAAAGAAAAAAGAAAGATAATAATTCCCGATGATTTTGATATGCCTGAAGGTGGTCTTCATATTCGTTTTCCCGATAATGTTCGAGAGCAGGATATTCGTCTTCAACGTTATAAAGGTTTTGCAGCTCAAGCTTTTGCAAGAGCAAATAATATCGATCAAATAGTTTGGAGATCAGATAATGCCAAAATTGGAATTATGGCTTCTGGAAAATCTTACGAAGATGTTAGGGAGTCCTTACACTTTTTGGGAGTTGATGAAGAAATTGCTAAGGAAATTGGTTTATGTCTTTATAAGGTAGGAATGCCCTGGCCTT
>Ga0066372_10000898_pt1 | contig 11549 bp, 8 predicted proteins | sample Knorr_S15_td_250_FD_77011 | JGI IMG/M metagenome (GOLD analysis project Ga0066372, IMG submission 77011) | Marine microbial communities from Southern Atlantic Ocean transect - Knorr_S15_td_250_ad_251m_LV_A | ecosystem: Environmental > Aquatic > Marine > Oceanic | place: Southern Atlantic ocean... | reverse complement strand
TGGGCGGCCGCTGAGCGGCGCTGGACCACCCGGCGAAACCACGCCGATCCACCCCCGGGACCCGACCGCCGGCACTGGTCCCTGCCGGCATGAACGGTCGCCCCGGGAATTCCAGACGATCAAAATGACGGGGGCGCGCCTTGGTGGCGCGCCCCCGTCTCGTTTCCTCTCCAGCAGTGGGCAGCACCTGAAGGGGGACGGGCTAGCGTCGACGGCTATGGATCGACCGTCGGCGTTCGCCCACCACCGCTTCGTCGGGGATAAGCGCACCCAGCAGGTCTACGACCTGGACCAGATGGCTGACGAGGAAGCCTTGGCCATCGTGCTCGACGAGTTGATGGCCAGCGAGCGGTTCTTGTGCTTCGGACCCGACACCCTGGCCGAGGCCCGTAACCGCGGATACCGGCTCCGGTCGTTCTGACGGCGGCGAACTGTCAGATCGGTCAGCGGAACCAAGAGGCCGTGAGTTCCGACCTGCGAGGGGACCTCGTCGCCGCCCTAGCCGGGTTCTACGCGGGACATCCCGACGCTGAGCGGTACCCCATGCTGTCCGAGGTGGGAGATTTGTTAACCACCGCCGAAGTGGTTGCAAACGAACCGATGGTTTTACCGGTAGCTCGGCTTCTCGCCGATGTCGATCCGGAGAGTGACGTTCCGGGCGTCGGACCGGTGCTACGGACGTTCACAGCGGCGGCAGCGATCCTTCACTGGGTCCAGACCGCCGAATACGCGGCGACGTTGTCGCAACAATTCCTGGACAACTACGGCTACGTGCGGGTAATCGGTCCCGGTGGGCTGGTCGAGTCCAGTGTGATTAGTGCGGGGCTGGGCGTATGGGGAGCCGGCCTGCACTACCCGCGACACGAGCACCCGGCTGAGGAGACGTACCACCTGCTGCACGGATCCGCCTCGTTCCAACGCGACGACGGCCCGTGGGAGCCGAAGGTGGTCGGGGAGTCAGTGCACCACGACCCGTGGGAGCACCATGCCCAGAGGTTCGGCAACGCCACGTGTGTTCTCTCGTGGGCTTGGACTGGTGACGTCGTTGTAAACGCTCGCCTGGTACCTGAGAAGTCCTGATCAGGGTCAGGAGCCGGAGCGTTGGCGGATCAAGTTGAGGGCACTACCCGCCTTGAACCATTCGATCTGGTCGGCGGAGTAGGTGTGGTTGGTGGTGATGCTGGTTCTGGCGCCGTCCGGCGAGGTAACAACGACCTCGACAGGCGTATCGGGGGTAAGGCCGTCCAGGCCGACTATCGAGACGCGGTCCTTGGGACCGATCCGGTCGTAGTCGTCCCGGTCGGCGAAGGTCAACGGTAGGACCCCTTGCTTCTTCAGGTTGGTCTCGTGGATCCGGGCAAACGACCGGGCGATGACTGCTTTCGCTCCGCGGAACCGGGGTTCCATGGCAGCATGTTCCCGCGACGATCCCTCGCCCATGTTCTCGTCGCCGATAGCCACCCAGCCGATGCCGGCCTCGTGGTAACGGCGGGCGATCTCCGGATATGGGCGGGTCTCACCGTCGGTGGTATCCCATCCGGCGCCCACCTCGCCGGTGAAGGCGTTCACGGCCCCCATGTAGACGTTTCCCGAGATGTTCTCCAGATGGCCTCGGTACCGCAACCATGGCCCGGCCATCGAAATGTGGTCGGTAGTGCACTTTCCTCGAGCCTTAACCAGCACCGTCAGGTCGGCCAGGTCGGCACCGTCCCAGGCAGGGAACGGAGAGAGCAACTGCAACCGGTCACTGGTGGGAGATACAGCAACCTCGACTGACGAGCCATCTTCCGGCGGGGCCTGGAAGGTCTCTTCGCCGGCGTCGAACCCATCAGCCGGGAGCTCCTCACCGGCGCCGACGGACAGACGAACCTCCTCGCCGGCATCGTTGGTGAGAGTGTCGGTGGCCGGGTCGAAGTCGAGGCGACCGGCGATGGTCAGAGCGATGACCGTCTCCGGTGACGTCACGAAGGCATGCGTGGTGGCATAGCCGTCGTTGCGCTTCGGGAAGTTCCGGTTGTAACTAGTGACGATGGAATTCGGGACGCCATCCTCCATGTCCTGACGATCCCACTGCCCGATGCACGGACCGCAGGCGTTGGCCAGCACCCGGGCACCGAGGGCCTCGAAGTCGGCCAGCAACCCGTCGCGTTCGATGGTGGCCCGGACCTGTTCGGAACCGGGGGTAACTAACAGGGGCGCCCTGGCGGTCAGTCCCTTAGCTACGGCGTCCCGGGCGATACTGGCTGCCCGGGTGATGTCCTCGTAGGACGAATTGGTACACGAGCCGATCAGGCCGGCGCTAACGGCCATTGGCCAGCCCTCCCGCTCGGCCTCGGCACCCAGTTCAGCTACCGGGCGAGCTAGGTCGGGAGTATGGGGCCCGTTGATGTGGGGTGACAGGGTCGACAGGTCAATCTCGATGACCCGATCAAAGAAGGCCCCCGGGTTGGTTTCGACCTCGTCGTCGGCCCGCAGGTGGTGGGCCACAGCGTCGGCCGCGTCGGCCACTGCCTCGCGGCCGGTGCTTTTCAGGTAGCGGAACATAGCGTCGTCGTAGGGGAACAATGAGGTGGTGGCACCGATCTCGGCACCCATGTTGCAAATGGTGCCCTTGCCGGTGGCCGACAGGCTGCGGGCACCGGGTCCGAAGTACTCCACAATGGCGCCCGTACCGCCCGCAACGGTGAGGATGTCGGCCACCTTCAAGATGACGTCCTTGGGGGCCGCCCAGCCGTCCAACTGACCGGTCAGGTGGACGCCGATGAGTTTCGGCCAACGCACGTTCCACGGGAATCCGGTCATCACGTCGACGGCGTCGGCGCCACCCACCCCGACGGCCACCATGCCTAGCCCGCCGGCGTTCGGGGTATGGCTGTCGGTGCCGATCATCATCCCACCGGGGAAGGCGTACTGCTCCAGTACCACCTGGTGGATAATCCCGGAGCCGGGCTTCCAGAACCCAGCGCCATAGCGGGCAGATACCGAGGCCAAGAAGTCGTAGACCTCTCGGTTGCCGTCCAAGGCAGTCGCCAGGTCCTTCTTGCCGTCATCGCGGGCCTGAATGAGGTGGTCACAATGGGTGGTTGTCGGAACCTGAACCTCATCAAGGTCGGCAGTCATGAACTGGAGCCATGCCATCTGGGCCGTGGCGTCTTGCATGGCCACCCGGTCGGGCCGTAGGTCCACGTATGACACGCCCCGCTCCAGGGCGGTGTCCTCCGGGTCGTCGAGGTGATTGATCAAGATCTTTTCAGCCAGAGTCAGCGGGCGTCCCATGCGTCGACGGCCGGCCTCCAGACGCTCGTCAAGGGTGGCGTACACGCCCTGGATCAGTTCGATAGGAGTGGAGGCGGCGACGGTCATCGTTGAACTCGTTTGTCCTGTTTGGCAGACGGGATTGTGGGATTCGGGGATTGCGAGGCTGACGCTGCCGCGATTCCATCAATATTTCGAAAACTACTGACCTCGCTCGAGACGAGCTCCGAACTTGAGATGAAAGAAACCTAAAAGTTTCGACCGGAATACAGAAATATGGATTCTTTGAGCTCAGAGTTCCGGCCACCGCGGGCGTTTCCGGCGAATTCCTCGGTTCCGGTCACCGAGCATCCAGGCGCGCCGCCAGGCCCCGAAGTCCGGTCCGGTCAGCCCGGGGGAGGTACCGGCATGGGCCCGACGGCGGGCCTGCCACCAGTCTGAAGTGGCCTCATCGCCGAGGGCGGCCACCGCGGCCTGAAGGCGAACGGCGAAGGCCCGGGCGTTTTCGTCGTCGTCGGCTCGCAGCGGATCACCGAAGGTGACCGTGGTGCGCGACGGTCGGGGCAGAGTTCGGCCCTTTCGCAGAATTCGGCCCGTACCTTGGAGGTGGATGGGTACTACCGGGACCCCGCACCGGATGGCAAGGAAGGCGGCACCACCACGAAACTCCTGCCCCCACCCGTCTGGACTGCGTCCGCCCTCCGGGTAGAGCAGCACACTCCACCCGTCGTCAATCAGGTCGCGGGCCATGTCGGCGGATCGCCGACCCACCTTGGTTCGCTCGATTGGTACGGCACCGATGGCCAGCGCTGAGACGGCGCCGCTAAACCGGTTTCCAAAAAAGTAGTCGGCCGCCGCGCCGACCACTACACGGTGGCGCCATGGCTCGGGGATCGAGGTGAGGAGCAAGGGGGTGTCGGCGTGGCTGTGGTGGTTAGCCACGAAGACCACGGGCCCGTCTAGGTCGTCGAGGCGGTCTAGGCCCCGGCGGTCGGGCGAGGCGATGGCTGACATGGTGGGTCGCATTACCCCCTCGAGGAGAGCGGCTCGAGCCAGGCGGGCCGGGTACCGGCGGGCCCAGGCGGTGTCGTAGTCGGCGCCTAGTTGCCGGGTGGAGGGAGCGGGGGCGACACCAGTAGGAACTGGGGCGGCCTGCCACGGGAAACCGAAGCGCCCAACCATGGCTCGGGCTTTAGCCACCCGGAGGCTCACCTGTCCCATCGGCTTAGCTGACGTCGGCCATCAGGATTGGCGGGTTCTTGATATGGGTGACCGTGGGCTGTGGGCCGACCACGTCGGAGGCCATTTCCAGGGCGTCTTGCAGGGTGGAGGCCGGCTGGAAGCCCATCCTGCGCACTGCGGCCGGATCGCCGCCCACTACGACTACCCGACCGAGGTGCTGAAGGGCGTGGCTGCCCCAGTACCACATGTAGAAGGGGTGGACACCGTGGTAGGCGTAGGAGTTCCGATACAAGTGGATATACCACTCGTCCTCAGCGAACTGCTTTTCGTACTTACGCTCGATCTCGACCGGGTCGGTGGTGTCGGCTAGTACCTGCTCGAAGAAGTCGATGTAGCTGGGGTGGTGGACGGGATGGAACTCCCACGCGGTGGGGTGGCTCATGATGAGCACGCCGCCTTCCCGGACTAGCGGTCGGCCTCGGTACAGGTTGAAGAAGTACCCAAGGCCCAGGCACATGACCAGGATCGGGTTCATGATCGAGTTGACGTTGTAGGGGCAGATGTAGGGAATCCCCATGGTCAAGACATCGGTCTGGCCCTCCACGGGAACGAGGTGCTGGCGGTAGACGTTGGCTGTAGTGACCTCGTGTACCGCCTCCACCTCACCGGCCTGTACCGACGTGAGGGCGTACGGGGCCTGCCAGGACGAGAAGATCTTCCGCTTGGCCGACGACGGCATCACGTCCAGACCTGCCTTCATGGCAAGAAACTGCATGCGATCCCGGGTCGACCATTCCCACTCTCGCTTCTGGAGCAGGGCCAAAGGGCCCTCGCGGCCAAAGGTGTCGTTGTTGACCGTGGTTTCGATCTGGAAGATCTTCACTCCGGCGTCCCGGATGACCTTGCCCATCCGCCAGTTGGAGGCGTGCAAAGCCGAGTTTTCCTGGTCCATAAACGACCGGGAGCTCTGCATGGTATGGACGTTGTGGTGGTGACGCAGGCCCGTGTAGCCAGACAAGCCAGTGGCCGTGCTCTTATGGCCACCGTCCATGGCCACCAGGTTGATGTTGACGTAAACCACCAGGTCGCTTTCAGCGGCCCGCCGGTTGAACTGCACGTCTTCACCGTGAGGGGTTTCGCCCAGTACCACCATGCCATCCGGATCTTCGGCGTCGTGGTTGTAGAGGCGACCGTCGGGAGCGAAGGCGTCGTACACCCGGTCGCCCACCGCGTGGCGTAGTTCGTCCTCGGTCATTCGCCGGTGAATAGCCAGGGCAGCGATCAGGTGGACGTCGTCCACGCCGGCCTCGGCGGCTAGGTCCAGCACGGCCTCGATGACCCGCTGGCGAATGTCTGGGCGGCGCATGGGTGGCAGAGGGAGTGAGATGTCGTCAAAGGCGACAGTCAATTTCATGCCAGCGTGCAATAGGGCCCGGAGGGGTTCCGAATCGCCGATCGGGTTATCAAGAGCATGCCGGATAGCGCCGTCGGGATCGGTCAGACCCTCGAGGGGCTCGGCAGGGTAGATGACCCGGGATCGGCCGGCCGGGAGCTTCTCGAGGCGGAATCCCTCCCCGTGGTGAAACACGATGGGCGGGCTGTTGCGGTCCACGTCGAGGACGAAGCCGGGTCGGGGTGCGAGGTGTCGTCCGTTGCTCACAGGTCGTTGCGCTCCTTCTCGTCTCGGAGGTCGAAGGCGATCTTGGTGGCTCCCCGCCGGCCAGCTGCCGCGGCGTGTTCGAGGGCTTCGCGGTAGCGAGAAAGCGGGTAGGTGGCGGTCACTAGGCGGCCCAAATCAGCGTCGCGGACCAGATCGGTGGCCAGGTCAAAAGTACGACGCGTGGTGCCGTCGGCCAGGGATTCAGTGCCGTAGGTGTAGGCACCGACCAGCTCGACCTCTCGGTGCCACAAGGGGGTGAGTTCTAAGGTGACCTCGGACGGCATACCGACCAAGACGATGCGACCCCGGGGACGGACGACGGCCAGGGCGTCAGCCAAGCTGGACGAAGACCCGACGCAGTCCACGACCACGTCAGCACCCCCGGTGAGGCGGTCCACGACCCCCTCGGAGGCTTCGCCGATGGCCGGGGCACCGATGGCCCGGCTGCCGGTGGCCCTTCGGACGGCCCGGCGAACTTCGTCGGGAGCGACGACCAGGTCAGCTCCCAGTGCAGCGGCCATCCGGCGCTGTTCGGGATAGCGGGCGGTGGCCAGAATGGTCCGGGGCGCGGCGAAAGCCCGAAGGGCGGCCAGCGAGACCTGGCCAAGGGTTCCCGCTCCCAGGACAACCACCACGGCGTTGTCGGGCACCCGGGCGGCCAAGGCGGCGTGGATGCCACACGCCGTGGGCTCCACCATGACGGCCGCTGAGTCATCGAGATCGTCGGGAACCCGGTGGAGTTGGGTGGGGTGGGCGGTGAACGCGGTAGCCCAGCCACCGCCCGTGTCGTGACAAGAGCCAGTCTGGATACCTGGCTCCAGGTCTCCAAACGAGGTGTGCTGGCAGTTGCCGAGGTGACCGTCGGCGCATGGCGGACAGGCCGGCTGCAGGTTGCGGCTCACACAACCTAGAACTGGCTCGAGGACGACCCGGGAGCCGTCGTCCAGGTCCCCGACCACCTCGTGGCCAGGGACGAACGGAAAGGACACCAGCGGTTCGAAGTAGCGGGCAGAGCGGCCGTCCACGGTGGCTAGATCAGAGCCGCAGATCCCAGACAGGCGGGGTCGAACCTTCACCCAATCAGGTCCCGGCGGGGTGGGCGGATCTATGTCGACGAGGTTTAGCGGACCGGCCGACGCTCCGCGACCGGGCACAAACCCGCCGGCGATTCGGGCCGCCGCGTAGCGGGGGAGATTGCGGCGGAACTGTAGGGCCTTCACCGGCCGACCCTCCCCGCGGGGGCCAGGGGTAGCAGATTGCGTCGCATGCCGGGCGACTTGCGGAAGTCCTCAACCAGCCAGCCCCGCTTGCGGGCAATGCCGGCCAGCCGCGTCTCCGGGTTGACGGCTACTGGGAAGCCGACGGCCTCCAGCATGGGTAGGTCGCTTGCGGAATCGGCGTAGGCCACTGACTCGCGAAGGTCCAAGTCGTGGGCCGCTGCGTGGTCGAAGAGAGCTTGGTAGCGGGCCTCCCCGGTGGGAGGAACGGCGGTTAGGCGGCCGTTGTAGGTGCCGTCGACCACCTCCAGTTCGGCCGACACGATGTCGTCGAATAGGGGGCGGAACGGTTCGACCACAAAGTCCAAGGCTCCGGTGATTAGGACGGTGTGGTGACCGAGGTTCCGATGCTCGCGGACCCGTCGGATGCCAGTCGGGAACGACTTGGCCAGTATTAGCTCGCTGAACTTCTCCAGGCTGTCGACAGTGATCTGGTCGACCGGCGCGCCCTCGTAACGCCGGTAGAAGTGGCGTAGGAAGTCGCTGCGATCCTTTCTGTCGAGCGACAACAGAGTGGGGATTTCGGCCACCAGCCCGGCCACGAAGCGGGCCCGGTCCCGGCCTCGCAGGCGGCGGCTGCCCAGCCAGGCGTAGGACGCCACGACGTTGGAGGCAATTAGGGTGTTCTCGAGGTCGAAGGCCACCAGTTGTCGTTCCGGTGCCAGGATCTGTCGCCTTAGGCGGGCTGACCGGCTCTCGCCGCCCCGAGCCGGTGGCTTCATGGGCACCCGGCCGGCCCGGACCACTGACGGCAGATGCACCTCAGGGGCATAGCGGTCCCAGTCGATAACTCGGGGGTCGAAGCAGAAGGCCTGCCGGTCGGCGTCGTCTAGCGAGTCCCACAGACCGAGGAGGTTGTCGAGGCCGTAGACGGCCTCGCACTCTGCGTAGGCGCCGTACAGGTCGACGTAGCCCTCGGCTCGGCGGACCAACTCGCGTCGCTCCTCGAGGCGGGCTCCTACCTCGGCCTGGCGGCCCCGGACGGGTAATACGTCAAATACTTTCTGGGCCCGGTCCAGGGCGGTGCCGGCCCGTTCCAGTTGCTTCTTGACGCGGCCTCGGCCCGGAAATGACCACTCGGGAACCGGAATGGGCTGCCCTAGATCGTCGTAGATGGGGTGTTCGGTGAACCATTCGCGAACCATGTCCACGAGGTGGCCGTAGCGGAGCGGGTTCACGCTGCCCGATGCCACCTGGACGATGTCGTCGCCATCGTCCGGTCCGAGCGGGCCACGGGCAGCCACGGCGCAGATGGCGGCCACCACGAAGTCGACTGGGATGACGTCGATGGTGCCTTCGGGGACCCCGGGGAACTCCTTCAGGAGACCCCGGGCGTAGGAGATGATGACCGGCTCGGCCATCCGGAAGCCTCGGATCCAGCCCGGAGAGGGGTCGGCCAGTGCCGATTCGATGATGGCTGGGCGTACGACGCTGATTGGCACGTTCCCGGCCACCTCAGCTGATGCGATCTCACCGAGAGCTTTGGTATAGGCGTACGCATCAGGAAAGCCCAGCGAGGAGGCTCGAGCCACGCCAGCCTCGGCCATCCGGTCATCCACCCACCGGGAGCGCAGTTGCTCGGTTTTGGCGGCCAGGCTGGGAGTGCCGGCGGCCCCCAGTTCGCCGTGGGCCTGTTCGCGGAAGTCTTGGAGGCGTTCCGGGGTCCGGCTGTCGGTCTCCGTTTCATTCCGGATTCTACGAGCCGAGTCCACTTCGGTCCGCCAGTCCACATCGACGAAGAAGGGGCTGGCATCCACGGATTCCTCGGGGGCGGCGCCCCGCCGGCTTCCGGCCACATAGCAGGTGGAGACGGCGACGAGGTGGGGTGCTACGCCTAACTCGGCCAGAGTCTGGACAATCCGGACCGGGCCTAGGAGGTTGACCTCGACGGCTTGATCGAGGGGGGAGTCGAAACTCACAGCGGCTGCTGAGTGAATGACGAGGTCACAGGAAGCGAGGGCGGCTCGGCCCGCTTCGTCCAGGCCGAGGCCGTCGATAGTCACGTCGCCAGCTACTGCAGTGATCCGACGGTCGGCCATTTGGGCGAATTCGTCAGATCCCAAGTCGGCCCGGAGGCGTTCGAAGGCGTCGTTGCGCAGGATGTCTCGTTCCACCCGCCGGCCCGCGCCCCGTCGGCCTGGGCGCACGACCAAGACCAGTTCGCAGTCCGGGGCACAGCGCAGGAGACGTTCCACGAGGGCGGTGCCGAGGAAGCCGGTGCTTCCAGTGATGGCGATACGGCGTCCGGCCAGCTTCTCGGAGATCACCCCGGTTGTCTACCAGATGGTCAGGCTATTTACCAATTGGTAGAGAAGCGGACTACGGTGGTCCCGTGGCGAAGACTGAAACTCCTGGGGGCACCAAGGATCGGGTACTGGACGCAGCCTTGGCCTCATTTGGTACTGCCGGGTATGACGGCACCTCCCTAGACGACCTGGCCGTCGGCCTGGGGATCCGCAAGCAGACGATCCTCTACCACTTCGTCTCCAAGCGGGGCCTACTAAACGCCGTAGTTGACCGGTGCGCCGGCGAGATGGCGTCCGCCCTGGAGGAGGCGCTGGTCGACGATCAGCCGGATGGCGATCGGGTAGAGGCCATGGTGCGGGCCGTGTTCCGGGTGGCCCTCGACCAGCCAGTCCTGCTCGGTCTGCTCCGGGAGGTCAGTCGACCCAACTCACCGGGTGCCCAACGCCTCCGAGGACACCTGGATCCGCTGCTGGCCCGGGCCCGGGTGTGGATGGAGGCCGAGATGGCCGCTGGACGGATGCGTCGGACCGACGCCCAACTCCTACTGCTCAGCGCCTATTCCACCGTGGTCGGCGTGGCTACCGAGATCGAGGTCCTCCGGGCTGCCGGAGTGGGGCCTACCCTCCGGCCGGTCGTACAGCGCCGACGTGAACTACTCCGGTTTCTGCGGGCCTCGGTCGACCCGGCAACCTGACCTGACCGGTCAGCGCGCCGTATTGCGGCGCCGGCGTGCGTGGCGTTCCACAGCCAGATCGACCAACCGGTCAATGAGGGCCGGATAGGACAGGCCCGCCTTCTGCCACAACCGCGGGTACATCGAAATGGGCGTAAACCCGGGGATGGTGTTCACCTCGTTGAGGAGCATCCGACCGTCGTCGGCCAGAAAGAAATCCACCCGAGCCATACCCGAACATCGCAGGGCGATGAATGCCCGAGCGGCCATCTCTTGGAACCCGACGGCGATATCCGGAGCGAGGTCGGGTTCGTCGATTAGCTCGGCGGCATCGGTCTCGTACTTGTCGGCGTAGCTGTAGAAGGCCTCGCCGGGACGGATCTCTCCGGGGCCCGACACCTGAGGAACACGGTCACCCAGTACCGCCAGTTCGATTTCTCGGCCGGTGACGGCCTCCTCCACCACCACCCACTCGTCGTAGGAGGCGGCATCGGTCAGGGCGGCGTCCAACGAGATCACGTCGTCGGCGGGCGCCACGCCCACCGACGAGCCCAGATTCGCCGGCTTAACGAACACGCGTGGTCCCAGTTCGGACAGGAGGGACTCCAGGGTCGCCCGGTGGCCCTCTGAACCCCCCTCGGTCAACTGGTCGGCGTGGAGCCCCCGGTAGCGAGCCTGGGGAAGACCGTGGTGGGCCACCACCTCCTTGGCGGCCAGCTTGTCCATGGCCAGAGCCGAGCCCAGTACTCCGCTTCCCACGTAGGGAACGTCAGCCATCTCAAGAAGGCCCTGCAGGGTGCCGTCCTCACCGAAGGGACCGTGGACGAGGGGGAATACGGCCACCGGGCCTGCAGCCGAAATTTCGGCAAGGCGGAGGAACGGGTCCCAGGCGGGTCCGTTCGGGTCCAGCCGATCACCGAGAGAGCCGTCGGCCAGCGCCGCAGCAGAGGAATCAGCCGACATCCACCGACCGTCGCGGGCAATGCCCACAGGGACGACCTCGTAGGTATCGGCGTCCGCAGCGGCTAGGACGTGACGGGCCGATACACAAGACACGTCGTGTTCGGCACTGCGGCCCCCGAACAGCACGACGAGACGACGGCGGGTGACCACCCGGGCATCGTAGGGTCACGTCTCGTGAGGTTTCGGGCATCACAGGCAGCTGTGGCCGTTCGCGGCGATTTGGTCGGCGAAGACGTGCTTCTGGACGGTGCTACTCAGGACTCGCGGGCCGTGACCCCCGGCTGCCTGTTTA
>Ga0066372_10000894_pt1 | contig 11565 bp, 8 predicted proteins | sample Knorr_S15_td_250_FD_77011 | JGI IMG/M metagenome (GOLD analysis project Ga0066372, IMG submission 77011) | Marine microbial communities from Southern Atlantic Ocean transect - Knorr_S15_td_250_ad_251m_LV_A | ecosystem: Environmental > Aquatic > Marine > Oceanic | place: Southern Atlantic ocean... | reverse complement strand
ATTGGGACATTCACACTTCTTGAAGAATCACTAAGATATTATAAATCATTGAGCAATACTTTTGAAGCTGAATTCCTTTTTCATCATATTTCTACTGATGAAGTTTTTGGAAGTTTGGGGAAAACAGGCTCATTTACAGAAACTACCCCCTATGATCCAAGTTCACCCTATTCTGCAGCAAAGGCGTCTTCAGATCACTTGGTAAGAGCATGGCACAGAACCTTTGGATTACCAGTATTGATCACAAATTGTTCAAATAATTATGGTCCCTATCAGTTTCCTGAGAAACTTATTCCGTTAATGATTATTAACTGTCTCAATGAAAAACCTCTTCCTGTGTATGGTAAAGGTGATAACATCCGTGACTGGCTTTATGTGGAAGATCACTGCACTGCCATAATGTCTGTACTTCAAAACGGGATACTAGGAGAAACCTATAATATTGGAGGCCGAGCTGAAGTATCAAACCTCAAGATTGTGGAAACTATCTGTGACAGTCTGGATGAAATACATCCATCTATATCCGGAAAATCATACAGGGAATTTATCACATTTGTCAGAGATCGGCCCGGGCATGATTTTCGCTATTCAATTGATGCATCTAAAATTGAAAAAGCATTAAATTGGGTGCCAAATGAATCATTTGAAACCGGCATTAGAAAGACCATTCAGTGGTATCTTGACCATCAGGATTGGTGGCAAGAAATTCAAGAAAAAATTTATAAACAAGAAAGATTAGGGATCCTTTAGTTTTTAAATGTATCCTAGAATCAGTTTTTTAATTATAATTCTTGTGCATGTTACATTTGGGCAAGATAATAGATTTGGTCAGTTAAGTCTATTAAAAGAAAATACAGATGTAAAAGCAGGCGAAACAATTCAAGCCGTGCAATCATTTGAAGAAAATTTTTTTCTTGAAAAAGTTATTAATCCAGATGAATATATTCTTGGTCCCGGCGATGAATTGGGAATCAATATTCTCATGGGGGAAAATCTCACCTTACCTCTAAAGATAACACCTACTGGGGATGTATTCATTCCATCAGTTGGAATAGTGGGCGTGTCCGGAATGACTCTTAATCGGGGTATAGATAAAATAAAAAAGTATATTTTGGATAATGCCTATCCTAATGCAAAAGTAAGTGTAGCTTTAGTCAATATTAGATATTTTCAAATCCAGGTGATAGGCGCAGTGAACACACCCGGTTTTGTCCGTTCCAGTGTTGTAGATCGATTGGATAGAATTATTGATAGGGCTAATGGTTTTCACCAATTAGCCCGGGAATTTGAAATTACAGTAAAGCGTAAAAATGGGAAAATAAAAAATATTAATTATCTGAATTTTATTCGCAATGGTGATTTATCCCAAAACCCCACTTTTTTAGAAGGGGATATAATTATCATTCCATTTGGTAACATTAATGATGAGTCGGTCGCCTTGAGGGGAGCCGTAAAAGGAGCGGGATATGACGTTATTGAGCCAGGGGAGACTCTAATAAAATTTTTGACTCGTAATATCAAACTTGATACATATTCTGACCTGCAGAGTGTAATTATTACTCGTGAAGGAGAAAATTCTAAATCCTTTAAAAGGATTCTCCCAAGTGAGTTCTCACATTTTCAACTAATGGCTGGGGATATAATTGATATCCTGAGGGAAAGAGGTATAATGGTAAATGGATTTGTTCAGGAACCTGGGGCATACGAATTCATCCCTGGATATTCCATTTCTGATTATATCAGTATAGCGGGAGGAAATACACTTGAAGGAAGTGCAAATCGAGCTGTTGTATATCATCCAGATGGTAGTATTGATAAAGGTAATAATATTCTATTAAATCGTGGAGATGTTATCGTAGTTCCAAGAACTATTTTAAATACATTTGTTGGACGTCTCAGCCTTTTACAAATGACAGCTTATATCTTTTCAATTTATATGTCATATTTAGCTGCAACGGCTTATATATAAAATGATAAAACTTACTCCCCACGAGGAGAAAATACTTTTATTAGTGAAATCCAATCCGGATATTGTAACTAATTCCCAAAAAAGAGCAAAAGTTGCAAAAGAATATGGACTCTCAGAGAAAACGTTACGAAACAGAATTGGTGATTTGAAAAAATATGGAATAATAAAAGAAAACAATACAAATACTGATCTTAATAATAAACCTGAATTAGGAAATGATATTAACGAAATCACTATATTGGAAATTGTTTCCATCCTATTGAAAAATCGTATCTCTATTATAAAAAGTGTATTCTTTGTTACTGTTACCAGCGCTATAATATCTTTTTTAATACCGTTAACTTATCAATCCTCTGCAGTTCTTATGCCGCCTTCTTCTGAATCAAATACAGGAATTATAGGTTCCATTTCTGATTTACCTTTGGGGGGGCTATTATCTCAATCAAATGATGAAACTCTGAAAATGATTGCAATACTTAAAAGTCGAACTGTAATGGAAAATGTAATCAGAAAATTTAATCTTATCAATTTTTATCAGGTAAAGAATATTGAAGAGGCCCTTGAATTATTAAAAGATTATACTATTTTTGAAGTAGAAGAAGAAGGAACTATAAGAATTTCAGTTAATGTTTCTACAGGATGGTTTCACCCAAATAAAGAAGAGGAAAAGACTAAAAAATTGTCTGCGGACATCGCAAATTATTTTGTTGAACAACTAGATTCAATCAATAAAAACCTCAAAACAGAACAGGCATCATTTCACCGACAATTTATTGGTGAACGTTATCAACAGAATATTTCAGATTTAAGAATCGCTGAGGATAGCCTAAAAACCTTCCAAGAAAAACATAAGATGATCGCACTCTCAGAGCAAACAACTGTAGCCATAGAGGTTGCAGCAAGTTTAAAAGGTCAAATTCTTGCCAATGAAGTAAAACTGGGAGTAATGGGAAGCACACTGAATAGTGAACATCCAGATATTGAAAAATTAAAAAAAGAGAATTATGAGCTCCAAAAGAAAATGAATGAATTGGAATATGGGGCTGAAGTTGTGCATATAGATCAAAAAAATTTATTTCCAGTTTTTTCTGACATCCCTGAATTAGGAGTTCAACTTCTTCGATTAAAAAGGGAAGTTAAGATTCAAAATACCTTATTTATATTTTTAACTCAACAGTATGAAGAAGCGAAGATTCAGGAAGCGAAAAACACTCCCACTGTTCAGGTTTTAGATTATGCTTTAATACCTAATATAAAATATAAACCAGTCCGTTCTAGGTTGTTGATCATAGCGTTTGCTCTTTCTTCCATTTTTTCCATGTATTTTGTTTATTTTAGAGCCCGATGGGAAATAGCTCAAGCTAAAATCACCTCATAATTTATCCTTCATATGGATAGAGCAGAGATCATTGGGATTGATCACTATGACTGGAATATTGATCGTGCATTGATTTTTATTATTCCAATAGTTCTACTGGCTGTCCTGATTTGGATACCTGAAGAAGAGCTCATACAATCTTCTTTGTTATGTATCGCTATTTTTTTCTCTATATTATTGACATATAAGCATCGATTGGTTTATGGATTTTCAGGGATTCGAATTGCTTCAATCCCTTCGATAATTATTACAACGTTTACAGTATTTATAGCAATCCCATCAATTTATATTTTGGCAATTAATGAGCACCCAAACGAAATACCCTATTTTTTTTCAATTGCAATATTTTATTTATTATTTCCTGCTGGATTACTCTTTGGAAACAAGTTTCGACAGATAGATATTCCCAGGGTGATCGAGTTATTGACACAAAAATATAGTAAGCATATTTTTGATAAATATTTCTACGAAATCTTAGTGATTCTCCTTTCAATATCTATTTTAATTTTTTGTGGATATATATTACGAGTTAGTGAAATTCCACTTGTTGAACTGATAAAGAATCCTGGTAACAGCGCCAAATTTTATTTCATGAGGGAAGAGGCACTTAAAATATTAGAAATGACAAAAATTGAACGGTACTTATTTCATTGGTTACGGTCATTATTCATTCCTTTTGGGATTATTGGTTCACTAATTTTAAACTCAATCTATCGGAAGCGAAAATTTAAAATTCTCTTGATTTTGTTCTTTATTTTTGGCCTCATTGTAAATACTATTACTCTGGAAAAATCACCTATTGCCATAATTTTTTTATCAATTGCTGTATATCTATTTTTACGGCGTGAAAAAATAACACCCAGCCTCATTGTAACCCTAGTCCTCATTACACTCGCTGGCCCAATCACAATCACATATTTTTTATACATCGACCGTCAAGAAGTGTTTAATGTGATTTTCTGGTCATATATTAACCGGTTGTTTGTTACGCCTGCCGCAGTACTTTTTTATTACTTTAAGCATTTCCCTGAAACACACGATTTTCTTTTAGGTAGATCAAGCCAATTGTTTTCCTGGATACATTTTGAAGGAACTTTCCCCATTTCAAATTATGTAGCTCAATTATATTGGGATGATCCTAGTACGACAGGTTTTGCTAACGCTAATTATTTGGGGAATTTTTGGAGTGATTTTGGCTGGTATGGTACAACAATATCAACATTTATTTTTGGGATTATTGCACATTTGTTTCAATGGAAAATATTGCAGACTACACATTACAGGAAAAACTTACTTTACCTTGTTGTTATGTCCATATGTGTTCCAACTTTCACCTTCGGTTTTTTCAGTTCAAATATTACTATTTTGTTTTTTACTAGGGGATTATTATTGCTGATTATTTTTTTATTCGGTTATGATTATTGGCAAAAACGAACAATGATCAATGTAATGAAATGAATTGGTTATATAAACATTTAACATTCAAAAATGATGTGATTGTGACCCTTCTGAATGGTCTTGTGATCATTGGCGGTGTCTTCATTCTAAATGGCCTAATTGCTCGAATTTATGGTCTTGAAATTTTAGGTGAATTTTTATTGGTAAAAAGAACCTTTTCTGCCGTTGTCGGAATCTTATTGATAGGTATGAATATTGGACTACCAAATTATTTGAGCAAGAATCTGGAAAAGTCATATGGTGACAATTCTTTAATATTATTTATAATCGTTACAATCCCATTAACCGTAATATTAATGTTAAGCATATTTTGGTTTAATATTCCTGGATTTTATTCTGACCGTTTTTGGATATATATAATATTTTCGTTAAGTATTAGTGCTCAGTTTATTACATATGCTTTGTATCGTGGGTATATGAATATGATAGGTGCTAATATTTTTCAATTAGTGGGGACTGCAATTATTCCAATCATTGTATTTATCTCCGTGATGGATCTATATGAAGGATTATTTTGGATAGGATTATGTGTTTTAATAGTTATGATCTTTGCATTTATCATTCGTAATAAAGGATTAAATATATACGATATAAATTTCCATCAATCTAAAAAACTTCTCAAGTATGGTTTAGAGCGTATACCAAGCATTATTGCACAATTTATTTTATTAGCAGGTATCCCACTTGTTTTAGCACAAACACTAAATTTTAAAAATGTGGCTTATTTCAATTCAAGTTTAAGTTTGATAAGACTTTCATTAATTATTGTGAATCCTATTGGAATGGTCTTACTCCCAAGGATCTCAAATAAAATTGCTAGTGGTGCTAAAGATGACCTACCAAATATCCTTAATATTTTCTTTAAATCAGGAATTGTTTTTAGTGTAATAGGAACAGCATATTTTTATATAAATGCTCCATTAATTTTACGGTTCTGGTTAGGTGAAGTAAATGAAACTGGGGTCGCTATATTACGGCTGACAATCCTAGTATTGCCCTTTTATACATTTTCAGGTTTAACGCGAAGTCCAATCAATGCTATCTCAGAAAGAGGTTATAATTCTCTGATATATGGCTTTTCTGCTATTGTATTATTTGCAATCATTTTTATTGGGAAGACATTAGGTTTTAATCTTCTAAAAACTGCGTTAGTCAGTTTTCTAATTAGCCATATTGTTGCCGGAATTTTAGGTGCTTATTTTGTTCAAAGACTTTTTCACAATAAATTATGGGATCTTACATTAGTACGGGATGTTGTAGTTGGTATATTAATAATATACTTAATTAATCATTTAATTTCATTATTTAATATTTCAGTTCTAACTCAATTCATTACTACGAGTGTGATCTATATAATTATTGGGATTATTATATTCAAATTTGTTAAAAACGGATGGCTTGCTGAATTAAAATCAAAATTATATGCTTGAGAAAAGAAAAATATTTATAGGTACAAGTGTCCATCATTGGAATGATCCACGAATTTTTTATAAAGAAGCTGTATCATTAACAAAAAAATACGATGTAGAACTTCACGCACCAGCAGAGTTTGATTTTGTAGAAAAGAAAGGTGTAAAAATATTTGGACTTCCTTCCTGGCACAAGGTAACAGAAAGGAAGAGAATACGAAAAGAGCTCTTAAATAGAATTCGTAGATCCACTGCAGATATGTTTCATTTTCATGATCCTGAACTTATTTTTTTGTGTTTGTATATAAAAATATTCAAAAGAAAAAAAGTGATTTATGATATTCATGAAGATTATTATACTCAAATTCTATTAAAAAAATGGATTCCTACAAAATTTATCAGAACTATCATTGCTATTATTTATTCTTTTATTGAAAAGCTTATTTGTAATTTTTTTGATCTAATTATTTTTGCGGAATCATATTACAAAGAATCGTTTCCGCAAAAAATTATAGACAAATCAATAGATATTTTAAACTATCCAATTATTGATGAAATAAAATCAATTTCTAGTAATAATAAATATATAAAAATTATCTATACGGGTACTATAACCGAAGATCGCGGTGCAATTAATATGATTGAGTGTCTCCGAGTATTAATAGAGAAAGATAATAAAATTAAACTCTTTCTTGTTGGATATTTAAAAGATGAAAAAATCATTTCATTAATAGAAACTGATTCTGAATTATCTAAACACATTGTTATAATTGGCAAACGAGAATATGTTGATCATTCAATTATAAATAGACAATATTTAGATGCAGATATTGGATTGATATTAATATCCTCACAAACTCATTATGAAAAAAAGTTGCTGACAAAATTTTATGAATATATGCACAATGAAATCCCTATAGTGATTTCAAATTATGATAAATGGGAAAAGTTCATTCTTGATACAGAATGTGGTATTTGCGTTGATCCGAATAATCCAATTGAAACAGCGAATGCTGTCAGATATTTAATTGATAATCCTGTGATTGCAAAACAAATGGGAAAAAATGGAAGTAAAGCAGTTAAAGAGAAGTATAACTGGCTCACGCAAGAAGCGAAGTTGTTAGCTGCGATAGATTAATTTAATTATGAAAAATTTGAAAATAAATTTTTGAAATCAAGATGAATAAGTTGATAGGATTATTGAGGAATAGTATAAGGTACTAATTAAAAAAAAGTTTTGAATTATTCTGAAGATAATAAGGTACGAGAGGCAAAATTTCACGATCAAAGATATAGTGAAGATAAAAGAAAAATATTATCTCCCATCTACGACTTTGCAAAGAGCTCTAAAACTAAATTTAGAGATTTAGTTACAAATATTAACTCGGGGGATAATATATTAGAAATTGGATGTGGAACAGGTACAATTAGTGAATACATCGCGGAACAGGGGGTTTCTATTACAATAATTGATATATCAGAAAAGGCTATTGAAATCGCTGAAGAACAATTTCGAGATAAAAATTTGGAAATAAACTGCGTAGTAATGGACGCAGAAAATTTAAAATTTAATGATCATACATTCGATTTGGTCTATGGAAGTGGGATCCTTCATCATTTATCCATTGAGAAAGCAATAGTTGAAATTAAAAGGGTATTAAAAAAAGATGGGAGGGCGATATTTTATGAACCTTTGGGTCATAATATTTTTATTAATATTTTTAGATCACTTACACCTAGTCTTCGTTCAGAAGATGAACATCCATTATTAATCAAAGACCTGGAATTAATAAAAGAACATTTTCCCCTAACTAAATTTCATTATTTTTACTTTTTATCTTTAATTACTATTCCAATTGTAAAAATTCCCTTTTTCAATAGATTGATTAGTTTGATCAACTGTGTAGATGAATTATTAAATAAAATGTTTCCCTTTATTAAAAAATATAATTGGGTAACTATTGTGGAGATCACAGCATAAGTGATTAGTATGCAAATTATTTTTTGGTTAAGCGTGGGGTTACTTATATATACAACTGTGATCTACTATTTATTGTTAAAGGTGTTTAAGCAAAATGATTACCATAAAAATGATATATATTCCCCTGGAATAACTCTTATTATTTGTGCGCATAACGAGGAAAAATGTATAAGTGAAAAATTACTAAATACACTAGAAATTGATTATCCTAAGGAAAACTTACAAGTTATATTGGCTGATGATGGTTCTACGGATAAAACCGTAGAAATAGCCAAGAGATTTGACTTTATTGAAATATTGGAGCTATCTAGAAGGGGTAAAACTATTGCCCAGAATAAAGCAGTACTTAAGGCCCGAAATGAAATATTGGTTTTTAGTGATGCAAATAATAAATATAATAAGGATGCTTTGCAAAAACTGGCACGAAATTTTGCCGATGAACGTGTAGGCGTTGTTTGCGGTGAATTGCAGTATAGTAACAAAATATCTAAAGAAAATTCTTATTGGAATTATGAGATTGCTATCAAAAAGGTTGAAAGTAAAAATGGTTGGTTGCTAGGGGCTAATGGTAGTATTTATGCTGTAAGAAAGAATGCTTTTGTTCCCTTACCTGAGGACTCCATAAGTGACCAATTAGAACCGATTAAGGTCTATGGTAATGGATTAGATGTTGTGTATGAACCTGAAGCTATTGCAATTGAAGATCCTCCTGATAATATTTTGAAAAGGAAAAGACGAATTATTCTTCGAAGTCTGGTTACCATGAAGTATGTTTTCACTTTGTTAAATCCTTTCAAGAAAAGATCTGTTTTTATTCCTTATGTTTCTCACAAACTTATTCGCTGGTTTGCACCATTATTTTTGTTTTTATGTTTTTTATCTTCTTTTTATTTAGCTATAGATTCCGACATTTTTAGGGTCATATTGGTCTTTCAGGTTATGTTTTACGTATCAGGAATTTTCCATTCCGGAGTGCGATATGTCCTTAAAGTAATTATTGCCTCTGCATTGGCTATCATCGATTGGGTATTAGGTAAAAAACAAACAACCTGGGCAGTGGATCGTTAATAGTTAAGCCATAAAGCTAATTGGCCAGAAAACACTTCTTCATCAATGTTGTATGTTATATAACTTGCTGCAGACATTAGGGTGTTTAATCTATAGTTCATATCTAATCCATAGATTAGCAAAGTATTTATTTCACCCATGAGCATGTGAGTGTCTCCAACCAAATATGGATCGTTGAAATTATAATTGTCTTTTGGATCACTACCTAAACCAGATCCTTTTTTTATATAGGATACATTAAATGTCAATTGTGATCTGTAGCTAGGCCAGGAATTCATTTCTAAGTAAAACATTTGTGAATTTGGGCCTAAAGGAAATCCTAGACCTGCTTCCGAAGAAGTAAATGTTAATAATGAATCATTGTGTGTATACACCCAGGGCCTACTTACTGTCCATTCAACTCTAATATCAGGATATTTTGTGTTGGAGAAAGGAACCCAATATAGACCAGTTTGAAAAACAAATTTATTCCCCCACCAAGGTTTAAATAATTTAGCCCAATCCAATTCATCCCAAAGCAGTGTTTGATACACGAGCATCTCTGGTTTCATGCGCCAACAATAATCCACAGCCATAAGGATATTATCTCGGTCTCCTAAATTATGTTCGCTCCCCCAGAACCAATTTAAAGGGAGTAAGTATTCCGCTTCAAATCTTCTCCTACCATAAATAGCCATCTCTGAAATGGAAGCTGTAAAATTAGGTGTTATATCTATTTCCAACCGATGGGCAGCTATATTTTTTTCAGGAACTAATACCATGGTATGTATCTTTTCATTTGTAAAAGGGAGCAGAAAACCATGGATGCTTTTGAATCTAACTTTATTGAAAGATTTTTCTATGCTAATAAAAGGAAAGGGAGCGGTGTTGGCAGAAAAAATGGGGGAATAATCCGGTGAATATCCCCAAGTAAAAGGAATTTTACTTAGTTCAAAATCTAGATGTTTTCCCTTAAAGTGGATCAGGCTTTGATCCTCATACCAAATAGTCCAATTTACCTCAGGAAAATATTCAACCCACTGATCTTTATAATAACTAATTTGTTTTGGTATGGGGGGCTTGTCCACAAATCGGTTTATTCGAAAATCTGTATGTATTGTGATTGAACTATCTAGAAATAGGGAGAAAGTAAAACGGTCTCTATATATACGATATGGGTCATTTGAAGATTCTAATGTTATTCTCTCTTCTAGGTCTGCCCAGAAGATATTTTGGGAATCTTTATAGGTGAAGATATGAGGTTCAGGAATATTATTGGAGAATAAGAATAGTGAGGCAAAATCGGAAGATAGTTTTTCTTTCTCCCAAGGATATTTTAAGCCATTATGAATTTGATCTATACTGAACTCCGATTGGAATCGTTTAATCAGTTTATTTTTGTCAGAGGATTTTCTTTCGAGTTCATCTAGCAGATCTAAGACTGTGCCCCTGTACAATGGTGTCAAACTGCTATATTTGATATCTAATGTCCCTTTTGCTATCTCCTGATGTATGAATACATATATTGGGTGATCGGATTCGATCGGGACATGCTGACAGAAAAGTATTGATCCAAAAATTAATTGCAATATGATACAGAAATTTATAGTTAACATTTTTTGCTGAATTATTTTCATTCTATTTTACTTTTACCGATTTTATGATTCTATTTTAATATAATGAAGTGGATTTATTAGATTCCCTATAATATTAAATTATTTATAATGAGACTTTATTCTTCATGAAATTACCAATTAACAATATTCCTGTTCGCTTTCCTAAGTGGGTCTTTTCGTGGGTTCTATTATTTTTCGATTCGTTTATGGGCTTTATAGTTTTCTATTCAGTAACTGAGCCTAGGTTCACTCTTTCTGGAGATTCATCCTATAATATTGAACTTATATATGTCACCATTCAAATTTTCTGGTGTGTATTATTTTATCTCAATCATCTATATTTAGGAGAATATACAATATCTAGAATTTCTGAACTAGTCAGGCTTGTAAGGATTGTTGGTTTAGTAATTGGGTTTTATATTGTCTCACAGTCCGTTGGGCTTATACCTGAATTAATTAGTCCGATGATCGTTATGAAATATGGGTTCCTATTGAGTTTTTTTACTTGTTGTAACAGAATATTCCTTCGGTCAATTCAAAAATGGTTGCTTGAAATAGGATTTGGAAGAGAAAATACAGTTATTGTTGGTGCCAATGAAAGAGGGAAAAAAGCAGTCCAATTTTTTCGTGATCATCAATCACAGGGTTTTAACATTTTGGGTTTTATTCATTTGGACGGTGAACCTAATAATTTTGTTGATGGAACT
>Ga0066372_10000889_pt1 | contig 11591 bp, 8 predicted proteins | sample Knorr_S15_td_250_FD_77011 | JGI IMG/M metagenome (GOLD analysis project Ga0066372, IMG submission 77011) | Marine microbial communities from Southern Atlantic Ocean transect - Knorr_S15_td_250_ad_251m_LV_A | ecosystem: Environmental > Aquatic > Marine > Oceanic | place: Southern Atlantic ocean... | reverse complement strand
GTCCACATGTCAAAATCGGAGATGTCCGGGATTGGCCCACTCACAGGTACGTTGGTGATTGATGCCAGTGATTCGCGGGGTGAAATGTGTGGTCGGTTACTCGCTGATCTTGGGGCATGTGTGATCAAGATTGAACCGCCCGGCGGGGTCAACTCTAGACATATGAAACCAAGCGATGATGTAACGGGAGAGTCACTCTATTGGGCTCATGTAGGTGCTGGAAAGCAGTCAGTTGTCGCTGATATAGGAACCGAACAAGGTCGCTCAGATATTCGCACTCTAATCAGAGGTGCGGATATATTCGTAGAGAGCGCAGAACTCGGATACATGGCGGACAATCAGCTCGGGTACCACGACCTTTCGGCACTAAACGAACGGCTAGTCTATATCTCGATATCTCCATTCGGCCAGACAGGCCCAAAAGCTAATTGGCCAGCAACGGACTTTACTATCGAGGCTGCTGCAGGTCTAACTACACTTCAGGGCGACGGTGATCGGCCGCCCTTGGCCATTGGTTATCCGCAAGCATCGTTTCACTCCGGCGGACAGGCTGCGGCTGACGCCATTATTGCGTTAAACGAGCGAGCACACAGCGGAAAGGGCCAGCATCTTGATGTGTCAATGCAAACTGTGATGCTTTGGACTCTGATGCACGCCACTGGATTCTGGCCAATGGAGAAATGTGAGCCTCCTCTCACCGGTGATGACAGAAATGACCCGCATCCTAAGATTGGAAAATTAGATCTTACGGGGCTCAATACGATAGCAACTGCAGATGGATATGTACTCGCATCGTTACGTGGTGGCCGATTTGGGGCTCGTGTATTACGTATGGCAGCAAAACTTGCCGAAAGTGACGGTCAGTTTCCTGAGGCGTTGCTAAACGTAGACTTGACCAGCCTTGCCGAGCAAATAGCCCCTGATGTGGACGAAGCTACCGCAGAACTTATAAAAGAGGCCGTCGACATGGTCCACCGTGCGTTTGGCCAGAGAACCAAAGCTGAACTCTTTGACAGAGCTGTTGCCAGTGATGCCCAGGTAGCTCCAGTAAACACCGTCGCTGATTTAGTCGATCGCGATCCACAGCTAAGGTCACGCGGTTTTTGGAAAAAGGTTGGCGATCGAATGCACCCGAATACGCCGATACGATTTAGTCGTACACCGGCTATCCTTTCTGAGTCAGCTCCCACGCTTGGTGCCTCAAACAATTTGTTGAGTGACCCAGTAGTTTTTTCAGACGGATTACCTGTTCGAAATATCCCTATCCCCAAGTCTTTAGAGGTCGAAACAGATCGCCTGGGCCAAGCATTCGCTGGGCTTAAAGTTGCTGATTTCTCTTGGGTCGGAGTCGGTCCAATCTCAGCGAAAGCGCTTGCAGATCACGGCGCGACGGTTGTTCATATCGAGAGCGCAACAATCCCTGATGTACTGCGGATGGGACGGCCAGCAAAAGACGGGGTTCTCGGACTCGACCGAGGCCAATTCTTCGCGAATTTCAATACGTCAAAATATGGGCTCCAGTTAAATTTGAGGACAGATTGGGGAAAAGAGATCGCTCGACAGCTAATTGATTGGGCTGATGTAGTGGTCGACTCGTTTACGACTGGGACCATGAAGCGACTCGGGTTTGACCCAAAAGAGATTCTTCAATCACGCCCCGACTTGATATGGTATAGCACCACTTTAAGAGGGCAAACAGGACCACATGCTACCTTCGGCGGCTTTGGTCAACAAGGAAGCGCTATTGCAGGTTTACACGGTATCACCGGATGGAACGACCGAGCGCCGGCAGGAACATGGGGAGCCTACACCGATTTTATTACGCCTCGGTTCGGAGTATCGGCACTGGCATCCGCGATACTAGAACGTCGTGCCACAGGACAGGGTCAATTCATAGATCTTTCTCAAATTGAGGCTGGTATGCAGTTCATCGGGCCCTTACTACTCGATTACATGAGTAATAAGAATTTGACGACCAGTAATGGAAATTCGTCTTTGTACGCATGTCCAAACCAGACATATCTAACTGCAGACGGAACGGAACGATATATAGCAATTTCCTGCGAAACCGGTGAACAGTGGCAAGCGTTGCTAGAAGTAGTAGGGAATTCGGAATTGATGAGTCGATTTGGATCTGACAAGCTAAACTCACTAGATAAACGACTCATCCACGAAGAAGAAATTGATAGTTATTTGGCTCAATGGTGCGTTACGCAGGATGGGCGGAAGTTAGAAACCCGTCTTGTCAATGCGGGAGTACCTGCCTCTGTAGTGCAAAGAACCAGTGAGCTTTACGCTGACGATCAAATTACTCACAGAGCCTTTTTCGAAACTCATGAACACGCCCTAATGGGGCCAACTCCTTACGATGGGCACTCCACGATATTCTCTGCGCGACAGGGAGACTACCTGCGAGGTCCAGGCCCGATTATGGGTGAGCATACATTTGAGGTCCTCGCAGATATTTTAGGAATGAGCGAAGATGACATCGGAGATGCAGCGGCCTCGGGGGCTTTTTTATAGTGGGTTTTATCACCTGCACTTGGTGGCCCCACGGAGAATCGAACTCCGATTTCGAGGTTGAAAACCTCGCGTCCTGACCGTTAGACGATGGGGCCGTAAACATAACATTATCAGTAAGAAAGCCTATATGAAATATAGGTTGATATTAAAGAACCTTCACCATGTATCATCAAGCTGAGATATAGTGCTGAGTAACTCCTGAGAAACTTTGAGAAATCTTGGCACAGGTAGCAGTTTTAAGTTCGAAATCATGAACGGAGCCTTCCATGACTAACGGAGACACCAACCCAAGTACTGAAACTACTAATCCTGGCGCGGGCTATCAACTCATGATAAGGCTCCGTATGAATAATGAACGCGGAATGCACGGCCGTGTCGCTACGGTGTTAGGTGAAAACGGTGCAGACATTTTAGATATTGATATCCACGAGGTTGGTTCCGATTTTATAGTTCGAGATTTCTTAATCCTTTGTGATGATGGCGATCAGGCAGCCAATATCGTAAAGGCAGCCGAAGGTGTTGAGGGTTGTGAGTTGGTACTGGCTTCTGACAGAACATTCCAGCTCCACCAAAAAGGTAAAATTGGTATACACAACAAGGTACATATCCGCACGAACGCTGAATTAAATCATGTATACACGCCCGGTGTGGGTCGGGTCTGCATGGCAATCGCTGAAGATCCATCGGCAGCGTGGTCTCTCACTATTAAGCCAAACACAATTGCAGTGGTTACGGACGGTACCGCGGTACTCGGTCTCGGTGATATCGGACCAGAAGCTGCTATGCCTGTGATGGAAGGTAAATGCATGCTGTTCAAATCATTCGCCGATATTGACGCATGGCCCATCTGCTTAGACACGACCGACACCGAGGAAATCATTCAAGTAGTCAAGGCTATAGCGCCAGGCTTCGGCGGAATTCTGCTTGAAGACATATCCGCTCCACGTTGTTTCGTCATTGAGGAAAGACTACGAAACGAACTAGACATCCCCGTTTTTCACGATGACCAACACGGGACCGCGGTAGTTGTCCTCGCTGGTCTAATGAACGCACTTAAACTAGTCAATAAAAGACCTGAAGACATCAAGGTTCGCGTTCTCGGAGTGGGTGCGTCAGGCGTTGCCTGCTCAAAAATAATGATGGAATATGGCGTTAAAGATGTCATAGGATTTGATCGCACAGGTGCCGTTTATGAGGGGCGGCCGGAAAATATGAATCCTGAAAAGGAATGGTTCGCCAACAATACCAATAGAGAAGGTTTTCAAGGCAGCCTAGCTGACGCACTAGTTGGTGCTGACGTATTCCTAGGTTTATCCGGCCCAGGCTTGGTTGAAGCTGATTGGATTGCGGGAATGGGCGAAGATCCCATCGTTTTTGCCTTAGCAAACCCCGTGCCTGAAATTATGCCAGATGAAATCCACGGAATGGCACGAGTCATCGGCACGGGTCGAAGCGACTTTCCCAATCAAATAAATAATGTCCTATGTTTTCCTGGGTTATTTCGAGGCGCGTTAGACGCAGGGGCGAAAGAAATCACAGAGTCAATGAAAATAGTTGCCGCACGAGCCATTGCCGAAACTATCCTAGATGAGCAACTAACAGAGGACTATATCATTCCAACCGTTTTTAATGAGCATGTTTTCCAAGCTGTTGGAGACGCCGTAAGAGACGAAGCGATACGGACTGGCAACAATCGACCGGAACGATCAGATATTTACATCTAGTAACGAATGAGCTAGCCGTGCTTATTAACCGTAGCGTTCCTCGGTCCACGGATCACCGTGCATATGATATCCATACATTTCCCAAAATCCTGGGCGGTCCTGAGGAACAAATTCGATTCCGCGGACCCATTTGGCACTTTTCCAAAAATAGAGATTAGGGATCATCACGCGAAGAGGACCACCATGGTCAGCTGTTAAAGCCTCTCCGCCATACTTATGAACCAATAGATTTTCGGGAGACCGGAGCTCATCCAGCGAAACGTTTGTCGTATATCCACCGTAGCAATGAAAAATAACATGCTTCGCTTCAACAAGCGGTTTGCAGAGTTCTTCAAGATCAATAAAGCGAACTCCTTCCCAATCGTTGTCGTATTTGCTCCACGTGGTGACACAATGAATATCAGTCCTTAATTCTGTTTGAGGCAGAGCCAGAAATTCATCCCATGAGAACGACATTTCGTTTTCAACAAGACCAAACAGGTCAAATCGCCAGGTTGTCAAATCGATGGGCGGATTTGAGCCGTACGTAAGTACTGGCCAATAATCTACCAAACGCTGCCCTGGAGGAAGTCTATCTCTGCCATCTGGGCGAGTCTCGTTTCGTCTCGACTCTGTTGCACGAAATAAATTGATGATGCACCTCTTAACTCACTCCATACTAAGACAACCTTTACCTAAACATCTAGTAAATAGCATTCTATTCGACACGAGTATTTGGAGAACGTAGGATCAATGAATGATGCGCATAGATTCACGGTGGAATAATCAGCGACTCGCCGCCCTAGGGTTGATTTTGGCTTTGCTGATCGCCGTTGACCAAATCACGAAGTATTTGGTGCGATCGAATCTAACGTACGGGACCAGCTGGCCAGATAATTGGGAATTGATACGCATAAGTTATATACAAAATACTGGAGTCGCTTTTGGCTTTTTACAGGGACAGGGCGAGCTGTTAAGCTTTATTGTCCCTATCGTCCTGCTTGGTTTTGTTTACATGATCTTGACTCAGCCACCTCTTAATTCACTTTCCGACTATTCATTTGTTTTAATCGTCGCAGGTGCTGTCGGAAATCTAATTGATCGCTTTTGGCATGGCGCTGTCACTGACTTCATTGATCCCGCTTATTATCCGGCATTCAATGTCGCTGATTCGCTAATATGTATTGGCGCCGTTGTTCTCATTGGTACTTCTTTGTTTAATCAAAGAAAAAGAACTCTAGTCGGTAAGGGATAATTTTTAAGATGCCAAGTATTTCTAATAGTCACAGTGATCCAATCAGGTTGGATCACCTACTAACTTCATTATTCTCCGAATATTCCCGCTCAGAAGTACAACGATTAATTCGAGGCGGCAATGTAACGATTGATGGGAAGGTTATTAACTCACCGAGTCACGTCACAAAACACGGTGTGCAGATAGACTTCGAACGCGCGCAAGAAGTTGTAAACCAATTGCCCGATCCACTCATTCCTGTCCTTTACGAGGACGAAGACATCGCCGTATTAAACAAACCAGCGCACTTGATTGTTCATCCAACCGCAAATCAAAAAACAGGAACTCTGTTGGATTTCATCAAGGAGAAATACCCAGAAATTCAAACCATCCGTGAAACAAAACGTCCCGGAATCGTACATCGACTCGATCAGGATACAACCGGAGTGCTCGTCATAGCTCGGACAGCTGAGGCTCAATTCGATCTCAAACAACAATGGAAAGAGCGGGAGACTGAAAAAATGTATCTTGCAATTGTCGCGAATGTTCCAGAAAATCCGAGCGCAGAGATCGATGCCCCGATCGGCATTTCGTTGACTGACCCGCGGAAGCGAATCGTCACTGATGAAAGTGACCCCAATCGCCGATCAGCTTTTACGAGCTACAACACCCTCGAGACCTTTGGTTCTGTTGCAACACTTCTGGAGGTATCAATTCGCACAGGACGGACACACCAAATTAGAGTTCATTTAGCTGCTATCGGGCATCCGGTACTGGCCGATAATCTTTATGGTACAGACTCTGAGTTTATTGACAGACAAGCTCTTCATGCAGCGCAGTTAGGGTTTCGATTACCCTCAACTCACCAGTACCAAACGATCAACGCTCCTTTACCGGAAGACATGACACACTGTATTACTCAATTACGAAAATTATTTGGAAGCACGGGCGTGAGCAAAGGGAACATTAATGCCAGCTGGTAATCCTAACGGAAATAAGCGAACTCGCACCGATCGACCAAGGCTACGATATGCCCCAAGTCCAACGGGAGATCCACACGTGGGAAACATTCGCCAGGCAGTTTGGTCATGGCTGCATGCCAAAAGATATGGGGGCGATTTCATTGTACGACTGGAAGATACCGATCAGAGTCGGGCGCAAGTAGGAGCGGATAAAAGAATCCTAGATTCACTTCGCTGGCTAGGTGTTGAATGGGACGAGGGTCCTGACATCGGTGGTGAGTACGGTCCCTATATCCAGAGCCAACGATTAGACCTCTATCACGATCACATAAACATACTGCTAAAAAACGACGCTGCTCGGCGCTGTTTCTGTAGCCCCGAACGGTTAACTGAAATCCGGGAGGAGCAACAGGCCAATAAACTTCCGCCTGGTATTCGAGATTGCTGTGACGTCGCGCCGCAGGATGCGGAAGCACGAGCAGCCGCGGGTGAGCCACATGTAGTTCGTTTCAAGACTCCCCGAGTAGGAACCACCGTCGCAACCGATCTTTTGCGTGGAGATATATCTTTTGAAAACAACACTCTCGACGATTTTGTGCTATTGAAATCTGATGGATTTCCCACCTACCACCTCGCACACGTTGTAGATGATCACGCCATGGATATAACGCTCGTCACTCGCGGCGAAGAATGGATATCTTCTTTACCGCGGCATGCCCTTCTCTTTGACGCTTTTGGATACGATCGGCCTGAATACGCGCATGCATCTGTTATTAGAGCGCCTGGTGGTGGAAAACTGTCCAAACGAGATGGCGCCAAGTCAGTACTGGAATATGCGGAAGATGGCTATCTACCTGAAACTTTATTGAATTTTCTTTGTTTAACTGGCTGGGGGCATGGTGACCAGACTTTATTCAGTCGTGATGATCTTCTAGCGCTCTTTGACATGGGTGATATTACTTTGGCTTCAGCCACTTTCGATCATGAGAAATTGGCATGGTTAAATGGTACATACATCAGAGCTCTTGATGAAAACGTTTTCGCCACCAGCCTCAGGCGGCAATTGGAGCTGGATTTACCAATAGACGTACCTCGTCCATTGGATGAAGCTTTAATCGAGTCAATCGCGCCCTTAATACAAGAACGGATCACACTTATGACTGATGCCGTTTCCTTGGTTGATTTCTTCTGGCAAAGTCAAATTGACACCCCTCCCCCTGAAGATTTCTTAACGAAAAAATGGCGTGATCGTGCCCAGGAGGCGTCCGTAACATTGGAACGAGCAAGTACTCGTCTTAATGACCTGACTGATGCGTCTTGGACTACATCTGAGATTGAACAGTTGCTTCGGGACTTGGCCGAAGAATTGGGCTTAAAGGCTGGAGAATTACTATCTCTCGTGCGGACCGCTGTGACCGGAAAACGTATATCGCCTCCCCTTTTTGAGTCGATGGAAATCGTCGGTAAGGGCCTTGCCGTAGAGCGAATTAGTAAGGCTTCGTCTACCCTGATTTGAATGTGCAACAACTGTCATAGTGAGGTACGCTTTTAGGACGCTCGGGACTCGTATAATGGTAGTACACATGATTCTGGTTCATGGTGTCGGGGTTCGACTCCCTGGTCCCGAGCCAATTCATTACTTATCTAATCAACTATTGCTGGATATACCAAAGCCTTCAAATCCGCAATTGTCGGAAGACCAGCCAGCATTGACTGGGTAAGATACACAACGGCAAGGTCCTCTACCGGGTCGACCCAGAAAATTGTGGACGCGGCCCCTGACCAGTTATAGATGCCTTCACTCCCAATTACTCCCGCTGCCGCCGCATCGGTGGTGACTCCGAAACCAAGCCCGAATCCGGCTCCCGGAGGACGCACTACGTTATTGTTAAAGGCGTGATCGGCAATATCCATGCCGGCAGGAAGATGGTTCCTAGTCATGTACTCGAGCGTACGCGGGCCTATTATTCGTTTCCCGTCTAATTCGCCCCAGTTCATCAACATTTTTACAAATTGGATGTAATCCGCGATGGGAGCAGTCAGTCCAACTCCGCCACCAAAATGTGTTACTGGGCCGCTGTATCTGCTACCGTGCGAATCTTGATATATCTCAAGTCCATTCCCTGCTGAGGGTTTGTAATTCACCGTAAATCTGGGTAATAATTGATCTGAAATTTCATAACTCGTCTCGTGCATCCCAAGCGGCTCAAATATCACCTCAGCAAGAAATTTATCGAAGTTCCGCCCCGAGATCACTTCGACAAGGCGTGCACATACATCAGTACTTACAGAGTAATTCCAGGCTGTGCCTGGGCTAAATTCTAGTGGTAGCGTTGCCAGCCCATTCACAAGATCTTCGAGAGTGGGTGGAAACACATCTGTCATACCCAGGTCCAATTCCTTGTAGGCATGCTGAACCGGAGTAGTTGCCCCAGGCATGTCAGCAAAAAAACCATACGTCAAACCGCTCTGATGAGTAAGTAAATCTTGTATATTCATTTCCCGATCAACTGGTTGCGTTTCGAAATCTGGATACGATCCACCGACATAGACGGCCAAATCTTTCCACGCAGGAATGAATCTGGAAACGGGATCAGTGAGCTGAAATAGTCCATCTTCGTACAGACTCATCAACGCTATAGATGTAATCGGTTTAGTCATGGAATACAGCCGAAAGATAGAATCCTCCGTCATATCTATATTACGTTGAATGTCAGCTTTACCCATTGCAGATACGTGCGCGACTTCTCCATTTCGAATCACAGCGACTACGCACCCAGCAACCAGGCCTGAATCAACATATTTTTCCTGAAGAAATTTTGGAATCTTTGCGAGCTGTTCTGACGCCAAATTAACTGACTCCGGTATTACTGTATCCATATAACCAACCTCCCCATCAACCCTTCACTATTTCAGTCCTTTAAGCCAACTTACCGCATCAGCTGCAACTAACTCGCCACAGTCTTCTTGTATAAAATGCCCACCTGGTGAATATGTCTTGTGAGGTTGACCGCTTGCTCCCGGAATTCTATTGATAAAGACGTCGTTGTATTCGCCAAGTACTCTATCATCAACGTTCCAAGCAGTTAGCACCGGCTTATTCCAATTCTCGAGCACATCCCAGGCCGAACGGTTTGCTGGAATCGCAGGGTTCTGACCATTGACTGGAACCATCATCGGAAGTTCTCGGGCACCAGCCATATATGATTCATCTGGAAACGGGGCTCGATAAGCATCCTGCATCGCGTCCGATACCTGCACCCGCTCACAGTTACGCGCGATCAGTCGACCAGGATCCATTACGGGCATTGTCTGTGAAGCGCTTTGCCAATTCATAAACCCTTCGCTTATGGGACTATATCCATCAGGGAGTACAGTGTTAGCAAGAATTAACTTGTCAAATAAATCTGGGTTCTCAGCAACGACCCGAAGCCCTATTAATCCTCCCCAGTCCTGAAAAAAAGCACAAAAGCCATGATCTGGAGATACACCTTCCGAGACAGTCAGAACACCACTCGACTCTAAAAAAGCTGTTATCCAGCGAACATGATTTGCATAGGTGTGATCGCTTCGGTTAACCGGTTTATCAGATCTTCCAAATCCAATCAGATCCGGAATAATTAGTCGCCAGCCAGCGTTCACAAAAATATCAAACATTCTGTGATACAAAATGCCCCAAGTTGGCTCACCATGAAGTAATAGCATGGTGCCGGCTTCACCTGAACCTTCATCACTGTAGGCCATCCTCAGTCCCTCGATATCAACATACTGGACTGGCCAAAGGTCAATATCAAGCTCCGTAAATCTACTCTCAGGAGTGCGAAGGAATGGAATAGTCATAAAGTACCGCCTTTCTAATTCACACAGTAAACTTGTCTGGAACAGAAAGAATACATGAACGCATCTTCCTTCCCCCGTATATCCAGCCCGCTCGGCCTCAATACTGTGGTGATTGTACTGCTTACGTTCTTGATTGGGTGTAGCTCGGCCTCGGCGGCTGGTGTAGCCCGAGTTGAAGACGCGGAACCGGTGCCACCTAAGGTCGCCACCGTCCAGCAAGTCTCTCAAGCCCCAGTTCAGGCGACAACCGAAGCTGTCACACCAAATACCGCTTCGGTCGCACCCACGGAGACACCGATTCCGGAGGCAGCCACCACCAAGACAGACGAGGATCTGACGTCTGAATTCGCCGCTTGCCTTCGAGATGAAGGCTTTAATGTGTCTGATCCTGAAGTCAATGCGGATGGTTCTGTAGATTTACGAGGTTTCTTCACTAAACTCAGCCAAGATCCAAGCTTCAACTGGCAAGACCCCAAAACTCGAGAAGCTCTCGGCAAATGCCGAGGATTGCTGGCTGACGCTAGTTTCGCACAACCGCGGTCGACTGAAGACGAAATCGAGCTGCAGGATCAGGTGCTCGACTTTGCTACGTGTCTAAGAGAAGAAGGTGTACCGGTCGCCGATCCAGACTTTTCAGGAGGGACACGAGGTGCCCTGCGTTCCATGTTTACCGGTCAGGACATTGATAGAGATGATCCCAAAGTGGCAGAAGCAATCACAGAATGCCGCGAGAGTAGCTTCACTAACAGTCGGTAATACTGGCTAACCAAAGCATGAATTAACCGGGTAAATGATCCTTCGCGATTTTGGCTGCAACGGTGTACGCCGGATCGAATACGTTGCCAATGTCGTACTCAAGCACCTGTCCCAAAAGATGACTTGCACCTCGGGTGTCGTAGCCATAGTCAGTACAAAGCCACCGTATCAATTCGGTGGTTGCATGCTGTAGTGCTTGATCCACTGGTCTGGCGTTGCCAAGAGCTATTATGTGAGTCTCCGTCTGCATTCGAGGCCAACGCAACTCTGCGTTTTTGCGAAGCTCAACTCTGAAAGACACATCCATTGAAATTTCTATCCCTGTCCCAACAATCTCACCATCTCCCTGAGCTGCGTGGCCGTCTCCAACAAAGAACAGAGCACCTGGCGCGAACACTGGAAACGACATCGACACGCCTGCAGTAACGGCCCGATAATCCATATTGCCACCGTAGCGGCCCGATGTGGCGGTCGAGATAGCTTGTCCAGCAGGAGGAGCTACACCGATACAACCAAGCATCGGAGCAAGTATGATCGTGAGCGTTGTCGGCTCAGCTAGATGATCATTTAGGG
>Ga0066372_10000887_pt1 | contig 11593 bp, 8 predicted proteins | sample Knorr_S15_td_250_FD_77011 | JGI IMG/M metagenome (GOLD analysis project Ga0066372, IMG submission 77011) | Marine microbial communities from Southern Atlantic Ocean transect - Knorr_S15_td_250_ad_251m_LV_A | ecosystem: Environmental > Aquatic > Marine > Oceanic | place: Southern Atlantic ocean... | reverse complement strand
CATGATATTGATGTCGTAATACCCATTCCTGATAGCTCTACTACGGCTGCACTCCAACTTGCAGTGGATCTCAAAGTTCCCTATAGAGAAGGTTTCGTCAAAAACAGATACATAGGTAGAACTTTCATCATGCCCTACCAAGAGGAAAGGCAGGAGTCAGTCAGAAGGAAATTGAACATTCTCGATTTAGAGTTCAGAGGAAAGAATGTCCTGTTAGTCGATGACTCAATCGTTAGAGGAACAACCAGCAAGAAGATCATTGATATGGCAAAAGAAGCTGGAGCAAAGAAAGTCTATTTTGCATCCGCTGCACCTCCAATCAAGTACCAAAATCTATATGGCATTGATATGCCTGCAACCAGTGAATTGATTGCTTCGAATAGAACGGAAAAAGAAGTGGCAGAAGAAATAGGAGCCGATTGGCTTATTTACCAAACCCTAGAAGATCTCATAGAAACAGTGCAAGCAGGAAACCCTAGAATTCATGAGTTCGAAACTTCCATATTCACTGGTGAATATATCACTCCTTTGCCTGAGAATTATCTTGAAGAGTTGGAGGCTTCAAGACTAGACGAAATCAAGCATCAGAGAGAAAAAGATCACTTAGCGGAGATTGATGTAAGAGAGTAATGACTGAAAAGATCAGAAAAACTCAGGATTTTAAAACCTTATCCGTCAAATCGACCAGTGACCTAGAACCCAAATAGACTGGTACTCTGCAATGTAAGCTTTCTGGAACCACATTCAGAATTGACTCCTCACCTGTGGAAGCTCTACCGCCTGCCTGTTCGCAAATCATAGCAACTGGTGCTGCTTCGTAAAGAAGCCTTACTTTTCCATTAGGATTTTTGCCATCTGCCGGATATGCGAAAAAACCACCCTTGAAAAGAGTACGATGAAAATCTGCCACCAAAGAACCCACGTACCGAGAAGTTGTACAATAAGCCTCTCCATTCTCCAGACCCTTTATGGTCCGGATCAAAAGTTTTTGATTATCAGACCAACCAGAGTAGTTTGCTTCATTCACTGAGTAGGCTTTGGTGGGAGCGTGTCCTATCTTGATCTCTGGATGAGTCAGTATGAACTCTCCTATAGAGATGTCTAGAGTAAAACCCGCAACTCCTTTGCCGAGAGTCAAGATGAGCATAGTAGATGCCCCGTACAAGACATAGCCAGCTGCCACCTGTGAGGATCCTTTCTGTAAACAATCCTCAAGTGAACCCACCCCTTGTTTGGTAACCCTCCTCTGTATGGAAAAGATAGTCCCAGTGGAAATATTTACATCTATATTTGAGGATCCGTCCAGTGGATCAAAAAGAAGCACGTATTCACCTTTCCTACTAGCATCAGGGAAAGTCAGGATCTCTGCTGATTCTTCTGAGACCATACAACATAGGCTGCTAGTCCTCTCCATCGCTTCGCTTATTACTTTTTCTGAGTAAATATCCAACCTTTGCACCATCTCACCCTGGACATTAATTGTCCCAGTCTCACCTGTTAAGTCAGACAACCCTATTCGGCTGACTTCCCTTGATATCATCTTAGAAGCTACTGCAACACCATTGATGATCTTTCTAACACTTCTATCAATTACTCTGTCAGAAGGCCCCTGGCCTAGCAAATAAGTCTGCAGCGTACAAATCTTTTCGTGATGATCAATGCGACCCATTTTCAACCCTTATAAAAGTGTCTTCAGTTTTCACAACTCTGTCCAGTTTCGATTGAAGCTTATTCGTTAGTGCAATTCGCCACTCTTTTTCTTACCAGACTCATCTTCTTCCCTCGATTCATCTCTAAATCGTTCACGCAGAATAGACCTTATTTTTAGATCACTTTCGACCCCTACCAAAATCATCAGGAGCATCCCCAATACAAAACCAACAACAGCTAGTACGGTTATCGGCACCCTGTAAAATGTCACAAAACCAAGATTTATACTGACTTTTTGAAAGTCGTTTAGAACCGAAACAAATACCACAAGAGTCAGTAGCCCAAGAGCACCCAAAGGTCCTAGGAACTTTAACATAAGATCGACAACTTCTTCAATTCAGCAACTCCCCCAGGAATGTAGCGCCCGTAGTATCTGTCAATTGAACCTGTTGATATGTTCCTATTTGTTCGGAAGAAGTTTTAAATGCGACCACCTTGTTTCTTCTGGTTCTTCCTAGAACTTGACCCTTCCTACGGCCCTCCTTCTCGACCAACACCTCCTCTATCCTCCCCACTTCGGCCTTGTTGACCTCATTTTGTATATCCCTATGAACTTCAATGAGTCTAGCCAAGCGCATCTGCGCTTCTCCTTCAGACAAAAAATCGCTCTTAGGGAGACGCGTGGCGGGCGTACCATCCCGAAGAGAATATTTGTAGGTGTACGCATCATCAAATCTGACTTCTCGTAACAAGTTCAATGTGTCCTCAAATTGACTCTCTGTTTCGCCTGGAAAAGCCACAATTATGTCGGTCGAAAGAGACAAGTCCGGGATCAACTCTCTCGCCAACCGTACTTTATCCAAGAAAGTCTTGACGCTGTAACGACGAAGCATTCTCCTGAGGACCTTATCATTTCCCGACTGAACTGGAAGGTGTAATTGCTCACAAACGCTGGGCTCTTGAGCCATCACTTCCAGTAACTCTTGAGTCACGTCATTAGGATGAGGGGAAGTGAACCGTACTCTGCGAATTCCTGAGACCCGTGCTACAGATTTAAGAAGTTCATGAAAGGGAACTCCCTCCGATTCATATGAATTCACAGTCTGTCCGAGCAGTGTGACTTCTGTACGGCCAGATTTTGCAATCTCCTCTACTTCATTAAGTACTTCACTAAATTTTCTGTTCTTTTCTGGACCCCGAACGTAGGGAACAATACAAAAGGTACAACGGTGGTCACATCCTCTCTGGATAGGAACCCAGGCACTGACCGCCGATGTTCTACGTTGTGCCAATCCCTCATAATTTTCATCTTTATTGAGATTTAGAACTGCTAATTGGGGCCCTCTTCTCTTTGGGGACCGAGATGGGACAGTTTTCGATCCCCTCCAGATTCTTTCAAGCTGTTCAGGCAAAGAACGATAGCCGTCTGGACCCATCACCAAATCTACATAAGGAGCCCTCTCCAGTATCAATTCCCCCAGTCTCTGTGCCATGCACCCAGTAACTCCCAGAATAACTTCTGGACGATCCTTCTTAAGAGCATATAGTTGCCCAATTCTTCCTAACACCCTCTCTTCAGCATGTTCCCTAATCGCACAAGTGTTAACTATAATCACATCAGCTTCGTCCGCAGAGCTAGAGACTTCATAACCCTGGTCTGCCAAAATCCCTTCCATCAGTTCTCCATCACTGATGTTCATTTGACACCCATATGTCTCTACATAAACACTTTTATCTGAGACGTTGGGCATCTTCATTTCACCCTTTTAGATATTTCAGAATTGACTGCCATCAAACTAATTGTCGAAAACAACATGAAGCTCTTTGCCTTTTCCTCTCAGGACTCCTCGATGAAGCTTTTCCCGGCTCATTCCTTCTGAACCACTCACCTGCACCCTTAAATAATCTTCTGTAATACCAGTACTCCCATTTCGCTCCAAAGTAACAGAAGATAACCCTCCCGAACGAAAATTCCGATATTCCACATTTTTGTTGTCAGCAATTTCTCGAAGTTGTAGTCCTCTTTCTCTAGATAGCTGCCTCGGCACACTGTCAAGCAATCGACTGGCAACTGTGTCATCTTTCGCGGAAAATGGGAATACATGGAGGTAGGTATAGGGAAGCTCTTCGACTAATCTCACTGTCTCTAGGTGATCTTCGTCTTGTTCCCCTGGAAAACCAGTTATGATGTCAGCTCCCAAACCCACATAAGGAAATTTTTCCGCAATGTTCAGTGCTCGTATCCGATATTCTTCTCTAGTATGCCATCGTCTCATCTTTCGTAAGACTGGGTCGGCGCCACTCTGAAGAGGCATGTGAAAGTGTGGGGCAATCCGTCCTTCAGAAGAATTCACCAAATAGAGCAATGAGTCTTCAATTTCCGTAGCTTCAATACTACCTAACCTAAATCGTGTCTCTGGTACCCTTGTTAAAAGAGCTTCTAAAAGTTCCGTGAGATTTGTTTGACATTCCAGGTCTTTTCCATAATGTCCAATATGAACACCTGTCAAGACAATTTCAGGGTGATGATCACTGAGCAGTACAGCTTCGGTTATAATCTCTTCTCTCTTTCGCGACTGACTGCGACCTCGAGCTAGTCGTGTAGCACAAAATGAGCATTTGCGATCACAGCCGTCCTGGATCTTCAACCACCCACGAGTTGCTGATCTCCTGCGATCTAAGAAAGCTTCTCCAACTAAGGAATTAGTATCCCTCCTTTGGTTCTCAAGGCCATCAATTTGCACTAACTCTGGCCTTCCCACTACTCCTAGTGACACCTCCACTGGATCATGCCCTTCCACGACCGCATTCACTTGCTTCATTTCGCGATACTCTCTTCCACGAAGGGCTGCAGAACATCCAGCGACGACGATTTGAGCTTCGGGATGCTCTTTTCCAATTTTTCGAATAAACTTCCGAGCTTCCGCATCAGCTACATTGGTCACGGTGCAAGTGTTGACCACACAAACATCAAATTCTTCTGAGCTTTCTACCGTGACAGTTCCCCTAGCTTCGCTCTCTTGCCTCATCCTCTCGGTATCGTACTGATTTGTTTTACAACCAAAAGTTTTGTATATGACCCTCATTAGATCATAAACCCTTATCGATTCCCAGCTCGCAAAGTGACTGTTAGTCTTTTGAAATTTTCCCTCAGATCACCTGCTGAATGTTTTCCGACTTCAATCGCAACATCCAAAGCTGCTATCGGCAGTTCGAAAGCCTCCGCTAGGACTACCGAAAAACCAGCAGACACAGTTCTCTCTTTGACCTTGTGATCCTTGAACAGAAAAGGCATTGTCGATCCGCGAAAACCGACACGAAGAGGGAAAGTCCCCGCCCAAAATCTGGTGGCTTCCCATTCTAACCCAACCCCATAACTAGCTGTTCTACCTACCGCTACAGCATCAAGATCAGCATGTCCAGAATCACTCCAGTCGGAAGAAGAAAAGCCAGCACTCAATGATAAATCTGGATTGGCTATCCAGTTGCCTCCAATTCTTACTTCCAATGGGGCTCTGATCGCATGCTTATCACCTCCTGTAGCTCCCATCGGATTGAGACTAATGTCACCTGACCATTGTAAACTGCTTGCTAATTGCAGAGAGGTGAAAGGATCCCAAGAAAGATTTACAGATATCAGTGGACCAGAGTAGTTCCAAGCCTTGGAATCTGAAAAGTCTTGGATGGTACCCAACATAGGCAGTGAATCCACATCAAAACTTCTGACAAAATTACGTTCTACACTACCGGTATAGACACCTACTGATCCACCTACCGCCAGGCTGGGAAGGATTCTTTGAGCCCATCCCATTCGGAGGGCTGAAAGACCACCTAACAAGTCCGATTGATCTGTCACTGGAATATCATTCCCCAATAGTTGCAGGGTGTCCCTAACCGCAGCAGAACTATTCTGATCAAAAAAACTATTCAATGTGAATGTCGCTACTCCGCTTGTTCCCAAGGGAAATGCCAAACCAATAATGGGAAAGCGTGTTCCAGAAAAAGTTCCTTCACTTGATCCTAGTTCATATTTACCCCACATCGGCTGCATCGTGACGCTCGCAGTGGAAGCCAAAAGGTCCAGTGATGCTACAGGATTACCAGGAATAATAGTTGGAGTCCTACCCCCCACACCCATTCCTCCAAGTGCTCTTTGAGTAGCATCTACAGGCTCTAACTTCATACCAAGCCCTGTAGATCCCAACAAAGACTGTCCTTCTGCAACTTCTGGAAACATCAAACAAAGTATACAACAGCCAAGATAAAGTGGTCTCATGGCCCGCTACCTAGTTCAGGGACGGTCAGCAGAAGTCTTAACGTTGGAGACCCGGAACTTCCTGAACCTTGAAATGATGCAAAATTGACAGTACTCCCTTCGTTGTTACTCAAAAGTACGATGGTTTCAGAGGGAAACATTCCAGACAGTTCGTCGGAATCAAATTCTAACAAATCTGTTAACGAAAAGATTGCGGTTTCTCCTTCAGAACCACTGAAAAATTCAGGTTGTATCGTAACGCCTTGTAGCGCACCGATAGGATCTCCAAGGGGAGATTTAGGGAGCAACGAAGGACTCAACACTGAGCGAATTTGGATTCCCAAGGGTCTTGTAGGTCTATAACCAAGTTCAGTTTCTCGAGTTCTCAAGATCAACTCAGCAAGATTCAACTGGCTTTTTGCAACATCAAAAAGACATCCTATCTTTCCACAAATCTCAATTGACCCCTCAACTTGCTCTGGAAGTTTTATAGTCATCACAGACCGCCAGGAAGGAAGACCTCCTACCCTTAGCCATCCCTCTGGAGTAACAGGCAAGGGGTTCGTTATAAAGCTCAAATCACTTACTGGTACAGGAACCTCAATAATGGTGTCTGGATTACTGAAAGGGACCGCCTTGAGCACTAACTGAGCATCCCAAAGATTCAAACTTGTTCCTGAGTCAGTGGAAGCTACCACCATTCCCTGAGAAGAACTACCAAGCCCCCATGCAGCCACGGTTGCTGAATCAACATCCATACTTATAGACGCGAAAGTCGTCACTGAATCATCACCAGCCAAATGAGAATTGAGATCTCCAGAGGCTAGGACAATCGAAGATTCCGCTCCAGCCTGCACCCAGGTAGTTCTATCGCCCACAGTATCCACTGCAACATCCCAAGTCACGGTTTTGACATCCCAAGCCTGTTGTGTAGCCGAAATCTCCAAGCTTATAGCCTCATTCACTGGACCTTGTACAGAATCGAATGAGAGAACTACCCTGCCCCCTATGAACTTCAAACCTGAACTAGCCCCTTGGAGTTCCAGCGACTCGGGATACGAACTAAACCGCATGATCGTTTTAGCAGTGAATCCTTGAAATTCTTTAGCTACAACACCTGATCCAAAATCAGATGATGACCCATAGCCACCTAAGATACTTGACTGTTGCACGAAGTCTTCAAATGGCAAAAGGACTTCTAGTGTGCGAGGTTTCACGTCAATAAGATCGAGATCTGGAGCAGTAGCAACGTTCTCACTACAGCCTAGTAATGGTAGCAACGCTACCAACAAAAAACCTTTTGTAGAACGAGAATTCCTCAAGAACAGTTCCTCTCTTCTTAAACTAAACACACAGTAACTATCACACCAAAACCCTAGGTAATCTAGATGTTAATCCAGTCAGTATCTCATAACTTACAGTTTCAGCTGCAGTAGCCACCTCATCCAAGGCTATAGAGTCTTGTCCATCTCTCCCGATCAGGGTTGCTATATCACCAATTTCCACCCCAGAAACTCCAGTCACATTTACCACAATTGTATCCATAGAAACCCTCCCAATGATTGGAACCCTGGTACCACGAAGTAAGACTTGACCACGATTGCCCAGTTTCCTTGGAAAACCGTCTCCATAGCCTATGCCCAGTATGGCCCACTTTTCCTGGTTCACACTTTCGTAGGTTGCTCCATAACCCAGCGTAGTATTTTTCCCCACATTCCGAACTAGAACAACTCTTGCTCGGAGACTCACAACCTCCTCTGGAACCTGACCTCCAAGGCCAACATGCCCTCCATAAAGAAATATCCCTGGCCTAACTCCGTCAGCCTTAAAAGCAGGATCAAGAAAAATTGCCGCAGAATTACATGTGTGAAAGAACTCGTCAGCATGGGGAAATCTTATTGCTAGATTAGAGAATCTCTCATACTGGACTTCTGTACAATTTGAGGAGTCCGAGTCGGAAGAATGGAAATGTGTATAAGTACCCTCCCACAGCAGACACTCTTGTTTGGAAAACTCCTTCAGATGTTCTCCCCAAACATCTACGGTCTTCCAATCAAAACCAGCCCTACCCATCCCCGTATCAACTTCTAAATGAAACCGTCCTACCGTCTTCAACTTCTTGGAGACTCGTAACAACTCCTCCAAAGCCTCCAGACTAGAAACTGTAACTGTAAGATTTTTCTCTAACGCGACCTTATAAGAGTCATAAGGAATCGGAGAAAAAATGACGACAGGCTTCTTTACCCCTATTTCGCGGAGATGACAACCCTCTTCCACGGTCGCAACTCCAAAACCCCAAGGGTTACAGGCCTCCAAAGAAGGAAGGATGTTCTCCACGCCTAAACCATATGCGTCAGCCTTTACCATAGGTACGATGCGACAATCATCGCCAACTCTCGTACGAATGGTCAATGCATTTTTACTTAGGGACTCTGGACGAACTTCGACCCAAGAACGTGTAAGTGAATTGTTAGCCATAAGATTTTTCGATTATCCTCAGTAGGCTAATGTCTAATCAGATCAGTTTTCAAAAATGACTCAGTCCAGTCAAGGAGACAATCTATTCATCATCCTTGGAAATGGGATTAATTCACGAATGTGATGACTTCCAGTTATCCAACCCACTGTCCGTTCTAGACCCAAGCCAAATCCAGAATGTACGAAACTCCCATAACGTCTAAGGTCTAGATACCATGAGTAAGCTTCTTCAGGCAACTTCTCTTCTCTTATTCGATCCAATAAAAGACCCAAATCATCTTCGCGCTGACTACCACCTATGATTTCACCATGTCCTGGAACTAACAAATCATTACATAGAACCGTTCTCTCATCTTCAGGGTTCTGCTTCATGTAAAATGCCTTGACAGATCGAGGATATTCATGAACAAAAAGAGGCCTACCAATTTCCTCTGTTAGCTGTTGTTCATCAGGAGCTCCAAGATCACTTCCCCATTCTATTGGATTGCCTTTCCTCTTCAGGAGATGAACAGCCTCTGTGTAGGAGATTCGTTCAAATGGCTCTAAAACCAATTCCAAATCCCGTGGATCTCTTCCTAGAACTTCTAGTTGTTCCTGACAGCGGTCCAAAGCTCTGCTAACAATATTGCGAACGAGATCTTCCTGAAGCTTCATATTGTCTTCTGTGTCAGCAAAAGCCACCTCTGGTTCAATCATCCAAAACTCTGTTAGATGCCTTCTCGTCTTCGATTTTTCAGCCCTGAATGTGGGACCGAAACAGTATACTTTTCTAAAGGCTGGACAGGCAGCTTCCACGTATAATTGTCCTGTCTGAGCTAGATATGCTTCTTGGCCAAAGTAATCCGTTGCAAACAGTGATCCAGCAGATTCACCGATTGCACCTGTTAGGATGGGAGAGTCAATTCTCACGAATCCTTGTTCATAAAAATAATCGTGAATCGCCTGTTCAACTTCATGTCGCACTTGTAACCCTGCCCTTTGACGACTAGAACGAAGCCACAAGTGCCTATGATCAAGGAGGAATTCAACTCCGTGTTCCTTGGGTTGAATTGGATAATCGGGAGACGCCCCCAATATTTCGAAGTTAGTCACTCCGATCTCAACACCACCTGGTGATCTGGGTTCCTCACGCACTTCACCGGTTAACGCAACAGAGCATTCCAAAGTCACAGATTCATACAATTCCCACAAACCTTCCGATTCTTGCTCTTTCAGGACCACACCCTGCACTAATCCAGTGCCATCCCTCACAACCAAGAACCCTACTTTACCGTGACTTCGTACACCATCGATCCAACCCAAAACTGTAATAACTTGACCAACATAGTCCTTTAGTGAAGATATCTCCGCTACATTTTCTTGGTTCATTCTCATAACAGTCATCGCTAAATATACAAGCTGTCCACATTGGACAACCAAATTTTATCCAACTGAAAAAAGCCTCAATCTTTCTGAGTATCTACTTGTTAACAGATCCTTCACTCGTTCCGCCTTCTTACTGCCTAATTCAGGATCATCCTGGATTAGCAAGCGAGCCCTATACTGCGCTTCGACCAAAAGATCTTCATCTCTTGCTAAATCGGCAAATTTCAAAGCAGGATCCCTTCCATGTTGCTGAGCCCCGAAAAAGTCACCTTGTCCTCTGATTCTTAAGTCTTCTTTAGCCAAAGCAAAGCCATCTGTAGTTCCCATGAAAACCCGAATCCGTTCGGCAGCCACCCCTTGAGGATCGGAAATAAGCATGCAGAAACTCTCAGCCGACCCTCTCCCAACCCTGCCTCTGAGTTGGTGTAACTGTGATAAACCAAACCTTTCTGGATGTTCAATTAGCATCACCGTGGCATTTGCGACATCGATACCCACTTCGATCACTGTAGTTGCCACTAAAATTTCCGTTTCACCAGAGATAAAAGACTGCATTATCTCATCCCGCTCTTCACTAGCAAGCTGCCCGTGTACCAATCCGATTTTTCTTTTTGGAAATACTTCTTGGCAAAGCTTCTCATAGCCTTCCTTAGCCGACCGCAAATCTATCTTATCAGAATCATCTATCAAGGGATAAACGATATACGCTTGGCTTCCTCCCTCCAGTTCTGATTCCATCTTATCGTATACTTCACCTCTTTTACTGGAAGGATAAAGTAAGGTACTTACAGGAACTCGTCCGCTGGGCAATCCTTCTATGATCGATAGATCGAAGTCACCATACATGGCCATAGCAAGAGAACGTGGAATTGGCGTTGCAGACATCAGTAGAGTATCTGGAGCTATTTCCGAATCACCCAATGCCATCCTCTGTTTTACCCCAAAGCGATGTTGTTCATCAACTACCACCAGCCCCAGTTTCTCAAAAGTAACTCCCTCTTGAATCAAAGCGTGAGTGCCAACTGTGATCCGAGCTTGTCCATCTTTCATGCCTTGTAAAACAATGTTCTTGTCTCTGTCAGATTTCTTTCCAGTCAATAAATACACCTCTATCCCAAGTGGTTTAAGAAATTTCTCCAAAGTAGACGCGTGTTGCTCTGCAAGTAACTCCGTTGGAGCCATCAAAGCGGTCTGATATCCTCCTTCAACCGCCAACAACATAGCAAAGAGACAGACAATCGTTTTTCCAGATCCAACATCTCCTTGTAGAAGCCTATTCATACGTCTTGGGGAATTCATATCTTCGAATATTTCGCGTAAGACATTAACTTGCCCCTCGGTCAAATCGAAAGGTAATGAATCGTGTAGAGGTCCAATTAAAGTGTTATCCCTTTGGAAGGAAATTCCTAACTTTGATTCTGTCTGGCGATACCTTCCAAGTGCATAGAGAGTTTGCAGGAAAAAGAGTTCATCAAAAGCCAAACGTCTACGTCCCTGTTCAACTTTATCCATAGAGTCTGGCCTGTGTAATGCTTCCAAAGCCTCCCCCATACCTAACAACGAAAGCTCCTTCCGGTCAGAGGGCCTTAAGTATTCCTCTTCGGCTATGGCATTCAGGAGACTATCAAGATTTTTTTCGAAGATACTTCGAAGAACCCATTGCTGAATCTCTTCGCTAGCTGGATAACTAACAAAAATGTGGCTAGTTGAAAGTCCTTCCCTCACATCTTTACTTCCTGATCGGTCCACCACAATGAATTCTCTTGGTTGTAACTGAGGGCCATGAAAGAATTTTACTGGTCCTGTAGCCAAAACAACATCGCCAACCTGTAACCTACGTTCTAT
>Ga0066372_10000886_pt1 | contig 11606 bp, 5 predicted proteins | sample Knorr_S15_td_250_FD_77011 | JGI IMG/M metagenome (GOLD analysis project Ga0066372, IMG submission 77011) | Marine microbial communities from Southern Atlantic Ocean transect - Knorr_S15_td_250_ad_251m_LV_A | ecosystem: Environmental > Aquatic > Marine > Oceanic | place: Southern Atlantic ocean... | reverse complement strand
GGCAACGATAGCTTCGTCAACCTCACGGTGCAGGTCTCGAGCTTTGTCGAGATCGACAGCATTCCCACAGAGGTGACCGCTGGGCAGGCATTCTCCATCAGTGGCCGAGTCATCGACGGCGTGGACACCAACAGGTCTGTCAACGGACCCATGGCAGTCGAGGTATTCTTCCTGAACGACGCCAGTGAGACTCTGGTAGTGAGTCAGACAACTTCGAGTAACGGATCATTCACCATCTCGGTTCCGACCGATCCCATGGGTGACGGAGTGACGAGCGGAATCAAGACCGTCGTAGTCAGTGTAATCAACGGGAGCTCACCATTCTATCTGACCGGTACCGGCAACGCCTCGATCCTAGTCCGCGGCGTGACCCAATTCATCGATAGGAACCCGGTAATCAACACGGTCGCCGACAGGGGCTCTTCAATCAACTTCGGCGCCCGACTGGTCGAATCGAGTGACAACGACAGGCAGATTGACGATGCGACTGTGACAGCGAAGTTCCACGACACATGGCTAACTCCGGTGCAGACCAACGGCGCCGGGTCGATCAACTTCAGTTTCGAAGTTCCACACTCCCATCCCCTAGGGCTGATAGCCATCACACTCATGTTCAACGGCTCCAGCACCCTGCATTCGACGGCGACCATCATCACCACCATCACCATCAGATCGCCGACCACCCTCACTCTCGATCCGATTACCGACAACCCCGCCGCCGGCGAATTCTTCACGGTCAGCGGCATGCTGACGTCCAGCAACGGCAGCGGCATCACCGACCGCGACGGCAACACCCTTTCGCCAGCGCTGACATTCAACATCGACGGACAGAGCAACACATTCTCCATGACAGGGGGAGCGGTTTCCCCGAACGGCTCTTGGAGCGCCGAGATCCACCTCGACCTCTCCTTCCCGCGAGGGGCGCACGACCTGATGGCCACCTACACCCCCAATGTCAACTACTACGGCTCGAGCACCGGCAACGGCACCTTCGACAGCCGTGGGTACTCACTACTGACCATCGTGGATCCCACGGACCTCGACCCCGACAGCAGAACCATCCGCGGCGATGTCGTAAGCGTCAACATCTCGCTAATCGACAACGCGGGGCAGCCTGTGGATTCGGCCCCGGTCGATATGTTTGTGGACGGCTTGTTCGTGTGGCGCGGGACCACCGATGTCAACGGCTCGATGAACACCGTCCTGTCAGTGGACATCATGCGGGCACCCGGACCGATGACAATCACGGCGCAGTTCGCTGGAATCAACGGCACCACGGGCCTGCTGGGAGACGAGTCATGGACCCGTGTAATCATACTGGCACCGACAGAGCTGGACATCACCTCAATCACAGGATCCGCGATAGCCGGGGAGAGCATCACTTTCAGCGGAACGCTACTCGACGAACACGGCCAGTTGCTGGTCCACGGTGGCAATGCCGCCGGTGGAATCATCCATCTGGCAATCGACGGCGTCACCGTCGGACCGACGTATTCCACGCAGTCCAACGCCAGCACAGGAGAATGGTCAATCACCTACGACCTGCCTCTGGACGTGGATTACGGAATGCATACGGTAACCGTGAACTTCCTCGGCGGTTTTACCTGGGTCGATCCGATGGGTCAGGGTGATTCCCTCAATCCAGAGTACTACCTGCCATCGTCCCAAACTATGCAATTCAATGCGACTCAGACCTCGCAGGTCGTGCTGACTACCCCTCCGGGCGATATCGACCGCAACGAGTTGCTGCTTATCGAGGGCATGCTGACCGACGGCTCAGGCAGGGTGTTATCCAACAGGGACCTCGATGTCTCGATGAACGGGCAGTTCCTTACTGGTCTGACAGTTGATGAGAACGGGACCTTCAGCCTCTACATACCAGTCCCTCCTGATATGGAGCTCGGTCCCCGTGTGGTGCTGATATCATTCCAGGGCGAGGAATTCGTTTTGGGTTCCAACTCCTCGACCATCTTCACCGTCTACGGCCCAGTCGAGGTATCCGTGGTCAAGCCCCCGACCATCGCTGTCGGAGACCTGCTCAACCTGCAAGGGACGGTCAAGGACAACTTGCCAGGGGGCTGGTTGGCCAACCACTCCCTGCAGATTTTCGTAGATGGGGTGTTGGTTGGCATAACCAGCACCGACGAGAACGGGGAGTGGAGCTATGCATGGGTAGTCTCCGACTTCCTCGAAGTGGGCAACCACACTATGATCATCATGTCCCCCGAACAGGGCTATCACCGCCTCGGCTCGACTGAGACCGTGCTGACGGTCGCTTATCACACCGGGATGACCCTGCAGGTTGATTCCACCGTCATAACCCGTGGAGGGACATGGAACTTCACCGGGCGCCTCTTCGACGCCGACTCCTCGGGGCACCCCGGAATGGAGGGGAGGGAACTGACCTTCAGGCTCGACGGGCAGGTCGTAGGAACCCTGACCACTTCGATTGACGGCACCTTCAGTTACACGCACGATGTTGGATATGCGATTGCCCGTGGCCCCCACAACGTGGCGTTCTCATTCTCCGGCGAGACATTCTACCTCCCGGTGCATTACAACATGACCGTGTACACGAGAGCGGACATCGACATCGAGGTGTTCCCTAACGACCTGGCAATCATCCGTGGCGACCCTGATGCCCCGATCAAACTGCAGGGACGCATCCTGGAGATAGGTGGCGAGGGCAATGTCATGCACAACATGACGATAGCACTGTACTGGGGGGACAGCCTGTTGCCCCTGATAGGCAATCCGTGGCAGGACGACGGCACCGAGCACTTCGGTCTCATCACCAATGCCATCCAAGTCATGCCCCCCGGGCCGTTGACACTTACGATAAGGGTCGAGCCAGACGGCTCTAGATACCTGAATGGCGACTCCATCGAAGTCGAAGTCATGATTCTGATCTCGGTCGTCTTCGACTTCGAGCCCGACTCGCTGTACCTAGCAGAGGGGCAGAGGCAGCTGCTAGGCTCAGTCAATGTCTCAGCGCTGGACACCGGGCAACCCGTGCCGGACTTCCCCCTGTCTGCCTACTTGGTCAACAGCACCTGCGACAACAGGGACTCTTCAACCCACTTCAGCAGGGTCGGGCTGACGGACCAGGACGGCGAGTTCACCTACCATTTCGAATCGGTCATCGGCCTGCCTTCGTTCCACAACGACAGCTTCTGGGGCGAACTGCGGGTGTGCTTCAGCACCGACTCGGACTTCGTCGACCCGATTAACAAAACCTGGCTGGCCAACTTCCACGGCGGACTCGATATCGAGTACGAGCAGCAGGACCCACAGTCCTTCCAGCCGGCCGTGTACGCACTCTTGGCCCTCATTGTCCTCGGTCTGGTGTCCGGGGCCCTCGTGCTCCTCCGCCGTAGAAAGCAGGCGGCCATTGACGAGCTCGCAGGGGTATTCAGTTACACCGCTGAGCTGCTGGCGGCAGGCGACGAGGTCCGCGAGGCCATCTTCAATTGCTACGAGAGCCTGTGTCGGATCCTCATGCGCAGAGGATTCCTGCGCCGGGACTTCGAGACGGTGCGTGAGTTCGAGTTGGCGATTCGCAACGCCCTGCCCATCAGCGAGCAGGCCCTCGTCGCCCTAGACCGGATATTCGAGGAGGCTAGGTACTCCAGCCACGTGCTCGGTGAGCCGCATCGCCAGAACGCGCAGATGGCGCTGTCCACGGTTCTGCAGGAGATAGACGAGCTGCAAGACATACCAGAGCGGGACTCGTTCCTCACCGAAGCCTGATTTAGTCCATCGTCAGGCTCAGGACACCCTCTCCCCAGGAGGCCCCGGTGAGCCTGCGTCCTTCGGGCATCTCGAACTTCCTCAACACGCCGCCGAACCTCTCTGGAGCAATCACCCGGACTATATCGCCCTCGTCACTGGCGAGCTTCTCGACGATCAGGCCGTCAGGCAGAGTAGACGGGAGTGGTATGACGATACTGTGATCCGAACGGCTCCCGCCGAACTCCCTGAGGAGTTCTTCAAGGGGCTGGATCTCCCTAGCCAGCGACTTGGACATCTCGACAGGGGCCGCCACATCAGAGAAGACCCTGCCGTGACCTGCACGAACATCGTCGAGATGGGGCAGATCTTCTAGGAATAAGCCGTGCATCTCCTCGGCCGTGGCATCCAACCCGGGCGTCATCATTCCGAGAGACGGCGATGCTGGCGCACCAGCACCGGACATCTCGATTTCGACTCTCGACCACTCCATGCTGACGGCTCCACGAGAGGATGCACTCGGATGAACCCATTGCTTACTCAGTGAACATAGCGGGTTTCGGGTGATTCTCGAAGAATCGCTCGGCGTGACGCCCTGTCCTCTCTGAATCCACCGTCTCGACGGCGTGGATTCCCTCTGGCATGCAAATCTTGAACCCTCTCTGCAGGAGGCGCTTCTCAAGCAGCACCACCAGAGCGCGATCAGCAGCTTTCCTGATTGGCCTGCCGACCGCCTGCATGAGCCGGTTCACAGCGGGCTGTGAGCCAGCGTACCTCCACGCGCGCGCACTGCCGTACCTGTCCTCGTAGTAGTCCTTCAGAGCGTCCTGACGAGCACTCGGCGGCGGCAGGGGCAGGCCTATGCAGATTACGGCATCGAGGATGTTCTCAGGATAGTCGACCCCCTCGGCCAACTTGCCTCCGAGGACACCTGCAAGCAAGGCCTTGTCCTTCGAGCGACGGAGTTGACGCAACCTGTCTACCATCCTGTCCATCTCCTCCTTGGAGGCCCCCGAGCGCTCGACTAGGCGCTGCCTCCCTGTCCACTGCTCGTCTTCTATCACAATCTGCTCCAGCAAGGCGTAACTAGGAGCGAACACTGCGACATGACCCGGGGTCTTGCGCAGGACCTCGTGGATGTGCTTACGTATCCTCGCTGTGTTCTCCTCGCCTCTGTCTGCATAACGGCTGGTCACGTCCTTGGCAATTAGAACCGGGCGTCTCTCAGCGAGGAAGTGAGAGGAGTACTCCTTGACTATGGAGGTCCTGCTTTCTGGGACTTGTAGTAGGTCGTAGTACATCTGGGGGGGGAACAGGGTGCCTGACATCAGGATGGCCCCGCGACTCTCTCCGAGCAGGTCACCGCTGACAATACCGGGGTCGAGCAGATGAGTGGTCAGGCGATCCTCCTCGCCCAGCTTGTCGTGAACCAAAGCGAAAGCGGGACTGTCGTGGTTTTGCACACAGGTGTTGAGGAGGATGGCAAACCTCGTGCAGGCAGTCTCCTCTTCGATTTCCTCGGCATCCTCGTCGACCTCGACTCTGATTGTCTGGAGCAGTTTGACCAGCCCTCTGATCTCGACGGCATGCTCGATGTCCTCAGAGAGGATCGACGAGACCCTACCGAGAAAAGATGTCATCGAGACCCTTTGGTCGTCGGTCCTGCTGGATGCGAGCCCCTCATCGATCTCGGCGAACCACTTGGGCAACTCCTCCAGCAGTCTGCGCATGGCCGCCTCTGAGCGCCTGAGGCGAGTCACCTCGGCCACCTTGGCGTTCACCTCCTCCTCATCAAGCATCGTCATCTCTGACTCCGTCCGCTCCCTGTGCTCCTCGATTTCTATTTTCGCATCCCTCACATCCTTCATCCTGATTCTGCGCTCGAACCCCCTGCGAATCCTGTCGGGCAGGTTGTGGGCCTCGTCAACGACGAGCAGCACATCTTCCAGACCGAGCCCCATCGCCGTCAGCGAGGAATCCCTGACCGCCTCGACGAAGATGTGATTGTAGTCGCAGACTACGACATCAGCGGATGACGCAGTTTCCCTTGCTACCTTCCAAGGGCAGATGCCGTGAGGCACCCCCTCGTCAGGCTGCTTGCACATCGCGACCAGTTCATCGACGTGCAGCGGGTCTTCGAGAACTCGTGGTTGGATGAGTTCCGAGTCTGCAATCCATGGCTTGCAGGTCCGCGAGCCGCGCTTCTCGACACACAGCCTCGAGAACAGCGCGGGGTGCTCGCTGCGAATCTCATTGATGCACATTCCCTGCTGGCCTATCAGGTCTACCAGTTTGACCTTCGGCACACTAGGCTCCAACCTATCGTTGATTTTTCGAACTGTCTCGACGACTATCCTGTGCTGGGACTGCCGACCAGTCAGGAACATGACCACGGGTGGCTCAGCCGAGTTCCTCGCCGTTTCGATTGCGGCAGCGAGGGCCGCTGCAGTCTTCCCGATTCCAGTAGGGGCGGCGGCTAGTAGGAATCCACCGGCCGCCAATACGTCTATCCCGTCCTTAACCATCTCATCTTGGGAGTCCCTCAAGGTATCGTGGGCGACGAAACTCCCCGCCGGCAAGCCTTCCTCCGCAGTCATGGAAACTGACCTGATGATAGACCGACCAAGAAGATTGGCTTTCATCTGGTGATGATGGCCTCGGAATCCCGACTGTCTAGAATTACCTTGAGTGGCTCTGAGAGTCTGACATGACGAAGTGCGCCCGACTCGGTTGGAGCCTCCTGCGAGTCGAGCCAATCCCAATCCACGAAGTCATCCGCGCCGATAGTTAGGTAGCCGATGTTGAAAGTGACGATGTTCTGGAAGAAGTGCGTGCCCTGCGAGGGCTCGACATGGATGTCGGACATGGGGACCTCGACGATGGTCTTGGAGCCCATAATCTGGTCCCATTGGACGGGGATTCCAAGCGATGGGTCCGCTGAGCCCCATCTCCCTGGCCCTATCAGAACATATGGCCGCTTCTCCGCTCTCAGACTCGCATCGATGGCCTCGATCTCGTGGGTGAGGTCCACGGTGTGCATCCTGTCGAGTCGCTCGGGGTGGACATATACGATGTCCCTTATGCCCTCTATCACGCCGTTGCCGAGCGACTGGCTGCAGACGCACATGGCCCTGCCTCGGTCAATCTCCCCGAGATCGATGTCGATGTCGATAGATTCCGCCATCATCGGCCTGATTTGGAGTATGGCGAACTTTAGACTCCCCGAATCTTGGTCGATTGACAGGGCGAACTCGATTTCCACAGGTGAGCCGATGTAGTTCTGACAGGTGGTCAGAACATGATGCAGAATCTCAGACAGGGGGAAGCGCCCGTGCTTGAGCACCGGGGCGAAGGTGACAACTCTAGGACCGCCATCGACCATGATTGAATCGACCATGCGGTCGTCGGAAACGATGTATGTCGAGCCGACCAGAGCGAGACTTCCATCCTCCTCAGCTGCAGACAGACGAAGATTCAGCAGATTGTCCTCCTCAGAGGGGTGCACGGGCCCATCCTCCTGATTCATCGGGATGGCGAAGAAGTTGCGCTGAGAGGTGTCGAGCGTGGCCTGGTTGCTGTAGAACTGGTGGACTCTCTTCGGTTGGCCCGGGCTGTATCTCAGACATTTGCCGCCCGTTGCGACCTGCCTGCCGAGGCCGATGCATATTGCAGCAATTCCATCTTCTGCCAATAGAGGCTCCACAGGGTAGTGGTTGCGACTCCTTGCAGCGCCGGAGATGAGCGGGTAGAAGCGCCCGTTCACCTCATCACCGACGAGCTCCTGGACGACCACGGCCATCCGCTCGTCCTCAATCGTGCTCGGAGTCCCCGTCACATACGCCTTGGCGCCGCGATGATAAGTCGAGGCGTAGACCAGTTTGATAGCTTCGAGCAAACGCCTCAACCTGACTTCCAAATCAGGGTGGTCATTGGCTAGCATGTGGGTGGCGTAGACCCCCGCGAAAGGCTGATGGCTCGAGTCTTCAAGCATGCTCGACGAGCGAACCGCCAGAGGCCACTTGGTGTTCTCCAGCAGGACTGACATATCTTCTCTCATTTCAGGCGAGAACTCACCGGATAGAAACGCCCCATCGACTTCTGGGTCACTGTGGTCCTCGTGGACGAACCTGCCGAGTTCGTTGTTCTCGACGAACTCCTCGAAGACGCCCGTCGCTATGACGACTGACCTCGGTACGACGAACTCGACATCCGGGAAGGCTTCTCCGAGGCCGAGATCCGGCATCCGAGTGAAGAAGAATGCAAGCCCGCGCCCCTTTCCTCCTAGGCTCCCCCTGCCGATTCTCTGGAAACCGGCATCCCCGATTCTGGCATCATGATCTCTGATGGTGCGTCTGTGAATCTGCACTATGTGCTCTCGTACCGAGTCAGCGAGGTACTTCCTGACTCCCTCACTGGTGTCGAAGTCCTCCACCGTCATCGGCCTCATTCCCGCGGCTAGGGAGAATTCAGTTCGTGTTCTGAGCCAGTGTGAGAACTGGTTTTTCGACGCATGGAACTCGATTGAATCGATCGGCGCGTTCTCGAGGCCGTGTATCAACTCCTCGAGATTAGAGGCTCTGGCGACCTCAGTACCATCGGGCTGCCGGAATACGAAATCCCCGAAGTTCATCTCGTCGACCATGAACTCCTCGATCCTGTGATAGAGCTGCGAGTCCTCCTTGTGCAGGAAGCGGACCCCGAGAGCCTCTGCCTCTTCCTTGAGTTCGAGATTCTTCGATTGGAACAGGATGGGTAAGTAGCGATGACCCTCTTGGGCGTACCGGACCAACTCCAACCCGGCCGTATCCCTCTCGCCTCCTTGATTTGGGAACTTGCCATCGGTGAAGATGCCGATGATGTTGTTGTGGTAGCGGTCGATGATTGACTTCGCGGTGTTCATGTCCGAGGCTAGGAGAATCTTCGCCCGCGCCCGTAGCCTCAGTAGCTTCTCATGCAAGTTACCGCCCTCTCCCATCAGTCGTGTGGTCTGATGCACCAGTTCCTTGTACAGTAGTGGCAGGTAGGCTGAGTAGAATCTCCTGCTGTCTTCGACGAGCAGAATGACCTGGACATCACCGTCACGAACATCGTTCTCCACATTTCGCTCATCCTCAATCAGCTTGCAGATTGACAGCAGGATGCCGCTGTCCCCTGTCCAGACGAAGATGCGGTCTATGCCACCTCCTGCGCTTAGGGTCGCCAACTCACGGGTGTTGTGGCTCAGCATGACCACCGGAATTCCTTCCCTGATTCGCTTGGCTTCGCTGCCGAACGCCTTGACATCCATCTCTCCGACCCTCGCCATTGTGATGACGAGGTCGAAGTCCCGCGCGCGCAGAAGTCTGAGCGCGTCCCGCGCCTCCGGGCTGTGAATGATGCGTGGAGCCTGAGAGAGATTCAATTCGGAATACTCCTGTTGCATTATCTCGGCGAGGTACCCCGATTCCTCGAGCAGGTATTGATCGAAGTGGCTTGCTACCAACAGCACATCACGGACCCTGAACGGAGTGAGCCGCTCGAATCGGCTCCAGTCCGAGATACCTCCGTCCATGGTACCGGATAACAGCATCCTGCATCAAAGTTCAGACTGTAAAGATGAGGGTGTCCCGCACGAGATGTGCGGGACGGTGTGTGTATGATCGTCAAAGTAGGCGCTCGCGATCGGTATCGCGTGTCACTCCGCGAGACCCGCGCGGAACCTCGCTCGCCTTGTAGCCGGCCGCGTCTGACAACTTGGCTCGTGCTCGTAGCCCCTTGAGGCCGCAGATGACAGGTTGGGCGAGGGGGCGTCGGTGACGCCCCCCCGCGTTTCTGTGCATCCCATCATCGCTCAATCTCTCACCTCATAGAGCATTCGAATCGTCGTCGAAATGCGCGCGGAGCTCGTCCATGCGCATTGTGAGGAACTTGTCTACAGTGGCGTCTTCCACGGTCGTCTTGCGGATGTGTTCCCTGGCTGCTTGGCGCAGAACCGTGTCAGCAGACTCGCCGTGCACCTTGCAGAACTCTCGCAGGCGCACAGTCAAGTCCGGTCCCAAGTCGACCTCGATCCTCTCTCCTACTGTAGGCAAGGGGGAGGAGAGGTATCTGCGCACCGCTTCACGAATCACATCGGAGCGGTTCCGCAGTCCGTCAAGACCCACCCGCAGGTCAATCTCCAGCAGGTGATCTTCGGGGATTCTGAGTGAGACCATGGGACTGATGCCGGCCACTTCGGGTTCCTCCTGAGCCTCGCAGAGAGGCAGAGGCACTTGAATGTATTGCAATTGAAAGACAATTGAAATGCAACGAGTGTGACCATGCGGTCTAATGTGCTGTAATCCGCATCGGTCTGATATCCAGCCGATAGTGCGTTTCAAGGGGGGACGGCATATCGAAGCCCCGCAGGGTCGGGCATGAAGGTCATCAACGACGCAATCCACGGACAGTTCAGACTGGATGGAATCCGGGCGGATTTACTCGGAACCCCTGAGATGAACAAGCTCAGTCACATCAAGCAACTTGGCCTCGCACATCTGATTTTCCCCGGCGCCCACCACACGAGGTTCGAGCACTCCCTAGGCGTCTCGCATGTGGCCGGTATGATGGCGGACTCACTGGGTCTAGACGAGCACGAGACAGCGACAGTGCAGGCTGCCGCCATGCTCCACGATGTAGGCCACGGGCCATACTCGCACACGCTGGAACACATCCTGCACGAGCGCGGAGGCATGGACCACATGTCAATCACCGAGGGAATCATCCTCGGAGACTACGACGTTCTCCGAGAGGGCGAGGAATCGTCAGTACCCAACCGAAAGAGGATTCCTGATATTCTTGAACATCATGACCTGGATCCAAAGGAGGTAGCAGGACTCATTCGTGGCCCTGGTGCCGGTGGCACCGAACGATCCCTGATGACATGGACAGAGGGCCGTGAAGATTTCGTTGACCGAGATCTCACGCTCGCTCACCTTGTCCACGGCCCCGTCGACTGCGACCAGATTGACTACCTCCTGCGCGACTCGCACTTCACTGGCGTCAAGCACGGAATCGTCGACTACCGCCGCCTGATTATGTGCCTCGAGCGCCACAGCGGTGACATCGCCGTAGAGGAAGGCGGTCTGCCTGCCCTCGAGGGGATGATGATGGCTCGTGCACTGATGTACAGCGCCGTATACTTCCACCGGGTCACTCGAGTCACCGAGGTCATGCTTTCCAGAGCCGTCGAGCGCAGCTCTGACCAGATGCCCGACTCAGTCGACTTGCAACGCCGGGTCGATGCAGAAATCTGGGAAGCTCTCGGGAACTCTAGTGACTACGCACGAGACATGATTCGCAGGCTGAAATACCGGCAGTTGCTGAAGGTCTGCGCCAGCCGTCGCAGAGAGGAACTATCCGAGGCACAGGTCAAACAACTCTTCGAGCTCGCGACCAACGCGGATTCACGCAGGCAATTCGAGGACGACATGGCACACCGAGCAGGGGTGCCTCCAGGATATGTTGCCGTCGACTTCCCGGACGCAAAACTCCTTCTGGCCGAACCTCGGATGTCGCAGGTCGATGTTCGAATCATGGGCGACGACGGCCGCACTCGATGGTTCCGCGAACACACACCCATCGCAGAGGCCCTGAGAACACGCCAAGTGAGCCAGTCAGCAGTCTATGTGATCACTCTGCCTGGTCATGAGTCCACTGTGGCGCAGTTGGCTGAAAGGCATCTGTTTGGGTGAGAATTATCGGCCCCTACGGGGCCGTACCACGGGCACAACGCGCGAGGACACCATTCAAAAGCACCTCCTCGGTCGCGCAAGCGCCCGGTACCTCAAACAGGAATCGTTTTTCACCTTGGTGACATCCATGGATAACACAATGAAATCAGTGTACGACAGTGTAAT
>Ga0066372_10000882_pt1 | contig 11615 bp, 11 predicted proteins | sample Knorr_S15_td_250_FD_77011 | JGI IMG/M metagenome (GOLD analysis project Ga0066372, IMG submission 77011) | Marine microbial communities from Southern Atlantic Ocean transect - Knorr_S15_td_250_ad_251m_LV_A | ecosystem: Environmental > Aquatic > Marine > Oceanic | place: Southern Atlantic ocean... | reverse complement strand
CTTTATTTCCATAAACAGATGCACTCGACATACTTCTAAAATCTGATCCAAAGTCTGAATAGTCAGCTAAAGTAATTTCTGAAGCAGTTGAACCACCTGAAAATCTAATGTCTTGTCCTCTAGTTCCATTGTCTGAAAAGTCATTACCATTTAACATTAATACAGTTTCTTTCGAAACATCTGTACTAACTAATTGTGAACTAGGCGGTGTGAAATTTGCTGTATATGTTGTACTACCGTTGATTATTCTAATATCATCTATATGACCATAAAAAGCTGAAGTAAAAATATCATTATTTCCAATATAAACTGGACTTGCACTTTTTAAATCTGCACTCCAACCATTTTGATCTATTTCATTATTACCACCAATGAACATTCTTAAGTTACCACTTTGTCTCATTACAACTAAATGTGTCCAAGAATTAATATTAAGACCTGTTCCAGAAGTTACAACAACATTTCCATCAAGTCTAACTCTTGGAGCATTACCACTTAAATCAACTTCAAGTCTACCTATTTTAAATAAAGTTTTACTTTGTACTGATGATGGATTAAACCATCCTTCTATTTGAAAATCTCCAGTACCAAAACCAAAATCTGTATGTCCTTCAACTTTTAAATGATCTGTATTTGCATTTATAAAACCATTTTTAAAACTTCCACTTCCATATTTTTTAGTTGAAGAATCTATTGTAGTTCCTGTTGGTATAACTTTTTTAACTGTTCTTGTAGATGCTAGTGCAAATCCTGTAGATTTTCCAGTAATATGTAATGTTCCATTTCCATCAATTGAATTAATTGTTGCTTCTCCTAATTTTGTAGATCCATTTGTATCATAGTAAGTAATTGTTTCAGTAGCCGTTGGAGTAGATCCTACTAATTGTGCATATTTTATTTTTGTTTCTCCTGCCGCCGCTATTCCTGTAGGACCATCTTCAATTCTAATTCCTTCATCTGCAAAATATGTAAATGAATTAATCCAATCTACTCTTACACCATTTGTTACTGTTAATGCATTCATACCTGGAGTAATAAATGTACAATTTTGAAATCTAACTCTAAGTTCTAAATCAGCTCCTGAAATAACAGATCCATCAAGTAATGCGGCTTTTCCTGCATCTCCTTGATCAAATCCTCTTGGATCAGACTCTGACGTTACAGATCCTTCTGTAATAACTGAAACATTTTTAATTAAAGGAATATCACTAGTAAGTGCAAAATAAGTGCTATCTGCACCTGTGTTAAATCTAAATGCGTGTCCTGTATTACCTGCACTATCATAACGAAAACCTGTAACAGTTAAATCTTCTATAGTAGTTTCACCATTAAGAAGAAATGCATCTTTATCTATTACACTTGGATGAGGTGTAATTAAAACTGCTCTAACTCCATCTCCTCTTATTGATACTCCAGATGGAACTGTTAATGGAAAAACCTCTACATATGTTCCTGGATAAACATAAATTAAATCTCCAGCTGATGCTGTTTCTGTTGCTTTTTTAACTGTTTCAAAAGGATCATTTTGGTGAGTTCCTGTTTTAGTATCATCACCATTAGTTGCAACATAATAAATTTTACCTGGTCTGGCTGTTAAGTCAAGACCTTGTACAGTAATGTTACCATTCAATGTAAGATTATCTACAATTAAATTATTTGCAAATACGTCATTCCACCTTTTTCCTGCGGAACCCATATTATATGTGTCAGTTAAATCTGGAGTAATATTACTTGTAAAATCTGCCGCAATAGAAATTGAATCTGTATCTGCGTCACCTATTTGAATATCACCATCTGCTCTGATATCTCCTGTAGCGTGGATATTACCTTCCACTCTCATATCAGCATCTACGTGTACAATACCTGTACCACTTGTTATAATTTCAAAATTTTGATTAGACTCTGTGGCTGTAATAGTGTTACCTTCAATTATAAGGTCATCTATTACTAGTTTATTATTGTATAATATACTGTCTGGTGAAGTAATATTAAGAACTGATGCAGTAGTTGATATTGTATTAGCACCAATTGTGATATTGTTGATTACTGCTTGATTTGTGACTTCTAAATTTGTTGTACGTGCTGTTCCATTTATGTCCAATGGATATTGAGGAGTAGCAGTTTTCACTCCTATTCGAGAATTATTAACATCAATGTATAAAAGATCAGTCTCGAAGGCCAGGTTTACTCCATTACGAAGCAAGTTGGACTTTAAGAGCTGTCCCGATATTCGACCAACGGCCATCTCTATCTCCTTATAGCACGGGGATCTTGTCCCACCAACCACATTACCTTGCGGGTTGAACCACAGTTTGTCCTGTCTAAAATATGGTCTAATTTAAACATTAATACTATTTATACGGATTTTGATATTAGGTAGTAGTATGCTAGAATATTGCTTAATTAATTATTAAGTTATATGTTAAGTTAATTGCTTCTAAATCTTCGATGGTTATTTGAGATTCTTCTTGCCCTGTTGCAGACTTCCACTCTACTCCTGTGTAAACTTGAAGAATACTAACATCTGTATTCCAGAACAATTCACCTTGTCTTAAATCAGCTTTTTGTTGTTGTTCTGCTGATGTACCACTGCCTAATTTTATTGCTGGAGCGTCAACTTTAATAGATCTATCTATTTTTAATCCTGTTCCTGTAAAAATTGTATCACTACCACTTTCTGTGTTAAGAAGTACACCTCCTGACATTGTAAAATTAGATGTGTCTAATATTACTTTTCCAGTACCGTTAGCTTCTAATCCTGCTTCAGCTCCTGGACTTCCAACAGTTACTGAATTTCCGTCAAGTGCAAATTCATCTTGACTACTAAATTTTGTTGCTGTTAATACTCCTGCTCCATCTAAAGTAGCAATGTTATTACCACCACCATAAAATGTCATTTCATTATTGCTAGATACATCAATATATGTGTCTAAATCGGCATCTCTAACTCCGCCAACGTGGGCTACTCCTGTTGAATAAGTTTCATATAAATTTGTGTCTGTATTAAATCTTAATTCCCTAGTTAGTGCTTGTCTTTGTGCAGATGTACCTGTAGGAAGATTCAATGCTGATGTACTATCAATTGTAACTGTTGATGATCCTGCATCTAAAACTATATCATTTGGAGAATCAATTCCTGTTCCAAATGTTAAATCAACTGCAATAACATTACCAGTACCACTGCCTCTCATTTCTAAATCAGCATTAGATACAGTTGTAGTCATAACATTATTGTAAGCAGTAATGTCTCCAACATCTACTGTAGAAAAATTAGTTTTAAACCAATTTTTAGTTGCTGATCCTAAATTTTGTACAGTACTTCCAGTAGGCATTAAATCTTGTGTCATTTGCATAGAAAAATCAATAGTATCTGTTGGCTGATCACCTAAAGTAATCATTGATCCACCTATTATAGTATTTCCTGTTACATCTAGATCTGAATGAATTTTTGTATCTGTTTGAATATTAGTTGTTCCAGATGTTGCTTTTAAATTCATATCTCCAAAATTACTTTGGATTGTATTTTCTGTAAGAGTAAAATCACCTGCTTCTACCCAATCACTAGCAATGAATGTACTATCAGGAGCTCTAAAATTTATATGAGAATATTCTAAAGTCATTGAACTTGATTTAAAAGTAGTTTCATCATCTCTTATTGTTAAATTATATGGAGTAGGTATATCTCCAGAAGATATAGTAGCTTCTTCCTGCCCCATTCTAAAAATACCTTTATCATCAAATATGTTTGTGTATATTATAGGATTCTTATTATCAAGACACTCAGTTAATGATGTAGTTTGTTCTACATTAATAAATGAACAACCAATAAGATTAATTAGAATATCATCACCTACATGGCCATGATAACCTGCTTGAATTACTGCATCTGTTATATCTCGAAATATACATCCTACTGCTCTTATATCTGTACCATATATGTGATTAGAATTATCATGAGAAGGGTTACCTGAATAAGCAAAATTTCCAAAACCAAAAAGTCCATGAGATGCAGAAATTACACTGTTAGCATTTTCAATAGTACAGTCTATCATTTCTACTCGTACACCATTTGATGCTTGAATTGCCGAGCCACTACCACCACCATAATTACAATCAACATTTTTAAATGTTATACTAGGTTGAGAACCTGGTGCTGGTGGATAGGTAGCACTATTAGTTTGCTCAGCCGACAAAACACCTAAAAGACCTTTTACTTTAACGTCTGCTATGTAAGGTCCTGTGTTTATAACAGAACTGGTTCCTGTGGCAAATCTAAAAGCGGCGTTACTTCCAGTAACATCAATTGTAACATTTTGTACAGAAGTATTATCATTTAAATAAAATGCTGTATTACCAGTTATAACTGGAGATTTTATAAGAACAGTTCCTTGACCTACACCTTTTATAGTAACATTTTCAGGAATTTCCATTGGAAAATTTTCTTCATATGTTCCTGGAAAAACATGAATTTCATGTGGGCCACCTGTACTTGATTCAAGTTGATCTAATGTGTGTTTGATAGTTCCAAATGCAAAGTTAGGGTGAGTACCTGATAAAGAATCAGTACCATCTGTAGTAACATACCATTTGTTTGTTATACCTAAGTTAACAGCTACACCATTCAAACTTATAAAGTTATCAATAGTAATATTGTTTAAGTTAGGCATACTTTTTACGTGGAAGTATCCCCATCTTTTTGAATTTTCACCTATATCATATGTTAATGATTGATCTGGATTTAAGTTTGAAGTTATATCACCTTCAAATTTTATAGTATCTTCGTCTGAATCTCCACCTATAAAAACATTACCATCAAATGTAATATCTCCTGTAGCATGAATATCACTATCATTAATAGTTTTAAGTCCACCTGTAATTCTAAATAATCCTCCAGGTCCTGGATGAAATTCAATATCTGAATTTGTATTAAATGCTTTTATTGTGCTATTTGTAAAAGAAATATGTTCTGTTCTTAATTCATCATAATTTATAGATCCACCAGCACCAGTTGATATTGTAATAGGTCCTGTTAAAGCTCTAATACCATCTTGGTCAAACAACATATTGCCAATTGTAGTACTATTTGTTGCAAGTAAATCTTGAGGAATTTTAGTTGTACCAACTATAGTTAATTCTCTTGTAGGAGCATCTGTTCTAATTCCTATTTTGTCATTAGTATGCCCTATAAAGAGTAAATCTGTTTCAAATGCTAGATCAGAAGATCTAGTTAGATTCTCTTTAAGTAGTGGTCCCGATATTCTACCGTATTGTGTTGGATAAGGCATAATACTCCTTTTTACGTATTTATTGTATTTGTGGGATTAATTATTTGTCAAAGTTGTGTAAAACTGTGATAGGTTTTCCAGTAGGAACTGGTGTACCAAATGTAAGATAAAATCCTGTTGGATAGGCCGCACTTGTTATTGTACTTTGTCCTGCAACACTATAAACAGCATTACCTATATTAGTGTCATTAGTAAGTAATTGATCAACGCTTAAATATTCTTGAGTAACAGCGGTAACTGTCCATGTTCCATTGTTATTTTGTACACCTGCTCCTGTTACTACAACATCTTGACCTATATGATATCCACCTGCTACCCAATCAACAAATCCTAAATCTTTACTTTGAAATGCTCCAACACCTGTAGCATTATAATTTTGAACTACTTTTATATAAGAGCTGGCATAAGAACAAGGATTTTGAACAAGCATATAATTTGTTGTTGGAATTTGTAAAACGTTTTCAATCATTACTAATACTGCTTGAGCAGTTGTTGGTTCTTGTTTCATACCACCATCATTTGAATCTAATGCACCAAAATTTATTTCGATGTCATTTCCGTTTCCTAATGCTTGAACAGTTATTCCAAATGGTTCACTTAATCTAAATGATTTCCACATTGTACCACCGCCACCAACATCTTCATAAACTTCAAAGTTTTTAGTTGTTGTGTTATATCGTAGTTGACCTACAACTGGTAATGGGGGTCTTTCTGATGTTGTTCCTTTTGGGACTTGAAGTGTTCCTGTGGATTGTACTTCGATATTTTCGTATTGATCAAATACTATTCCTTTGCCACGAAGTAATCTTCTATTTGTGTTGTGTCTTTTTAGGTATCTCATTATACCTCCAAATAACTAAGAACAGCTGAAACATTTTTTGGCGCAGTATTTCCTGCCTGACCAGTTCCTGCAACACTAATATCTATATGATCTCCTGCACCTAATATTATTTTTTCTGTATCTAATGTAAATGTTTCGGCACCTGGAAGTAAGGCTGTATTAACTATGTAATTAGAAGCATCACCGACACCTCCACTTGCAATTGCGTGGATTGTGAATACTGAATCGTTGGCTCCAGTTGGATCTTCTGCTCCAATATTAGTTAACAATAATCCGGTAATTGCATAATTTTTACCTGCCGGCACTGCCGCATTATTTGGTAAAACGTTTACTGTTGATCCTACTGTAATTTCATTATTTGTTATAGCCATCTTTTATCCTTAAAACATCATGCTAAAAAGCAATGATCTATTTCTACCAATTACTTCATCTCTTTCATTATTTGTATTTACATAATATAGCCCAGTATTACCGCCTGCTGGCAATTTAGCATATAATTTAACACCTTCAGTATCATATGCTGGGTCTGTAGCAGGGTCTAATACGCCAGGTGTATGTGTAATTGTGAAAGAGTCATCTACTTTTACTGAACCTGTACCTGGTGCATGAATTTTTAAATCACCATTACTTACAGTATTAGATATAATATTATCTTCTATTCTAATTTGACCTATATCAACTGTAGTATTATACATTTGAAACCAGTTGTCAGTCATTTTAGCTTTTAATACACCATCAATTTTAAAGCTAATATCACTTGAAAGATTTGTACCGTCAGTAATTCTTATTTCTGAATCTTGATTTGCAATAAATGGATAAGATAAATTTTGAATTGCACCTAAAATTTCATCATCAACGAATTTTTTATTTGGAATATCATTATCGTCTGTTACGTAAGTTTCATAATTTGTTTTAATTATTCTAATAGAACCACTTCCACCTGGTTGAAAATAAAGTGCTCCACCAGTACTAATACTATTAGTTCTTAAACCTAGTAATGCTCCATTTACATCAACAAATGTAAAAGCACCTGTTTGAACTGTTTGATTATCAGGATTATTCCAAGATAATTGTTCGTCAAATAGTATTTGAGTATCAACTAAACTACCTCTGTCTATTCTTAATCCTGCTTGAAGAAGTGTTACACCTACGCCATTTTCACCACTGTTAACTTCTATAATATTATCTTTAACAGATAATTCATTTGACGTTACTTGAGTTCTTGTACCTTCGATAATTAAGTCACCTGTTACTCTAACAGCACCAGTTGTTACACCAGTATCTAAAGTAATTTCTCCTCCAGATTGAACTTTTATTTTATAATCACCATTTGGTACTGTAACAAATCTTGACATTTATAAATCCCTATACCGCTGTTAAAACCATTTGGCTAGAAGTGGAATCATCTGTTATTGTCCACTTATAACGGACACCTGAAAAGTCACTTGCGGTTCTATTAAACACTTTTCTAAGTCTAATTCCGTCACCGGCTCCAGCTATGTAACCTGTTAAAGACATTTCACTATCATTTAAATCATTAATGTCTTTATCTACCAACCTACATACTCCTTCATTACCGGAATCATCATTAGCGTCATCTACTATAAATTTGTTAGACCCACGCTGTCTTTTAATAATTCCTACGGCTGAAACGGCATTTGAACCAACTTTAACAGTGACTACAAAATTATTGTCTGAGCCATCTATTCGTCCAAAATTACGTTTATTAACCGGTCTACCCATATTCTTATTATATTATACTTATTTATGCAAAAAGGGGAAGTGTAAAAACTTCCCCTTAGAGTGCGTTTACTTGTTTATATTGTTAAAATTAGATTACGTCTACAGTTCTAACTGCTGAAGTAGCCGCATTAGAATCGCTTAACGAATATCCAAAATTTGCAGATCCTTCAGTTTGAATCGTTCTGTTACGAAATTTAGTAACTTGCGTAGCAGTTCCGCTATCATCTTTAGCATTAACGATAAATTCACTAGCTAATAAGGTACCTTGTGCTTTATTAACTAAAGTCATATTTTCTTTAGTACCATTAGCATTAACGTAAAATACACGAGTTGATCTTTGTCTGTCGATTGAACCTGCGGTTTGTGATTCGGCTCCAGTTTTCTTTCTCCAAGATGTAACTTGAATATTGCCTGCACCTGTTCCGAAGTTTCTTTTGTTTAGTGGTCTTCCCATTTTTTTTCTCCCTTTAACGTTCTATGTTATACGCGGTTCTGTCCGCATAAGACTAAATCATTGCGATTTAGTTCAAATGTATTTAGTTCTTTGAAAGGGAGGCTAATAGTTCTATTTTACTGAAATATTTTAAGGATTTGATTGCTTCTATTAATTTTTGATCAGCACGTTCTTGGTACATTTGTCTTTTAGTTTGCCTTAACATTATTAAATGATCTAGTCTTTCATTTAATAATTTGTCTAAGTGCTTCTCTAATTTTATAATATCATTGATAAACAAACCATGATTTTTCTTCCAAACATTTAATCTGTTTCTGTATTCTGTATACTGATTGTATAGTTCTTCTGTTTCAATTTCTTGTATCATACAAATATTTACTAGCAATAAAAATATTATAGCAGTTTTAGTAGTTTTCTAGCACCATATGAGATTAAAAAGTCAATTTCGGCTCTTTTCATCACTTTATAGGTTTCTAGCAATTGATCGTCATCAGCTAGTCCAAGATACTCTCCAGATACTTGAAATGCACCTACTGGCTTATGTGTAGCCATTTTTATTTTGTCAATTAAATCCAATGATGTCATTGCTGGCTTAACCATTAAAAAATCTGCTCCGTCTTTATCATATTTTATAGAACTTTGAATGGCCGCTCCTGCATTTGATACATCTAATTGATAAAATCTTTTTGAACTAGGTGAACTGTCAGCAATTTGTCTAAATCCTTTATAAAATGAACTACGAAATTTTGTGGAATAACTTGTTACGTGAGCTTTAGGGAATTCTTGTTTAATATTTTTAACTGTATTTGGTTGCATATCAGAAGGGGCTAAAGAATCTGCACCTGCTTTATAATAAACACTTGCAAGATTTTGTAATAATTCTTCTGTCTTTTTTGGATTATCTAATACACAACAATGACCATCTGTCATTGTAGAACATAAACAAATATCTGTAAACAATTCTACTTTACTTCCAAATTTAGATTTAATTTGAGATACTACTTCACCATTAAATTTCCAATCAGGATTTTTTGTTTTCTTATTTGGGACTACGAATAGTAAAAAAGATTCTCCACCTTCGTTTATATCTTGTTGAATTTTGTTATTAATGTCTTTAAGACTATAACTTGAATTATCTGGACCTAACCCAGCCTCATATGTTTCACCAGATTGGTTGACAAAGATGGGCTGGATTAATTCCATTTATTTTTATTCTGCGATTTGATCGCACATTTCTTTTGTTGCTTTATTTCCAGCTTCTTTGTCATAAACCCAAAGATAAGAATATACAATTTGATCACCTTTTTGCATACATCTTTTGCCTAAATCTAATGCAGGATTTTTTACTGAACAAGCTGTTAGTACAAACAATGAAAGAAATAATGTAGCTATTGTTTTCATAGTTACATTATAACGTATTTTGGTAAAAAGTCAAGTTTTGATTTACCAAAAAGTAAACCCTAATATGCTAGATAATATGTTGGTGAATATTACAAATATTGAAATTTGGATTCCGAATTTAGATAAAATGAATAGTGTAATCATAATTAATGGCTTAGGTGGCACATCGAAGCGCCACCCAAGATTAGGTTAGTATTCTAAATGTCTATATTATTTCTTGTTGAAGATATGATATAGTACCCATATTGCTACCAAGCCCATCAGACCTTGATCTGAAAAACCTTGCAATACGCCCTGAACATTTCCTATCACAGAAATGTGTGGCCAGAACGGAATACCTTGACCGTTGAATAGGATTTCAAAAACGATTCCCATGGCAAGTAAACTTATGCCTAAATCGGTTAATGCTTTTGCCCATCCTTTAACTTTATTAAGAATATCCATAATGGACCTCCCTTTTCGTTTAAAGTACTTTCCCAAAACTTGGGAACGTGACATTATTTAGGTATAGAGTTTTAGAAGTAAAACTACTATATTTTTGACAGATGCCGTAATTAATGGATAAAAATATTATGTTAGTATAAAACTACGTTAGTATTGATGAAGAAGTCATGAAAAAAGGCGACATTTGAAAGCCGCCTTTTTTCGTATTAATTAGTAAATTCCAAGACTTACTGGAATGTTACCGCCGCCGACATATCAATCTCACCTAAGTAGTCAGCCGCATTACCTAGTGAAGATGCAGTGTTTGATAACTCTACATATCCATATCTAGTCATGAAACTCACAACTGGTTCGAAAGTAGCCGGATCAAGTACTACGCCAGAAGACATCAACGGAATGTATGGGCAGTAGAATGCCGCCGCGTCTGCTTCAGACGAGCCTTTGTATCCTACTAATACACTTGTTGTATCACTTGCGTATGTATCTGCGTACACTTTCATCGAGCCATTCAAAGTTCCAACTAATTTTTGGTTAGTCGGTGCTTCAAAAGTTCCTTCAGTTGTTCTTGCGAACGCTGAAGTTGTAGCTGATTGTAGTACTGTTAATGAAAGTGGACTTACTACAGCCCAGTTTCCAGCACCACGTCTTGTACGTTGGGCTATTTTATTTGCTACTCTGTTAATTAACACAGCCAAAGCCGCGTGTTCGTCACCAACAAATGTAGCAGTTCCTGATACAGTTGCTTGGTTGTACGTTTCTTCTGTAGCCGCTAGTCCTCTTAAAGAACCTATTACTTCTTGGTCGATTTCAGCAGTAATTTCTTGTGCTAATGCCGCCATGATTTCAGCTTCTACATCTACGCCTTGTTGTGCTTGAGCATCTTGAGCAGATTCAAAAGTCCATCTAGCTGATAGTTTTCTAGTTTTGGCTTCTACAACCTGTTTCAAGATTTGAATTGATAGCCTGTTACCTGCAGTACCTTCTAAAGTGGCTGTTGATGCCGCATTAGATGGATTTGCTCCAGAATAAGCTTCTGCTATCTTAAACGGAGATAGTGCTTCTTCACCAGCAGTAGTAGTTGTGCTACCACCTGTTGTTGTATCAGCATATCTCACTCTTAGTGTGTGGATTTGTCCAACTGGGCCAGTCATTGGTTGAACTCCAACCAATTCGTTAGCTATTACAGTCGGCATAACCCGTCTTATCACCGGTAGGATCACTCTATTTAAAGTTGCTACGTTACCAGCCGAAGTTGCTCCAGCTGTAGCCGCCTCTGCCAAATACTGTTTAGTATTTTCGAGAGTTGCTTCCATCACAGACTTTTTATTGCCTGATAGGCCTTCTAGTAACGCACTCTTTGTATCCTGCCAGCGAGTTTCTGTTAGTTCTGACATTGTGTTTTTCTCCTTTTTAGATTCCTGCGAGTCTTTTTATATCTACAATATTT
>Ga0066372_10000878_pt1 | contig 11627 bp, 8 predicted proteins | sample Knorr_S15_td_250_FD_77011 | JGI IMG/M metagenome (GOLD analysis project Ga0066372, IMG submission 77011) | Marine microbial communities from Southern Atlantic Ocean transect - Knorr_S15_td_250_ad_251m_LV_A | ecosystem: Environmental > Aquatic > Marine > Oceanic | place: Southern Atlantic ocean... | reverse complement strand
GAGCTCCACCAGTGAGGAGTCCCAGCAGGTACAATGACCATGTCACCCTTCCTTAGCACTCTACTGACACCACCCGAAATACCCCTTCCACTTACTCCTGGACCATTAATTTGAGTAACTTGAGAAGCATCATCCCCCCTGATGACTGGGTCAATGAGAGATCCTCCAGTGACTAAAGTTCCAACACCTTCGAGCACGTAATAAACTTCCGTAACATAGTTGTGCAGGGCTCCTCCTAGGGTATTTCCAGCAGCTCGTTGGACCACCCCGATTCCTACATTGTGTCCACCAGCATCTACTGTACGTATCGGGGTGTCTGTCCTGGATTGCAATCGCGCTTCCTCAACTGTGTTTTGGATTGTAGCCGCATAGACATCGGTAGCAGGCAAGGGGTTTTGAGCTGTAATAGGAACATGGGACAGAAATAATCCCAACAACATCAGGTGAATTGAAATGCATAGTCTTTTCTTGTTCATGATTTCTCCTGGCTGGGGAACGGGGGTTGGCAAATCAAGTTAGTGAATCTAAGTAAGTGCTGCATTGGTTCGCTATCGCCAGATATGATTTGGATTGAGCTATCGGATCCCGTAGGCCGAAACCCCGTGGTGGTACACGGGGCGACTTGTAGTTGATGGTGATTCTTAGAACGGCCAGAATTTTGGAATATAGACGCTCGCCAAGATCCAAAAAGCCAAGTTCAAGGGTAATCCAGCTATGACAAAATCCTTGAAGTGATATCTTCCAGGTCCATATACCATAAGGTTGGTTTGGTATCCCATAGGTGTCATGAACGATGTGGAGGCCCCAAAACATACAGCGAGAAGCAGTCCCTTGGGGTCGACCCCTAATTGCTGGGAGATCGCCAGTCCAACAGGCACCAGTACAATAGCTGCTGTGTTATTAGAAAGTACGGCAGTTAGGATTGCGGCCACAAGGTAGAGTAATGAGAGAGAAGCAAATGGGGCCATGTCTGGCGGAAAAAGGTTGCTGGCGCGAATGATGCCAGTGGCAACCATGGCCGCTACTCCAGACCGTTCCATTGCTATGCCTACTGGCACGAAAGCAGCAATGAGGATAATTACGGACCAGTTGATCGCTCCATAAGCTTCTTGAATCGAGATGCTTCTGGCTAATAATAGTATGACCGTTCCTATTAATGATGCCTCCAGAATACCTGTCCATCCGAATGATGCTGTGATCATAATCAGAGGGATAACGGCTATAGCCAGCCACCAAAAGCGAACTTTATGGATGTTGAGATCAAGCTCTTGGAGGATGGCAAGCCCGTTTTGATTACTCAAGGAGTTAATCCGGTTCTTTGGTAGGAATATCAAGAGGGTGTCAGCAAATTGCAGAGGGATTCTAGAAATCCTTTCCCTGAGAGTTTTCTCCTCTCGCCTTACCGCTATCACGAAACCGTCATAAGCATTTCTGAAATCAAGATCTATCAATGTTTTTCCAATCAATTCAGACCCCTGTTTCACCAGGCCTTCTACGATCGTACTCTCGCTACCCAAGAGCTCTGATTGATCAATTTTCATATCGGTCAGCAACAACATGGATTCTTTGTCCCGTAATTCGATAAAATGTTCTAACGTTCCATGGACTAGAAGAATATCTCCTTCCTTCAGTGTGAGATTTCTGAAGTTACTATCAAACCTGGATTCACCTCTGATAATGGCAAGGATATCGACTCCGTAGTTCTTTCCTATTTGACGTTGAGTCAAGTTAGCTCCAACAAGCGGAGATTCTACATCAATCTTCATCTCAGTTAAATAGGGGCTCAGGTGGTAACTCCTAGTTAATGATGAAATACCAGCTCTGGCAGGGAGGATTCTTGGAACTATGAATACGGTGTATGCCGTACCGACCACCAGAAAGATGATTCCCATTCGAGAAAATTCGAACATGTTAAAGGGTGCAATTCCATTATCGATAGCAATCGAGTTAACGAGCAAATTTGTTGACGTCCCAATAAGGGTGATGGTACCACCATAAATTCCAGCGTATGACAGAGGTATCAGTAACTTCGATGGAGATATGTGGAGCTGTCGGCTCAAGTGAAGTGCCAGGGGAATAAAGATAGCTACGGCGGCTGTGTTGTTAATAAATGCAGAGCTTATACTAGTGATGATCAAGAAAAGACCTATGGTAGTCCAGGGGGCTTTCTTTCCCGAACTGAGTCTATCGGCTATTACTTCTAGAAATCCTGTTTTTACCAGTGCTGAACTCAAGATAAACATCAGTGCTACAGTGAGTACAGCCTGATTACTAAAGCCCGAAATGGCTTCCTCGATTGACAGGAGATCGGTTGCAAGAAGTGCAGCTAGTAGGGCTAAGGCAGTTACATCTATGGGAAAAATTTCTTTTACAAAGAAAATGAAAGCGACAAAAATAATGGCTAGGAAAAGCAGGGATTCTCCAGGCATTGCTATAGCACCTCAAGCTCGTTGTTCCAGCGGCAAATGCACACACTCAGTGCACTATTCTATAGCCTCCGCCCCTGTTTGACGATAGCAGGTACAACTACTATCTAAAGGCTTCTTCCTTTCCCATTCTGTTTGCCTTATTGGATCCGATCCTTATTTTACATATGGGGGAGTGTCCAAGTGTCTTTTAGCGCGTGGAGTCGGGTTATGATAAAGAGTTTATCCAGTTCGTTTGCGGTGTGGGTGGCATCAGGGCTTTGTGTAGTTTTTTCAACCGTTCTTGTAGCGGAGGTTTCTGGACAAACCGTCAGGTATGTTTCAGACCCCGGCCTTGGGAATGTAACTTTCACTAAAGATGTGATGCCAATTCTGCAGGAGAACTGCCAGGGCTGTCATCGAGAGGGATCCATAGCTCCAATACATATGGAGACCTACGAGCAGGCCAGGAGGTATTCGCGTCGCATCAGGGATAAGGTGGTGACCAGGGAGATGCCTCCATTCCATCTTGATACCGACGTAGGTATTCAAGATATAAAGGGTGATTGGAGACTGAGTGAAGAGGAGATTAAGACCATAGCAGCCTGGGTGGATAACGGATCGCCCAGGGGCGACGTTGGAGACATGCCTCCTCCTGTGGAATGGTCAGATGAGCTTATATGGCAGTTGGAAGACAGGTTGGGACCACCAGACCATATCATTAGATCGAAGCCTTTCGATGTTCCAGCGGAGGGTGGGGATCTGTGGTGGCGTCCGATCGTAGAAACTGGTTTAGATCGAGATCGCCTTGTAAAAGCTTTCGAGACGAGGCCCTCGAAAAAAGGTCGTGAAGTTGTGCATCACGCTATTCCTAGACTGCAAGTCTTACAGGAAAACGGTGACTATGGAAGAGTGGCCTCTCTGTCAGAATATGCCATGGGTAAGATAGGTGAAATACTTCCCGCGGATGCAGCACGTTTGTTGCCCAAGAATTCTAGGATTGAGTGGGATGCCCACTATTATCCTATGGGATATGATGTGGAAGATGATCAGGTTGAACTGGGAATCTGGTTCCATCCAGAGGGTTTCGAACCCGAATTCGTTCAGGACTTGAGATTGTATCCCCTACAGGGAGATATCGCACTAGCTCCAGGGGGAACCGCTATGACTCAGGGTTTCTTTAGATGGGATCATCCCGTACGGCTCGACAGCTTTCAGCCTCATGGACATGTTCAGCTACACGCCAAATCAATGGAAGTGATTTATCCCGATGGTAAAAGGGAACTACTGAGCATGGTGACTAATTTTAATGCTAAGTGGCACCACAGTTACATATACGAAGACGATGTTGCGCCGCTCCTACCAGAGGGCTCCGTCTTGGTGGTTACTGCTTGGTACGACAACACTGCTGACAACCCTCTCAATCCAGATCCAGAAGTGTGGAAAGCACGAGGGAGTCGCACTTTGGACGAGATGTCACATGCCTGGATAGCTGTAACACATTTGAACCAAGACGGTTTTGAGCGGCTCGTTGAAGAGAGAGAGGCCAAGAAAGAGGCAGTGACGGCTGCGCAAGAATCTGGAAGTCGTCGCTAATACCAAATATTTGGCTTTCGTACAGTCATAGAGAGTCGGGGGTTCAGATGAATACAAAGTGGTCAGTTTTATTAGCGGTGTTTTTGATGACGACAAACGTTGCAGCACAGCGACCGGTTAGGCAGCTAACTCCAGAACAGATGGAGGCAAGGCAGGCAGCCCGCCAGGCTGAATTGAATGCTGCTGTACGCCCTATCAGAGCTTTAAACAGTCTTTGGATTGAAGAGCTTACATGGATGGAGATCCGTGACGCTGTCCGGGCGGGTAATACGACCGTCCTGGTCCTTACGGGTGGCGTTGAATCTAATGGGCCGCACTTGGCTTCGGGAAAGCATAACTATTCCAACAAATTAATGGGTGAATCAGTTGCCAAAGCTCTTGGTGAAACCCTCATTGCTCCCTTGGTCACACTTGAACCAGGAAATCCAAGTGGGCCAGTCACTGTTGGGAATACGGGTCCAATGGTTTCGCAGGCAACATATATAGCTTGGCTGACTGACATGGGTGATAGCCTCAGAGGGATGGGATTTTCACAGGTGTATTTCTTGGGGGATAGCGGGGGGAATAGACGCGGTATGCAGGCAGCAGCAGACGCGCTCAACGAGCGATATGGGGGAGAGCCTACAAGATTCCACCATGTTCCGGAATTCTATAATCATGATAAAGTTCGCCAGTATATTCAGGAGACTTTGGGGATTCCAGAGGAAATGGAATATCAGGCGAGTTCTGGATCAGATGGGATCCACGAAGAATTGTCGATAACTTCAATAATGTCGGTCATTGATCCGACTTCGATTCGCTTTGATGAAAGAGTGGAAGCTGGTAGGGCTACGATCAATGGGATCAGCTTGTTACCTCTGTCCGATACTCAGTCTTTAGGAAGGATGCTGATCAACTACCGTACTCGACTGACCGTTGACGCGATTGAGGCCTTGAGAGCTGACGGAAGATAAAGGTTAACGGTTTGGATAATAGATTGGAGTCTAGTCGACGATCGAGTGTGTTAGTTCAGCCTTTGAATCTCTTAAAAAGCTTCTTTGAGCCACAGATTTTGATAAAATCGAAGGTAGATTTACAATTGATTATTGAGTATCAAGGGGAAAGTAAATGAGAAGTTATTGGATGGTTGGAAAATTGCTAGTATTGGTTATGACTTTAGGATCGGCACAAGTTTATGGTCAGCAGGTGCAGCGGCTACCACTGGCCCCAAGGCCACCTAGGGGTGAACCTGTAGCACCTTTCTTTGAAGGCTGGTATCGCAATACGGATGGGACTTTTACTCTCTCTTTCGGATATTTCAACTTGAATATGGATGAATCGCTGGATGTACCTATGGGACCAGACAACTTCATTGAACCTGCCGAGTTCGATGGAATGCAGCCGACCCACTTCCCGAGTAGTCCTAGAAGGGACAGAGGCGTATTTACGGTTGACGTTCCGGCCTCTTTTTCAGATCAAGAACAGAGGGTCGTTTGGACTATAACCGCAAACGATGTGACTTACTCAGTTCCAGCAAAGGTAGGAGTGGAAGCGTTCCAACTCGATTACGGACCAAGGGCGATGGGATCTGTCCCACCACTTGTTAGATTGGAGGGCAGTGAAGCGGAAGGCCAACACCCGACGGGGGTCATGTTGGATGGTATTCGTTCTGCAACTGTTGGAAGCCCGATGGAATTGACTGTGTGGGCATCGGAAGTGTCGGTCAGGTCTGAAGACGATATTGCTAATCGGGACGGTGTCGCCCTACGGCTGTTATGGTTTAAACATCAGGGTCCTCGAGGAGAAGTAAATTTCCAGGATCGTTTGATGGTCTTAGAAGAAGGTGAAGGAGAAGCTGTGACGACAGTTACTTTCGCTGAGCCAGGCGACTACGTGCTTAGGGTGAGGGTAGATAATTGGGACGCCAATGACAGTACGGGTGGAGACCAATGTTGTTGGACAAATGGATACATGCGTGTGAAGGTCACTGATTAATGAACGATAAGTTGTTGATTCTAGCACTAGTAATGTTGCTAGCTGGTCCGATGAACGTTCTCTGGGCACAGAATCCTAGAGAACTGACCTCGCTATTCTTTGATGGACGTGCCTACCTGACGGAGGAGGATGGACGTCCTTATTCTGGTCCGGTAGTTATCACTGATCCATACGTAAGTGGTAAAGAAGAAGGCACACTCAAGGATGGCTTGAGAGACGGAATTTTTGAATGGTTTTTTGAAAATGATCAATTGGGTTTTCGGGATACCTACAAAAATGGGCAAAGGGATGGGCCTTTTGAATACTACTACAAGAACGGCTTTTTACTGGAAAAAGGGATGATGAGAAGTGGTAGGAGGCACGGTCTTTCAGAGGAGTATGCTTTCAGACTTTATCGACTGACTCACAAGGGCAACTATGATTTGGGTTATAAGTGTGGTGATTGGATCGAGCATGGCAAACCCCGATTGTACGAACCATGTCCAATAAATTGATTTTATGATGAACAATCATTTGAAAATAATAGCACTGATAAACTGGATACTGCTTTTCCAGGCATGCTCTCCAGTGGAGCGATTTCCAGATGCTGAGGAGGATCATGGAGAGCGAGGAGCTGTGCTTGACGTAGCACAGAAAGTTCTTGACGCGATAGGGAATGCTGATGCAGGATTACTTCACAGTGTAACAGTTCCTGAGACTCGTATGAATGGTCGTTTAGTAGAGGAATATTCAAGTGGCTTTCCTGCAAGAGAAGTGCCGATGGTCGAAAGGATGTGGAACCCCGAGGTGTCGATTGACGGTGAAATCGCATCTATTTGGACTCCCTATGATTTCTATAGAAATGGTGAATTTAGCCATTGTGGCATAGATGCTTTCCAGCTCCGCAAATTAGAAGGTGAATGGAAAGTTGTCGGGATCATATGGAACAGTCTTCAGCCACCAGATTGTCAGATGCATCCAGCTGGACCTCCGATACAGTAAGTCGTCTCACTGTTGTGTTGCACGAATCACTAGTAAGCATTTCGGAAGATTCGATTACTTCGGACAGAGGAGGGTGGCATTAGGAGAAAGTGCCTAATTAGAAAACTTCTTCAGAGATATTTATGGTACCGTCAAGACGACGAAATTTAAGGGGTTCCAACAAAACATCTCCTGTTGGTGCAAGAAGGGTTGCGGCAGTTGGTATCCAGGGGTCTCATCACAGAGCTCTTTATCTACCGCTAATATTGACAGTGGTTTTGGTCATTTTGGTGTACTCACCACGAGTGCTCGGACATGTAATTTTGGCTCAATCTTTTCTTGTAGCTGCTCTACTCCTCTTAGTCTGGCAATTTTGGCTTTTTGTAAAAGTAAGCCAAGCCAACCTTACTCCATCGTTCAAAATAGAACTACGGCCACAACACTATATTCAAGCGATGGTGCAGTCGTCAGTATTTTTCTACTGGGGATGGTATTGGCCGCCAGTATATGGAATGGCGTGGATCATGCTTGGTCAGCTCGTGTTTGCTTATGCCTTTGACATTTTGCTTTCTTGGTCTCGAGGAAAGAAGTATATCCTTGGCTTCGGACCATTCCCTATAATCCTTAGTACTAATTTGTTTTTGTGGTTCAAGGATGATTGGTTCTACTTACAATTCCTAATGATTGCAGTGGGTTTCTTAGGTAAGGAATTTGTGCGTTGGAGTAGAGGCGGGAGAAGTGTACATATTTTTAATCCCTCTGCTTTTTCCTTGGGACTATTCTCCATAGGGTTGTTAGTGGCGGGCGCTACGGATATAAGTTGGGGTCAACAGATCGCATCGACTCTGAGTCTCGCTCCGAACATCTATCTCTTTCTGTTTTCAGTTGGACTTGTAGTCATGTATTTTTTCTCCATTACTCTCATAGCAGGTTCAGCTGCTGCGACACTTTTTATACTCAGTGCGATTTATTCTGGGTGGTCAGGTGTACCGTATTTCGTGGACTCCGAAATTCCAACGGCTGTTTTTCTGGGCCTGTTGCTCCTGGTGACGGACCCTTCGACTTCTCCCAGAAGTCAACTGGGAAAAATTTTTTTCGGATGTTTTTATGGCCTTGGGGTTTTTGGGTTGTATAGCTTCTTGGGATTCGTAGGTGTTCCTACTTTTTACGATAAACTTCTTTGCGTTCCTCTGTTGAATCTTAGTGTGGAAAAGATCGATAAGCTTGCGAGTCATGTGGTGGAAAGGGTTCACTCCAATTTTTCTGCAGTGGAATCTTTGGATTTGAGAAAAAATGGATTTCATATGGTGCTGTGGGTCATGCTATTTCTGGCAATGTCGGCCATGGGTAAGACTGATGCTCAGCATACGGGAGATAGCATACCTTTTTGGGAAGAAACTTGTGAGTCAGGGAATAGAAAGGCGTGCCAAAGGCTATTGGAATTGGAGAAGACATATTGCGCTGACAATTCTGGCTGGGCTTGTAATGAACTGGGCATTCATTTTTCAGATGATATTCTAGCTTCCGCTGATCCACAGCTTGCTTCCACATATTTTTCTCGGGCATGTCAGGTACGGTTCCAAGCAGCCTGCTTAAATCTTATTTCTTCTGGAGCACTGCGGAGAGCGAGCCCTAAAATCATTGATCTTAGACTGGTCTTGCGAGAGGGAGGAAGGAATCTGTTGGATATGTCAGAAGATGATTTGTATAGTAGAGCTTGCGACCATGGTTGGCAGTTTGCTTGCGACAAAAGGTTAGGGCCTTAATGACTGTTTCCAGCCACAGGAAGAAGACGTTGGTGGGTTGTCGATGAGATCATTGTTATTTGTTTTGAGTACCTCGATAGCAGCTACTCTTTGGATTTCTGGATCAATGTGGTCTAGTGCCAGAGAGACCAGCCTGTCCGAAGTGGCAGATTACGCTTACCCAGAATCTTCAAGTCGATTCTTAGAGAATATGGGTTTTCTTCCGAACGATTCACTTTTGGGGTTTGTCAGGATCAAAGAAGGTGATTTTTTGATGGGGTCAGATCGCTTAATAGATCCTCTTTTTTTCGATAACGAAATTTGGCCAAATGAAAGTCCTAAGAAAATTCGAGGACTGCCAGAATTCTATATAGGTCGTTACGAAGTTACTGTCGGACAGTTCAATGAATTCCTGGAGGACACTGGCTATCTTTTGGAAATTTCGGGAGAGTCTTTCGAACATCCTGTTTCGGAAATCTCATGGCCCGATGCAATCGCATATACCAGGTGGATTGATGAGAAACTAAGGACCTGGCCAGGGGTCCCAACAACCATCAGAGATCTGTTAGAGAAAGGATGGACCATCACTCTTCCTAGTGAAATACAGTGGGAGAAGGCTGCCAGAGGTGAAGATGGACGACGCTATCCTTGGGGTCCTGATCCCAGGAATGACAAGGGGAATTACAATGGTCAGAAGAGCTTGTCAGTTGGGAGCTTCCCATGTGGTGAATGTGTGTATGGACTGTTTGATATGAGTGGTAATGTCTGGGAATGGACTAGGAGCCCTTACCGTGATTATCCTGTCCAGGCGTCATCCGATCAGCTGAATTTGGATTTGGCTGGAGATGCGCTATGGGTGATGCGTGGAGGCTCTTTTGCCGATACGGAAAGGTACGTTCGCTCTGCCACTCGAGGGGCAGCCGATCCTGGTGTCAGACGTCCTTTTATTGGATTTAGAATATCTTTGTCAGGATTTTATTAAGATTCTTAGTAGTCAAAGTTGTTGGAAGAAGGTCTGTGGCACTACCAATTACATGGCCATCCAATTCATAGCCTACTAGCCGAGTTATTATTGTGGTACTAATCTATCTTTTTAGCATTGCAGTTCATTTCGGGTTCTAGCCGGTCAGGAAACTATGATAAATTCATCACAGCGAAGAATGAGTATCACCCAGTTAATGTTGCTTTTCACTCTGCTGCCGATCTTCTTTTCTCCATTGCTCGCTCAGGATCAGAGTAGACAAAACCCATACGGAGAATGGCGATATCAAAGTGCAGACGCTTGGGGGACTCGCTATTCTCCTGTAGATCAGATTAACGCTGAAAACTTCGGTGACTTGGAAGAAGCTTGGGTTTGGCGAGCGGACAATTTTGGCCCTGAAGCCGATTATCAAATGAAATCTACTCCAACCTACATTGATGGGATTCTCTATACTGTGGCGGGAGAGCGGAGAACGGTTGTAGCCATTGATCCAGAGACTGGAGAGACTTTGTGGACGTATCGCGAGCCAAACACTACTCGCTGGGAACGCTCGATGAGAAAAAACTATGGGAAAGGGGTCGCTTATGGAGAGATAGATGGTAGGGGAGTGATCTACTATGTGTCCCCAGCATTTTTCCTACATGCTCTGGACGCTAAAACGGGGATTCCAGTGGACAATTTTGGGTCTCCTGTTCCGCTAGAGGGTTTTCCTAAGACTGGCGTGGTGGATTTGATTCCTGACTTGGTAGCAGATTGGGCGCCTTGGCATGAATTTGACCAGCCTTATGACCCTGATTTCGGTATCCCTAGGGAACTGGGATATATCACAAACTCTTCTCCCGCAATAGTGGTCAATGGCACAGTTGTCGTTGGCAACTCAGCCGAACAAGGCTATAACCAAACTCGTATAGAAAACGTGCCGGGGGATATTCTAGGATTCGATGCAGAAACTGGAGATTTTAAATGGAAATTTCACGTAATTCCAAGACCTGGTGAGGTTGGTCACGAGACATGGCTAAATGACGCATGGATATGGACCGGAGATGTATCTTCCTGGGCTCCAATGTCCGCAGACTATGACAGAGGTATTGTTTATATTCCCACCAACCCACCGACTATCGATTATTTTGGAGGTTTCCGTCCTGGTAACAATCTTTTTGGTACAACTGTAATTGCGTTGAATGTAGAAACTGGGGAGAGGGTTTGGCATTTCCAGACCGTACACAGTGACGAATGGAATTACGATCTTCCCAATGTTCCCTTGGTGGTCAATTTAGAGGTCGATGGAGAGGAAATTCCTGCGGTTATCCAAACTACTAAGCAAGGCTTGGTGTTCACTTTCAATCGAGAGACTGGTCAGCCTGTCTGGCCGATTGAAGAGGTTGAGGTTTTACAAACAGAAGTGCCGGGTAACTGGACAGCTGCGACTCAACCGATTCCGACCCGACCAGAACCATTTGAGCCATTGGGACTACCTATGGAAGACGTGGTAGATTTCACTCCAGAGCTGAGAGAACAAGCTTTGGAGATTATCAGTGATTATCGTGTTGGAGGTCCTTATCTTCCGCGACTACCTCAGGGTCATAATTCTGAGGTGATAGATAATATCAGGTGTTATGGGGGCTTGAATATTACAAATCCAGCAACTTTGGATCCATCTACAGGGATTCTATATGCTTCCCACTCTCGTCGTTGTGGAGGTGGGACGGTGATTCCAGGCGCGGACCAGGATCAGCCAGACAGAATGATGACGACTGGAACTACGATTGCGGAATGGGTGGCTGGACCTGGAGGGGGAATGGGTCAGGTGAATGGCCTTCCGTTACACAAACCTCCATACAATCGTCTATCAGCTTACGATATGAATACTGGCGAACGTATTTGGTGGATCCCAATCGGAGAAGTATCTACAAGTATAAAAGATCACCCGGATCTACAAGGTCAGGATTTGTCCATGATGGGTGG
>Ga0066372_10000876_pt1 | contig 11630 bp, 10 predicted proteins | sample Knorr_S15_td_250_FD_77011 | JGI IMG/M metagenome (GOLD analysis project Ga0066372, IMG submission 77011) | Marine microbial communities from Southern Atlantic Ocean transect - Knorr_S15_td_250_ad_251m_LV_A | ecosystem: Environmental > Aquatic > Marine > Oceanic | place: Southern Atlantic ocean... | reverse complement strand
TTAGCTTTTTCAAGATAATCAATCAATTCCTTTTTTTCAATGGCATTACTTTGTAATACAGCTAAAGCAAGACCAAAAGCTCCAGATATACCAATTGCAGGAGCACCTCTAACTACCAAGGTACGAATTGCATCAGCAATTTGATTATAATCAGTATAGATAACATATTCAAGAGTATTTGGTAATTTGGTTTGATCTATCATTATTACAGAATTATTTTTCCATTCAACAGTCTTTAACATCATAATTGACTAAAAAATAAGGCTCATAATATTTCTTCAGTTTAAAACAATTCATAGTTAAGTATTTTATAATAACTAGATTTGTATATTCAGATAATGAATTCCAAAGATTTAGACATTATAGATACTAAAAAAATGTATCAAACATATGATAATTGGCCAGAAATTGCAGAAAGAAGTTTTTTAGAAAATGTTAAAAAATTTGAAAGTAAAAATATTGATCATATTGTGTATTGTGGAATGGGAGGTTCGGGAAGTATAGGGGATATACTTACAGCGATTTTATCAATAAATGATATACATGTAACCAATGTTAAAGGATATTTGTTACCAAAAACTGTTGATAAAAAAACTCTGGTGGTTTGTACCAGTATTTCAGGAAATACTCAAGAAACCATCACAGTTTTAGAAAGTGCTAATAAAAAACCATGTAAAGTAATATCATTTTCTTCTGGTGGAAAAATTAAAGAGTATTCAATGAATAATAATATTCCATATTATGAAATTCCACAATTTCATTCACCCAGATCATCCTTACCAAGTTTTCTATATTACATATTGAATGTACTACAGGATTTTCTTCCAATTTCTAAAGAGGGGATTATCCAATCAATAACAGATTTAAAGAAAACCAGGGAGCAAATTAATTCTAAAAATCTTAATGTAAATAATTCGTCTCTTTCATTAGCAGAATGGATAAACACTTTCCCAATAATCTATTATCCCAATGGATTACATGCGGTTGCGATTAGATTTAAAAATTCACTTCAAGAGAATTCTAAATTGCATGCAATTTCGGAGGATGTTATAGAGGCATGTCATAATGGAATTGTTGCGTGGGAAAGAAGTTCTAATGCGCAACCAATTCTTTTGGAAGGGAATGACGATTATTTTAAAACAAAAGAGAGATGGAAAATATTAAAAGAATTTTTTGCTAATGAGAAAATTGAATTTAAAGAGATTAATTCAGTAGAAGGTAATATCCTATCAAAAATAATTAATTTAATATATGTTTTAGATTATTGTTCAATCTATCACGCAATATTATCTAAAATTGATCCTACACCAGTCAAATCTATAGATTTTATAAAAGAGAGAATTTGATTCAGTTACTAAGTTTTAGAATTTAAAGTTCTGCTTGCAATAATAATAAAAACTGTTTCTGATAAGGAAGAAATTACAACCATTACAGAAAGTCCAATTATGCCATAAATTGGACCAAGTATTAAAAAACCAAATATCAACACCACAACTCCAATACTCTTACTAATGATAGGAAATTTTCCCTTTTCTAATGATAGTAATTTTGATTCATAGAATATTCCTATAGTTGCAGGAATAATTCCTAAGCTCATGATTTGTATTGCAATTGTAGCGTCAATAAATTTTGGAAATAGGATTGATATTAACGTTGGAAGTACGATTATGCCAAATGCTGTCAATGCAATTGCGCCAAGAATTGAGAATTTTTTTAAATTTCCAGTGTCTAAACCGCTTGCATCTTGAGTAAGCAAATATTTGAAAACAATTGTTGGAAACAAAAATAAAATAACAATAAATTGCATAGCTAGTGAATAATTTCCTAATAGTTCGAATCCTAGAATAGGAACAATTATGATTTTATCTATTTGTGCACCTACAGCCCCAGAAATATTTAACCCGTAGTTATTAATGATAAATCCTTTTCTTGGTTTTAATAATGCAAAATCAATCTTTGTTGTATAGAATTCTTTAACTAAGATCCAAATGTAAGGAATGAAACTTAAAGCTAATCCAAAGATTACCCATTCAAACCCAAATAGAAAATAAAATCCAAGGCCAAAAATCACTGTTAATATTTTTTGAGCTAAAAAGAATTTTGAATAAGTAGAAAAAATTTTTTTCCCAAGAAGAAATCCATTTACAAATTCAAATATTATGTAACACAAAACAAGTAAGCTTACATCAAACCTAAAAAATATGAGAAAAATTATGATGGACGATATTGTTCCAGCTAAAAGTGAAATAAAAAATAATGTAGAATGAATTTTTATATTTTTTGCCACATAGACAGTAACAGCATTAGGTGTTGCAATTAAAGAAAATAATTGACCTATCGCTGCAATTCCTAAAAAGTAATGAATTTGTCCATATTCATCAGGACTAACTAGTGTGGCCAGATAAAACCAGAAAATGGCACCTATGCCAGTTCCAAGTAAATTTGCAAAACCTATAGACACTAAATCTTTTTGACCAAAAAGAATTTTTTTGAAATTCATACAACAAAAAAATCATTAAAATTAAAATCTGTTATCATTAATTTGTGCGTAGGTTCTTAAATTCTAGTTTTAGAACCTGATTATAATGCAGATTTTTGTTCGAGTGGATTCTAGTACGAATATTGGAACAGGGCATGTTATGAGATGCTTAACTTTAGCAAAACAACTTAAAAAAATGAATTTTGATGTAGAATTTATATCAAAGAAATTGGGAGGGGATATTTCACAATTAGTAAAAAAAAATGGGTTTAAAGTTCATCATTTAGATAAGAAATTAACAATTAGTAAATCTTCAATTAAAGATGCTGAGCAAACAATTAAGATAATTAATAAAAATAGTAAGATTTTACCTTATTTGATTATCGATCATTATGATTTAGATATTAAATGGGAGAAAAGACTAAGAGAGTTTGTTAATAAAATAATAGTTATAGATGACTTAGCTGATAGAAAACACGATTGTGACTTATTAATAGATCAAAATTTTTATAATAATTTAAAAAATAGATACAATAAACTTCTTTCAAAAAGAACTGTTAAATTATTAGGACCAAAATATGCTATGCTTCGGGATGAGTTTTTTGAATTTAGAAAAAAAGTCAAGCCAAGAAAAAAATTTAGAAAATTGTTAATATCATTTGGAGGAACCGACTCAACAAATGAGACTAGAAAGGTGTTAAAATCAATCAAATTTCTTAGAAATGAAAAACTAGAAAGAGTTTATGTAATATTTGGTGGAGCAAATAAAAATGAAATTAAAAAATTATGTCAGCCAATACCTAATGTGAAACTTCATAGCAACGTGAAAAATATTGCAAAATTTATGTATAATTCAGATTTTGCAATTGGTGCTGGTGGAAGTACAATTTGGGAAAGATTTTGTTTAGGACTACCAACATATGTTTCGGTGGTAGCATTACATCAAAAAGAAACAACTGACGCATTAGCAAAAAAAGAATGTCTAATCAATATGGGAATGGCAAATATAATTACAGTAAAAAGATATGCTAAGATTTTAGATAATATAGATAAGAAAAAATTATATAGGATTTCTAAGAATTCTTTAAAGATTGTAGATGGTAAAGGAACTACAAGAGTAGCCAATCATATTAAGAAGTTAAATTAAACGAGGATCAAAATGAATGAGATTATTATCGGTGAAAAAGTCATAGATCATGATTCAGTTCCCTTTATTATTGCAGAGGCAGGAATAAACCATAACGGCGAAATTAAAAAAGCAATTGAGATGATAACTATTGCAAAGAATGCGGGTGCCGACGCAATAAAATTTCAAACTTTTAAAGCTTCAGGAATAATTCTTGATAAATCATTAACTCATACTTATGTATCTCAAGGAAAAGAAATTGAAGAATCAATGTACAATATGTTTGAAAGATGTGAATTTTCAAAAAAAGAATGGAGTAAAATCAAAGAAAAATGCGTAGATAAAGGTATATTGTTTTTATCTACACCTGAAAATCAAAGTGACCTTGAACTATTACTTGATTTGGGAATTAAAGCAATCAAAGTAGGTTCAGATGATTTTACAAATATTCCACTATTAAGGGATTACGCGAAAACAGAATTACCATTGATAATTTCATGTGGGATGGCAGATTTAGATGAAATAAAAAACACATTAAGTGTATTAGAAGATTATCCAATAATACTGATGTTAACAACTTCAGAATATCCAACAAAAGCTGAAAATGTAAACATGTTAAAACTAAAAACACTAAAGAATAATTTTCCAAATATTATACTTGGGTACTCAGATCATACACAAGGAAATTTAGCTTCAGTGCTTGCAATTACATTTGGTGCAAGAGTATTTGAAAAACATTTTACTTTAAACAATGAATTACCAGGACCAGATCATTGGTTTTCTGAAAATCCAGATACTTTGAAAATATGGGTGGAATCAATTAGAAATGCATATGATATGTTAGGTTCAGATGAAGTGAAACCAACAAAAAATGAAGAAAAAATTAAATTAATTTCAAGAAGAAGTATTGTTGCACTAAGAGATATCAATAAGGGTGAAATTTTTAGTAGAGAAAATATAGGTGCTAGAAGACCAGGAAATGGATTACCGGCAAATATGATTGAAAACATTTTTGGTAGAAAATCAATACAGAATATTAAAAAAGGGAATTTTTTGAGAAAAAATAACTTTTAGAATTTTAATACTCAGATATGATTCCATTATTAATTACTTGATAATACAATGGTAGTTTATGTAGAAGAATTTCTTATTTAATGCATAATTTTTGTTTAATACGTAATTCTTTTTAAATGGCATAAAATTACAAAATTTGTTAAAAATGAAAATTACTAATTTTGTTTTCAATGATTTAAAAACTAAGAAAGAAAAACATGATTTTATTGAATTCTTACGTTTTCAAACAAATACAGAATTTGGAGGGTATAGAATGTTCGATGGAACAAGACAACATCTGATGCATATACCTGAGGAACTATCAGATTTAATGTCTTTTTTAAAAACTTATGAAAAAAACATTCGTAAAAAATTTTCTAATTTCCTTGAAGTTGGATACAGCTCTGGTAAAGCAAATACTATTTTTAATAAATTTTTTAATTTTGAACATATTGTTGCTATTGATAATTTTACTGCAGAAATGAGTTCGACTGATTTATTGGCAAATCTAAAAAGGAAAAATCTAACATTAGTTTGTGGTAGTTCTTATAAAAGCGATAATCAAAAAATCATTAAAAAATTTGCTCCATATGATTTAATTTTTATCGATGCTAGTCACGAATATAAGGATGTAAAAAAAGATCTGCATAATTATTCAAAATTATTATCTGATCATGGAATCTTAATTGCTCATGATATACATAATAATGAATACAGTGGTGTTCATAAAGCATGGACTGAATTTAAAAATGACAGTAATTTTTCATTTAAAGAAATTGTTTGCAAAAAATATTTCTTTGTATGTGGATTTGGTTTAGCTATAAAAAATAATTAATCTTGTAATTTAACAAAAACATCTGTTTTGAATTCTTTTCTATAAACATTACCAGCTGTAAAAACTCTATCCTCAAAAACCGGATCATTATCCCCCATTCCTAATAAATATTTTTGAATGTCAGTTAACTTTTTTTGTGTTATCTCATCAAGATAGATTCTTTGATTCAATAATTGTGGTATATTTCTACGTCTAATGTCCATGAATAACACCCGTCTCCTTTTTCCTGTATTGTTTGTTGTTCCACTATGCCACAGATTTGCATCCATGAATACCATACCAGATTTTTTTACATCTAAAAATATCTCATCTGCATGTTTTGTCTTATCCTTGGTATTTTCTTCAATCCATCCTTTAATTTTATGAGTTTTAGGTACAACTCGTAAGCGACCATTACTTTCATCAGCATCATCTAAAAATATCATTACTACCACATTATCAGTTTTATCTACATCTTTCTTTGGAATCCAATCTATATGCAAATCTTGTTGTCCTGTGTCTCTCTTTGGTTCTCTCATATCCAAACCCCCAATTTTGACATCATCTCCTAGTATAGCCAAAGATGTTTTCAAAATATCTTCATTAATTAATAATTCACGAAAAAATTCATGTTTATTGAATAAGTTTCCTAATCTATGTGCTCCTGGCTGAAAGTTTTTCCCATATTTCATATATTCCTCTTTTCCCTCCCATCCTCCTCTCCACGATTCTTTCTCTAAAAGTAAATCAATTATTTCTGTAAATTTTTGTATATGTAAATCTGATTTTAGAATAACACAGTAACCATTTCTGTTAAAAAACTCAGTATTCTTCCTTAAATCTGAATTTTCATCTATATCCTGCATATCAAAAAGTCCCTTCAAAGAATTTATCAATTATAAAAAATTTCATTAACAATCTAAATTAATCTTGCTATGTATCTCATATTTTAGAAAAAAATTTAATAGTCTTTTTAAAAAAGAAGGAATGATTCAATCATGAAGCAAGAATATGAAGATATTTTAAAAAAATTTAATTTAGAAGAATTGAATATTGCAACAATAAATTTCTTAGATGATAAATCTAATGATGAATATATCAGAGTTACAACTCCAATTGATCAAACATTTATAGCTAACATAAAAAAATCTGATTTTCATGAATATGAAAGAAAAATTAATGATCTAAAACAATCTGAATATAAGTGGAAAAAAATTCCAGCGCCACAACGAGGTGAATTAATCAGATTATTTGGTGAAGAATTAAGAAAATCCAAACAAGATCTAGGAACATTGGTAACTCTCGAGTCTGGTAAAATTTTACAAGAAGGACTAGGTGAAGTTCAAGAAATGATAGATATTTGTGATTTTGCAGTAGGATTGTCTAGACAATTATATGGTTTAACCATGCCTTCTGAAAGACCAGATCATAGAATACAAGAAATTTGGCATCCGCTTGGTACTATTGGAATTATCACTTCTTTTAATTTTCCAGTTGCCGTTTGGAGTTGGAATTTTACGATTGCTACAATTTGTGGAAATGTAACATTATGGAAACCATCACCTAAAACACCACTTACATCTTTGGCTGTTTATAAAATTTGGAAAAGGTCTGTTGAACTATATGAAAATAGAGATTCTGCCGAAAATATTTTTAGTATAATTAATGGCGACAAAGAACAGGCAGAATGGATTGCTAAAGACAAAAAAATTAATTTAGTTAGTTTAACGGGTTCTACAGAAATGGGTAAAAATTTAGGTAAAATTGTAACTGAAAGATTTGGAAAATTGATTATGGAGCTAGGAGGAAATAATGCAATGATTGTAGCACCAAGCGCAAATATAAAATTAGCATTACGCGCAATTGTTTTTTCAGCAGTTGGTACTAGTGGACAACGATGTACAACATTAAGAAGAGTTATCGCACATGATTCAATCTATCCTGAACTTGTAAAACAACTTAAAACACATTATAATAATATTCGACTAGGAAATCCATTAAAAAATGATGTATTGATAGGACCGATAATTAATGAAGACATATTTAAGAAAATGCAAAATGTATTAGACGAGTGTAAGAATAAGGGTGGTAGAATATTTGGTGGTGAACGAATTGAACTTAATGGGGGTGTATATGTTACTCCTGCAATTGTAGAATTAGATGAACCTGAAGAAATAACTAAAACAGAAACTTTTGCACCAATACTGTATGTGTTACCCTATAAAAAATTTGAAGATGCCATAAAAATACAAAATGATGTACCTCAAGGTTTAGCATCATGCATCTTTTCTAATGATTTAATTGAAACTGAAAAATTTATTGGGCAAAATGGGTCTGATTGTGGAATTGTTAATGTGAATATTGGTCCAAGTGGTGCTGAGATTGGAGGTGCATTTGGAGGTGAAAAAGAAACTGGTGGAGGAAGAGAATCGGGTTCAGATGCATGGAAATCATATATGAGACGTGCTACTATAACAACAAATTTCTCATCAAATTTACCTCTTGCACAAGGAATTGATTTTGATATTTTATAGAAAAAAATATTGGAAAAGACTTTCATTTGAGTAAATCTTATTTTTTTTATGCCAAAAAATCTAATTGAAGCAAAATTAAAAGTGAGAATGAGTTCTAAAGATGCGCATTATGCAGGAAATTTAGTTGATGGTTCCCGTATTTTGAATTTGTTTGGAGATTTAGCTACAGAATTAACAATTAGATATGATGGAGATGAAGGTTTGATTAGAGCTTATGACAATGTTGAGTTTTTAGAACCTATTTACAGTGGAGATTTTATTGAGTTAAAAGGGAAAATTACCAAAGTTGGAAATACTAGTAGAAAAGTATCGTTTGAAGCATACAAAATTATTACCACAACAGAAAATAGTTCTTTTGATAGTTCATGTGATGTTTTAGAAACTCCAATTCTCATTGCTAGAGCTTCAGGAACTTGTGTGGTTCTAAAACAGAAACAAAGGAAGTAAGAATAAGAAGAATTGTTCATATATACAAGATTATAATCAAAATTAGAAATGTTATCTGAAATTTCTAAACACTCAAAAATTGCACCACAATTTGGCAATCGTAATAAACCATTTACTGTATTGGATGGAAAAGGATTGGAAATTACAACAAAAGAATATGGAACATTATTTGATGCCGTAGCGGGATACTGGTATAATATTTTAGGAATGAGAAACCCTGAATTGGTTAAAGTCAAACATGAAATAAGTGGGGTAACTACTCATCTCTACGAAGAATATACAAATCCTTACGCAGAAGAGCTTGCAGCTTCAATGTGTAATAGAACATCTATGGAACAATTAGTGTTTTCTGCAACAGGAAGTATGGCGAATGAGAATGCTAGAAAAGAAGCTGTAAAATACCATTTAGCACAAGGAGAAAAAGAAGAAAATTTAGTTTTTATTACAATTAATGGTAGTTATCATGGCTCTGTAGGTGAGATGCTAAAACTGATTGATCCCGAAAAAAATGAATATACTATAGATGCGCCAATATATGAAAAAAAATATCAAAGTAATAAAATAGTGAATGATTTTAAAGAAAAAATTGAAAAAGCTAAAATTAATGATAAAGTAATTGCAGGATTTTTTTATGAGCCAATTATGGGGGTGAGAGGTTCAGTTCCATTACCATCAGAATACGTTAATGGAATCGGTAAAATCTGCAGAAAAAATAACATATTGATGATTGCGGATGAAGTAACAACAGGAGTGGGAAGAGCAGGAAAATTTGCATACAGTCAATCATTTGCTGAAAAACCAGATATCATATGTATGGGTAAAGCGATTAGTGGTGGACATTATCCAGTTGCAATTACTTTATTTAATAAAAAAATTATTGATGCTTGGAATAGATTAGAGGATGAAGGATTTTCTTTTTCTCAAATTCATCGTAGAGGAAATAGTATTACTGGTACGCAAGAAGGTTGTTCATTAGGCTTAAAAGTATTAGAAATTTTGGATCGTGATAATTTAATTGAACAGGTACAACAAAAAGGAAAATATGCAGTAGAAAAATTAAAAAAATTAGAAGAGTTTTCAAATGTCAGAGAGATTCGTGGTACAGGATTATTGATTGGTATTGATGTAATTAATTCAACATTTGCAAAAGAAACTATCACTCCTGAAATGAGAAAATATGGAATAAATGTATTACCCGAAGGACGTGTTATAATGTTTAATCCAGCATATATTGTATCTGAAGCACAAATAGATTATTTTGTGAATACACTTAGTAAAGTTTTGCAAAATAATGAATAAAAAAATTTAGAAAAAAAATAAAAATAATTATAGATTTTTTCGTAATAATTTGGCAGGAGAGCCAACTATTACTGAATTCTTTGGAAAATTTGTTTTTACTAAACTTAATGTACCAACAAAACTATTATCTCCAATTTCACAGGCGGCATCAACTACTGAATTTGGAGCAATCCAACAATTTCTTCCAATCTTTGCTCTCCCACAAATTATAGTACCAGCTGTAAGTTGGGCTGATTTTTTTATGATGCTATTATGCCCAATTTGTACTAGCGCATCTATCTTCACATTATCTTCTATAATGGTCTCATCAATCTGTGATTTTTCTATATTTGAATTTGATCCAATCCAAACATTATCTCCAATTATTGTTGAGCCAACATGTGGGAAATGAAATGATTCATCATCCGAAAAACTAAATCCATATCCTTCTGTACCTATACTCGCATTAGATAATATCGTTGTATTTCTTCCAATCTTTGCTTTACCAAAAATGCATGTGTTGTTAAAAATTTTCGTGTTGTCTCCAATTTCTACATCATTCCCTATATAGCAATTTGAACCGATATGCACATTTTTACCAATTTTTGTATTATTTTCAATAATTGCAGTTTTATGAATTTCAGATTTGAATTCATTTTTAATAAAAAATTTCATTATTACACGTTGAAAATCAAGTCTTGGATTTTTTGAAGAAATAATTGGAACGTTAATTTTTTTCTTTATATCTTCAGTTGTGATAAGAAGAATATTCTCATATTTTTCTAGTTTCTTTAAGTTATATTTTGCAATATCTTTAATTCTAAATTGAAAATTTGCTATATCTGAATAAAAAAGCAATGAATTATTTTTTATTTCATTTAATGAACTCACTTTGGAGATTTTGAAATCTTTACCCTCATATTTGGCATTCAAAAATTTAGCTATTGTCTTCACAGAAATTTCCTTTTTTGTCATTTGATACATTTTAACTGATTAAATTCTGTGTACTTTACTTAAGTATTTTAAGAATGAATCTACTGTTAAATTAATATTCAATCAAAAGCATGGATTTTTTATGAATAACTCACTAGATAAATTTGTAGAAGATGGTTTTTGTGATCTTGGTAATATTATTGATGATTCAGAATGCGATAGCTTACTAAAAAAAGTTAAAGATAGTCGTGAATTTTCATCTAATTTATTTTTGAGTAAAGAAGATTTTGATAAGAATCCCCAATATAGAAATAAAAATCCTAAAATGGGTGGACATAATCTCGCTGAAAAATTTGATCTTAGCTTTATTGAAGAAAATCCTGTACTACAAGATTCCATATCCAAAGTACTTGGACCTGATTACAACATATTGTTGAAAAAATTTATTGTCGCCATTCCTCTAGAGTATATTCCTGATTGGATTAAGAAAGATACAATGGATATATCATCAACAAATCTTGGTCCATATATAAAATCTGAATATACTGATATGACTTATTTTGTTGGCGTGGATTTTCATCAAGACATAATTGATCACAAAGATAGATTAGCTGATTTCGTTACTCTTTATGTATACCTTGATGATGTTGACGAAAACATGTCTCCATTGGTTATAGCACCTCATAGCCATATTTTTGGTGCAACAACTTTCCCTCATAATGTTGTTCTAAATGACGGAAAAAAAACTATTACTTACAGTGATAATAATAATTCAGATACATTCCAAGTGAAGAAGATTTTAGGCAAAAAAGGGTCTGTATATTTCTGGACTTCTTTAACTTTACATGGAACTGAACCATCACCAAAAAATAGTAAAACACGTATATCGTTACGTTACTTGATTGAAAAAAATAGTAAAAGTAAAGGCGATTATGTCTTAGATAAATTAAATCAGCAAATTAAGGG
>Ga0066372_10000875_pt1 | contig 11632 bp, 10 predicted proteins | sample Knorr_S15_td_250_FD_77011 | JGI IMG/M metagenome (GOLD analysis project Ga0066372, IMG submission 77011) | Marine microbial communities from Southern Atlantic Ocean transect - Knorr_S15_td_250_ad_251m_LV_A | ecosystem: Environmental > Aquatic > Marine > Oceanic | place: Southern Atlantic ocean... | reverse complement strand
TCTCTACTTGTCAGATATGGTTTATATTTTGTGCAAGGAATAATTAGTGCTAATCTCTTGAAACCTTTTGGGGTTGGGCTGGGTTCCCAATCATTTTTTATGAATTTCATCCAACTTCTTATTTTTGGATGTTCTAGAGAATCAACATTCTCCTGAGGAGAATAAATGCACAGAGAAGGATCTATTATAAATGGTTCACGAATTTTAATTGAAGATTCATGAAATCTGTTTTCTCTTGTCAAATCACTCATATGAAGCCTATTTAAACTTTTTTCATTAATAAATTCATAATTTTATTTAAAAAAATAAATTTTGTTAAGATAATCAATTCTCATTAATCTTTTGCCGCTTGAGCTGATGGTGGGAAGTCCTCATCGAAAAGACCAGTAGGTAATTTTTTTAAATAATCTAAAACTTCATCCAAATCTGTCACATCGACATATTTCATTTGCAAATCGAATAATGCTAACTTATGGGATGCTTCACCACGGTCAAAAACTCCCTCATGGGGGATTGTAACCTTTATATCATATGAAAGTGCATCTACTGCGGACGCTCTCACGCATCCACTTGTTGTCGATCCAACAATAATAAGTGAATCAGCTTTCATCATGCTCAAATGACTCATTAGAGGTGTGCCAAAGAAAGCAGAAGGTTTCCGTTTTTCTATAAAGAGATCGGAATCCTCCGGAGCAATTTCTTTCACAATTTCATTGCCCATATGACCTTGGACATCAACCTGATCTTCAGATCTATGGCTTTTTAGAGTCCATATGCCTAAATCAAATCCGTCTTTTCTGCGTGGGTTAGTTGTATAAATAATGGGCAATCGTTTTTCTCTAGCACTTTTCAAAATTTTGATGATTGCAGGTATAGACCTGTCCCACGCTACTCCCCCACAAGAGTATCTCCAACGTTTTATCGATTCTAAAATTGGTTCTGGGCGGTCACCACAAAAATTATAATTGACATCTACAATTAAAATCGCAGGTCTATTCCCAAAGCCGGCTCTACGTCCCCAACCTGCTGCTTTAAAGACTTCTTTATCCGTTTCTGTTAAAAATTCACCTGCAAATTCAAAAATGTCAATAGCCATAAGACCCTTTGGATTATATTGTTAATTAAAGTTTTTCCATTGAAATAAAAAGAGATCAATTAAGTCGTTAATTAACACTATATTTTTTATCAATAGTAAAAAAAATTAATTTCTTTGCGGTTTAATTTCTTGCAGCTTGTTGCAAAATTTATTTTGTGACAATTACAGTTGATGAGAGAATATGTTAACAAAATACGCCATGTATCAGTATTGATATATTATTTTATATGTCCCGCAAAAAATAAATGAGTTGTTTTTGACGAAGAAGTCGATCAAGTTCTCAATGATGTATGTATTGTGATTACCGATCATTATGAGTTTTATTTTTTAGAGATATGAACTGATATAGATCATGTTCACTTCTTGATTCAGTCGGTTACGATGTATAGACCTAATAAAATCATTCAAAAAGTTATAAGTAGTAGGACTCGAGAAATATTTCGCAGTTTTGCATCTGCAAAAAAGTCTTTTGGGGAGGAGAATTTCGTACAAATGGCTATTTTGTCAACACAGTTGGTCAACATACTAATGAAGAGATCATCAGTACATATGTTCTTAATCGTGGTACAGAGAAAGACTACATGCAATTACACCAGTGTACCGCGGCAAATTGAAAATCATTGATGTTGAGCTACTTACATTGTTCTAGCGCCCCCTAATTCCCCGCAACAACCAAGCTATGAGGTAGTTTATTATCCTGAAGCAATATTTTTTCTAATATGAAGTCCAACCAAAATTACACACAGTTTTGGTTCCTTTTACTTTATTAAAACAAACTGGATAACTTGGAAAGGCCTGCAGATTCTACTATTTTAAGTGCTAGTTCCCTTGAACGTTCAACAACTTCATCTGAAGATATAGTAAGTACATCACCGTCTTTAAGGACTATCTCACCTTCGACCCAAACTTCCCTTACCTCTCTTTTACCGGCACAATACACAATTGCTTGAAAAGGATCGTGAATATTTGCTAACACTGGTGAATTGCCATTTAAAACAACAAAATCTGCTTTTTTACCAACTTCTAGTGATCCTAATTCTTTGTTCACACCAAGTGCTTTTGCCCCCTCAATAGTAGCCATCTTGAAGGCATCACGAGCAGATAATGCAGTCGCCTGTAGACGCTTTACTCTTTGCAGCAGTGGGGTCATTTTTATTGACTCTAACATATCTTGGCTATCGTTGCTTCCAGCTCCATCTATCCCTATACCTACATTAACTCCCATACCACGCAATTCCGGTACGGGGCAAACTCCTGAAGCAAGGATCATGTTTGCGATAGGATTGTGAGCAACACTGACTGACTGATCTGCTAAAATTATTGTATCTTCTGAATCTATCCAAACACAATGGGCAGCAATGGTTGGATTATCAAATAGTCCTTCTTGTGAGCAGAACTGAATTGGTGTAAGTCCTAGATCATTCCTCACAGCTGTAACTTCTTCACGCACCTCCTGCAGATGGATGTGAACACCAAAATTTCCTCTTTTGGAAAAATTAATTGTTTCTTTAAACAACTTTGGAGATTGCACTCTTAAAGTTGCAACTCCAACACTGAAATTACATAATTTACTATTTTCCGATGCTTCAGCTAATGATTCATGCTCTTTTAAAAGTCTTTGTACAGATACTCCAGATCTCATATCTCCAGCTCCAAAGGAAACAATTCCACGTAATCTTATTTCTTCTAGTGCCTTCACAACTCCGGGAGTTGCAGATTTAGTCTTAATTGGGTCATAAACAAACATGTCATTCACCAGCGTGACCCCACTTTGAAGCATTTGAATTCCCGAAAGCAATGTCCCGACATATGCCATGTCAAAATCTAAGACTGGGCCTACACGACCAACAAGTTCTTGAATCCACTCCCAAAGAGTATACTGTTCTGCAATACCGGTTATAAGGGCTTCTGAAAAATGCCCGTGCGCATTAATCAAACCTGGAATTATAATGTCATTAGGGCCTCCTGCAATTTGATCATCTGGAAACTTAGAATGAAGTACCGCCCATTCATCAATTTCGGTAATAATACCATTCTGAATTCTTAATGCTCCATTACGAATCTCTTCTGGAACAGCTGAAGTTAGAATATATTTACCGCGTACTAGCATCTTCTACTACCTTCTTTACCTTTTCTGCCGGGATTTTTTTTTTGTAGTAATCAAAAAGATGTTCTTGTGATCTTGTAAGCTCTTTAAACAATTCAGGCCTCCTTGCTCTTAAAAGCCCTGGTATAGATGCAAAAGGTTTTGGTTCTGAAATAGAATCGTCTCTTGAACGTAACCACCTTACTCTTTCTAGATCTATGGAACCGAAAATCATTTCTTCAGTACCTGATGCAGCCTCTATTTTTTCTGGTCCAGAAATCATTGCAGAACCAACTTCATTTCCCCAAATATTGTTTGTGAGAGCAAGATAGCACAAATTCTCAATCGCCCGTGCTCTAGCTATAATTTCCCAATTTTCTTTCAAAGATGTGAAACCTCCACCAGCGGGAGAGAGAATGACTTCGGCTCCACAAATTGCTGCTACACGCGTATATTCCGGTATCCACAATTCCGAGCAAACAACAACGGACATTGGTACACCGTTCAGACTGAAAAGAGGAGGGCCCTTATCGCCAGGTGCAACCCATACTTTTGTTTCTCTCAAAGGTAGTGTTGCAGTGTGCGCCCTTGGATAGCGTAATATTTGAGTACCGCTGGAGTCTATAACATAAGCAACTAAGCGAAAGTGACCGTCAGCACAGTGTTCCATCCTGCTCCAACAAACAGCGACTTTATGCTCCTTTGCAGCTTCATTTATTCTGGGGGCAGCCTCATAAAAAAATTTTGGTTTCCTAAGAATTGGACCAGGATATCCCTCAGGAAAAAGCACCAAATCTGCATTTCCATTAGATGCACTTTCAATATATGATATGGCTTTTTCGACGTTTCTTTCTGGATCAGGCTCGACAATGATTCTAGGTTGAACCATAACGAGCCTTAACTTTTTAGGTTTTTTCATCAAAGTCCTATTGATGGATCAAGGAATTTATTTGTTACCATCTCCCTTGAATCCAAAGATGAAACATCAACGTCTGTTACAAAACCTACTATTTCTACCAGCCTCTCAACCCTGCTTGGATTAAAGTCACCAATAAAATAGTTTTCACCATTACCTACAATATCCAATGCTAATTGTTGTCTATGCGAAAATTTTGCAGCTGGCATTGAATATACCCATCCCGTGAGATATGTCTCGGCAAGTTTAACAATCAACTCATTTGTTTTATTAGGATTTTGGATATAATCAACATGAGATTGTTGAATAATCGGGACGAGTTTTTCTAAACACTCTGATTTTTTATCAATGTCCTCTTTTTTTACTGCCAATGCTTGAAAGTACTCTGGGAATCCAGCATCATGAAGTAATTGGACCTTGACAGGTTTACCCCATTCAGCTATTTCAACTTCGTAGAGGAACGGTTCTGCTGTTGCAAAACCAGCTTCAGCCAATTTACCATTTGCACTTATAAAAGCCGCAGGCTTAGCCATATCACTCAGATCCATCTGAGATTTATTCATGATCCCTTTTGCAACAAAATACTTCCATCCAATGTCCGGACGTCCTAGCATTATCGTTACGTTATGTTTTTTTAGATCAGAAATCCTATTCACATTCGGATAAGTTGCAGCGTCCCAATAAATTGAAAATGGACTCTTATCAAGGGTGGCCATTACGGCAACTATAGGCAAGTCTTTGTAACTGCTAATAAGTTCTGTCACTCTGGAAAACCCCATAAAAATGCTTGTATCAGCATACATTAGCGCCTGAGCTGGTTGAAATCCTACTGGTGGTCCGCCAATTCGAACCTCTACATTGATGCCCGTTTTTTGTCCAGAAGCCATTAGTGGGCCACTAACTCTTTTGTTGTCCCTATCTATTTTGTACCCATTTCCTACCAACTCATAAATACCACCATGCTCGGACTCTGGCTGCCAATCCAGCTGAATAGCTATTGGGTTAGGACATATTCCAGTTAGGGAGATTGATCTAGCCATCACGTTTGACCCACCTACAAGAAAGCAAAACGTAACCAAACTTATAACTATTTTATTAATTTTCATATTCACCTTTTAATTTAATTGTGTACTTAAAAAGTATTAAGTTATGAATAATTGCAAATCAAAAAAAGGAGGACCACGTCGACCATTACTGTAAAACACACATCTTTTTTGTAGATAGTTTCTCATCACCTTATAATTTTTTTTCTGGAAAGGGCAAATAACTATTATATTAACATTAACCTGACCATGCTTCAGACCAATGTCCAACCAATCGCTTTCCCAAATATGAAAAAGTCCAAAACACAACTACGCCCAGTAGGCATGCGACAAAAGTTGCCGATAGTAGTTCTTCCGTTCTAAGCCTTGAACTATATACTTTGAGTAACATACCAAGCCCCGGGCTTCCCCTTCCAAAGAAAAAGTCACCAACGATTGAACCTATGATTGCAAGGCCTGCAGAAGTTCTAAGTCCTGTAAACATATCTGGTAGTGCATAAGGAATCATAAGTTTTGTTGCACGTGTCCAACGACTTGCTTTATGTAATGTGAAAAGATCATGAAGATTTCTGCTGGCTCCATTTAATCCTGTTAGGGTATTAATAACAATTGGAAAAATTGAAATTATAACGACAACAATGATTCTAGCTTGAATATCAAAACCAAACCAAAATCCAATAGTAGGAACAAGTGCCAATATTGGTACAGTTTGTGTGAAAACGGCCCATGGATAAAGAGACCTTTCAATCCATTTTGCCTGACTCATCAATAGTGCAGTAAAAAACCCTATTAAGTATGCTATTCCCAATCCGATTAACGAAACTTTTGTGGTTAGCAATAAACCTCTGAATATTTCATCTCGATGCTTCGGGACAAAAAATCCTTCGTAGATAATTGAGTGTGGTGGTGGAAGTAGAAATCTCCTGGTAGGCTCCAAAACTCCATAAGTTATGGAATAATGTATTCCTACTACCAAAAGTAAAACCAGAATGGGTGGAACAGAGCGGTTTATATAAGAACGTAACATCTAATATCCAAATTTGTTCATGAAGAATCCTCTAATATTTTTCCCACCTCACCAGACAATTCTGCAAATTCAGAACTATAACGTATTTTAGTATCACGTGGATATTTAAATGGAACTTCAAACTCGCCTTTGATTTTTCCGGGTCTCCCTGAGAAAACTATAACTCTGGAACTCAGGAATAGTGCTTCTTCTACTGAGTGCGTAACGAACAAAGACGTAAATTTTTTGCTGGTATACAATTGCAATAACTCAACGTTTAACCTCCACCTAGTTATCAGATCCAGTGCTCCAAATGGTTCATCAAAAAGGAAAAGTTCTGGATCCAAAACTAACGATCTGGCTAAACTTGCGCGCATTTTCATCCCACCGGATAAAGCAAATGGATAATGATCGGCAAAATCTTCTAAACCGACCAATTCTAGGATATCATCTGTCTTTTTCTTAATTATCTCCTTATCGAATTTTTCAAGCTGAGCAAGTAACCCAACATTCTTCCTCACTGTTCTCCAAGGCATTAATGTAGCGTCCTGAAAAACATATCCAACTTTATCTGTAGAAATATCTATTTTACCAGATGATGGAGAATCCAGTCCTGATGCCAATCTTAGTATAGTAGACTTTCCGCAACCGGATGGCCCAATTAGGGCTAAAAATTCACCATGATTAACACTAATATTAATATTTTCTAGAGCAGATATTTCTCCAAAATTTTTTGAAACACTAGAAAAAGTTATGATGGGTTGAATCTTAAAATCCGTCATATTTTTTGCTAAATATTAACTTTTTCACCCAGATTAAATCTATGTTTTTTTCACTTTTGTGTATCTAAGTGTTTCTTCAGAGAAACCTGGTCGATCAAAGTCAGATCTTTCCCATCTGTCGGTAACGGAAACCCTTGCTGGACTTGCGGCATTGATAACTTCATTTTTAGGCTTCAATTTTCTTGGTAGGTAAGAACCTCTTGGTTCTCCAACTGGACGCATTCCTGGCGAATCGTCTGCCCATTCAGCAGTAACTTTCCCACGAAGTATTGTCTTAATAGGCCAGCCGTTAAAAGTATGTCCTTCCATTATTGACCAACCTGAACGGGTGTTAATGTGTTCCTTTCCTACTTTAACTTCACGACCAAGATCAATAATGACCATATCAGCATCGAATCCAGGTAGTAATGAGCCTTTCTGACCCCATAAACCTGAAGTTTTTGCAGGATTCTCACAACTAACCTGCACTACCCTTTCAATACTAATTCTATTTTTGTTTACTCCTTCAGAAAGTAATACTGGTAAAAATAATTCAACTCGACTAAAGCCTGTACGACAATCCCAAATATTGGGGTTGTACATTTCTGAGTAAGATGAAGGTTCCCATCCGACAACATGATCTGAGCCTACAACATCAACTATACCCTCAGCAAGCGCCCTCCAGAGAGCATCAATATTTTCCCTCCGTCTTAATGGCACATTAATTCTCCATCCAAATTCTGGTTCGGCCCAAAGCCAAGGAGGACCGGTCTGTGCGTATACTTCAAGACCTTCAGCTCTGGCTTTCAAAACCTCTTCAAAGCTTAGTTTTGTTGTACAATGTTGAAGGTATAATGGAACATGTCCTGGAGTTTGATTTGCTAAATATGAATAAGCACGAATGTGCTGTGCTTCCAAAAAATCAGGTGAGCGATCAGTCCAAGAACCAAAATCTGTGCGACCGGCAGCTCTAAGTCGCGACTCAAAAATCCTTGCAATTTCCCAGTTTTCTGGATGTATATGAACTATACCTGGATATCCAAGATAAGCAATCTGCTCCATGACCAAAAAAACTGTTCCATCATCTATACCAGTTCCAAGTCCTGCACGGCGGCTTGGCCAATTCGTATCATCATCATCAGACATACCCTTCATGCCCCTTGTTTGAAGGTATAGTTTATATGATGTTACACCATGTTCCTCTGCATATTGTGGAATTTCATGTGCTTGTTCATCTGTTTCAAGCATGTATGTCAAATAAGCGTCAACATGACTAACATCATTGATTACATCTCTTCCTGAAGGGAAAGTTTGATTGAATGAAACAACATCAGACTTACCAACTACTTCTTTGAATGGTTTTGTTCCCAGTCTAGTTGTTGGAGCCTGAATTCCCCATGTGGTTATTCCAGCGCATGCAGCAGCTTTTGATTCTGTTAGCATATCATATTCAAATGGAACATAGCAGCCAGGGTGTGCTTCAGAGTCTACAATCCCTGGTAAAATGAAATGCCCTTTAGCATTTATAATTTCTTTAGCTGAAGGCATCATGTCTTCAGGTGCCAGTACTGCAACTTTTCCATCTTTTACACCTATATCTATCTGATACCTTCCTCCTCCAAGCACAACCGTACCGTTTGTCACAACTAGGTCCAATACATCACTTGACATAATTAATCTCCAAATAAATTTGTATCCTGGTAATTGACGAGGATCTTAAATAGCATTGCAAACCTTGTCAAGTTTTTTTGTGAAATGATAGGTGAGGTATAATTAGTAAATATGTAATATTTAGATTAATTAATACAGTTAATTAACTTGATACAAAATATTTTATTACAAAACATTTTTTCATTAGTCTGTGAGGAATCAGCATTAAAATATTTTCAAAAATATTCAATCTCAAATTCTAAGATGATTATGATTGTTGGAAAAAATAATGATTCTTGTTAGGTTAATAAATAAAATAATTGAGAGTAAAGGATTTATTGAAAATTTTATATAGATTATTTATCTAGGCGCATTTTATGATTACAGGCTTTGTTAACGATTCTAGTTTCTCACAACATACGCATCCGGAATCGCCAGAATCAGCAATTCGATTAGAAAAATTAATTGAATACTTAAATAAAAGCAAAGTTCTTGATTCTCTTGAAAAAATTAAAATAGAGACTATTCCATGGGAGTATATCCTTGGTTCCCACACAAAACATTATGTTGACAAGGTAATAAAATTTTCAAAAGATCAAAAAAAAAGGATCAGTGTTGATACATATTTAACTCCTTTTGCTGCTGATCTAGCACGTTTAGGTGCGTCTGGTGCTGTTACCTCAACGAAAGCCGTTTTAGAAGGGAATGTTCAAAATGCGTTCTCACTTATGCGACCAGTAGGTCACCATGCTCATTCAACACATGCAATGGGCTATTGCATATTTAACAATGTTGCCATAGCTGCAAATTATGCAATGCGAGAATATAAACTAGATAGAATAATGATAATAGATTTAGATGCGCATCACGGAAATGGAACCGAACAGATATTTTATGCAAGCGATGAGGTTCTTTTTGTTTCTTTTCATCAGCACCCATGGTTCCCTGGAACCGGAGACTACTTTAGATCCGGAACAGAAGCAGGATTGGGTTATAACTACAATATTGCAATGCCAACTTGGAGTAACAACGAAAGCTATATGCGGGGATTTTCAGAAATTGTAGTTCCGCTTGCAGAAAAATTCAAACCTCAATTAATATTAGTATCTATGGGATATGATGCACATTGGATGGATCATTCATCTGTTTTAGGTTTGAGTGTGAGTGGCTATTACGACTTAACTAAAGCAATTAAAGATCTTGCTTCAAGCATTTGCTCTGATCGGTTGGTCTTTGTTCTGGAGGGAGGATATAATTTGAAATCGACACAAGAAAGTTTAGCCGCTACATTTAATGCCTTAACTGGACAATCGAAATTCACTGATACGTTTGGATTATGTCCGAATAAGCCAGTCGCTCCATTAGATCAATCCATAATTCATTTAAAAGGGTCAATGGAATTTATGCAAGGTGTTGGTGAAAAAGGTTTTTACGATATCCCAGTAGAAGTTCCTTATATTACAGAATAAAACCTGACTAATTTAACTTCCCTACCAAATACAAAAAACTTTTCATTTTATATCAAAATAAAGATAAAATATTTCCCTAAATTGTATGCCTTCCAGGATCAAACGGATTTAGAATTTTATTTCTGTATACTTTAATTTTTTTTGTTGGGGGAGGGGTATTCCTAGATCTTCCAATAAATCTTGGAATCCCCTGAGTAAACACCGCAGTGATGGCTGGGTAGTCTCCATTTTTTATTGAGGAAAGAGCATCTTTTTTGCTGCATCCGAGAGCTGTATCTAAAATTACAATATCAGCATCTTTTCCTCGTTCTATAAATCCGTTATTTAGTTTGTAGATTACAGAATTGTTTCCAGTTGCTGCAGAAATGATCATTTCAGGAGGATAACTGCTCAAACAAGACATTTCACAAATAGTTTTGATCATTCCAAGTGGCATTACCCCAGTTCCAGTTGGAGTATCAGTTGCTAGAATGATTCTGTCAAAAGCTTTTGCACCTACTGCTAAATCCAGGCACATAAGTGCTGTCCTTATGTTTCCTGCCTGACAGATTTGAAGTGCAATGTTACTTTGATTAATTACCTTGGGGAAATCCTTGTCTGGCATCGCTACCGGGCCACCATTTACGTGAAAAGAGACATCTGGCATCATGTCAAGTAAATGGTCGCCATTAATCGGCGATGAATCTGGTATTGATGCACCTCCTGTATGAACATTTACGATCATCCCTGCTTTCTGAGCCATTTTAACATATGGCTTATATTCAAATGCAGATTTAAATTTACCAAAGCCAGCTTTAGCTAACCAAACACCCTTTTCTGCAGCGTAGTTAAAATGTTTCTGAGTTAAACCAGGCTCTATAATAACTGCGCCCCCATGTACACGCATTCCACCTGGGCTATAATTGTCAAAGCTTTTTTTTGCTGCAACTGCCAGAGCAACAACTCCATCTGGGTCTTTAGGTCTCCCAGGAACATGAACTTCACTAGCTGTTATAGATGTGGTTACTCCTCCGTGGAGATAACTTTCAAGAAAACCAATTGCTCTTTGACGCGGCGTATAATCACCAAATGCAATATGAACTTGAGAGTCAATTAGTCCTGGTATAGCCGTCATTCCATTTGCATCAAGAACAAAGTCAGATTTTTCAATGTCATTTCTACTTAGTGTTCCGACTTTCTTAATTAAGCCTTTATTCATTAAAATTCCATCTCCTTTTTTAAATGGTTTTCTCCAATTTCCACTTACAATTTCCCCCAAATTTATTATGGCTGTCTTATACATAAAATTCTTTTGTCTCTTTAAAATTTTACTTTTATAGTTTTATCAATAGTAATTTTTGTCCTCTTAATTAAACATTTTAAGCTAATGTATAGCACCAAAAAAAAGCCGAAGCAAGAAAATTGTGTTAAAATCTTAAGTCATGTGTTTATTAAATCATTTTGGGAGTCCTTTGCGAATGGCACATCCACATTGGAGCGACTCTATGTTTTTTGATGTGCTTGTACATAAAGTCGGATTAAATTGTTTAAAATCTACCACAACCTACTTTCCTCATTCATGCAGAGTAAACCAATTTATATATGTTGGGTAGCCCTAAACCAATC
>Ga0066372_10000871_pt1 | contig 11649 bp, 10 predicted proteins | sample Knorr_S15_td_250_FD_77011 | JGI IMG/M metagenome (GOLD analysis project Ga0066372, IMG submission 77011) | Marine microbial communities from Southern Atlantic Ocean transect - Knorr_S15_td_250_ad_251m_LV_A | ecosystem: Environmental > Aquatic > Marine > Oceanic | place: Southern Atlantic ocean... | reverse complement strand
CGCCCGGGGGAGGCGTTGGCCGGTGCCGCTACACTCCCTCGCTGGCCACTGCACCCTGTAGCGGCCGCGAATCACCTACACCCCGACCCACCCACGGTCGCCTTCGGGCGCAGGGACGGGGCGAGTCGAACCGATGGGAAAGGAGGGCACGGCATGGCTGTCGTGACCATGAAGCAGTTGCTCGAGGCGGGTGTGCACTTCGGGCACCAGACCCGCCGCTGGAACCCCAAGATGCGCCGGTTCATTCACGGCGAGCGGTCCGGGATCTACATCATCGATCTCCAGCAGACGCTCGACCGGATCGAGAAGGCGTACGTCTTCGTGCGAGACCTCGTTGCCGACGGCGGCCGGGTGCTCTTTGTCGGCACCAAGCGCCAGGCGCAGGATCCGATCAACTCCTACGCCGAGAAGTGTGGGATGCCGTTCATCAACCAGCGTTGGCTGGGTGGCACCCTCACCAATTTCTCGACCATCTCGAAGCGCGTCGGCAAGATGCTCGAGTATCAGCGCATGCGTGACTCGGGCGAGTTCGAGGCCATGCCCAAGAAGGAGGCGCTGCTGCTGTCGCGCGAACTCGAGAAGCTCGAGCGGAACCTGGGTGGAATCCGGGACATGGAGCAGTTGCCCGACGCCGTCTTCGTGATCGACACCGCCCGCGAGCACATCGCCGTCACTGAGGCCAACAAGTTGGGGATTCCGATCGTGGCCGTGGTCGACACCGATTGCGACCCGGACGTCATCCAGTACCTGATTCCCGGCAACGACGACGCCATCCGGGCCGGTCGGCTGCTCTGTCGCATCCTGTCCGACGCCGTCGAGGAGGGGCGCTACATCGCCAACTCCCGCATCGCCGCCGACGATGACGGCCCGTCACTCGATGCCGACGACCGTGCTGCAGAGCAGGCGGAGGCGCGAGCGGAGGCTGAGGCCGACGCGGTCGAACGCGAGGCCCGTGTGTCGGCGGCCGTCGAGGCACCTGCCGACAGCGAAGAGGCCGTGGAGGCGCCTGCCGAGGATGCCGAGCCTGATGTCGAAGAGGCCGTGGAGGCGCCTGCCGAGGATGCCGAGCCTGATGTCGAAGAGGCCGTGGAGGCGCCTGCCGAGGTCGATGAGCCCGGTGCCGAGGTTGACGCGGCTGCTGCAGACAAGACCAACGTGGAAGGGGTCTGAACGCCGTGGCCGAGATCACTGCCAGAGAGGTCAAGGCGCTGCGCGACGCCACCGGCGCCGGGATGATGGACGCCAAGCGGGCGCTGACCGACGCTGGCGGCGATTTCGAGGCGGCCTCCCAGTTACTGCGCGAGCGCGGCCTGGCCAAGGCGGCGACCCGAACCGACCGGGACAATGTCGAAGGCGTCGTCGCCCTCTCCAGCAACGGCTCCCGGGCGGCCTTGGTGCACGTCAAGTGCGAGACCGACTTCTCGGCCAAGTCCGACGCCTTCATCGCCCTGGTCGGTGACCTAGCCGACGCCGTCCTGTTGGATGGTGAGGGTGCGGCCGCGGGCTTCACCGGAGCGCTCGACGACCTCAAGCTCTCGACCAAGGAGAACATCGAGGTCGGTCGGGTCACCCTGATCGAGGCAGCCGACGGCAACGCACTTGACACCTACCTGCACGTCCAGGACGGCCGGGGCATCAACGGAGTGGTCGTCGAAGGGTCGGGCGTCGACGCCGAGGCCCTGCACCAGGTGGCGTTGCACGTCGCCTTCGCCAAGCCGACCGCCCTGTCCCGCGAAGAGATCCCGGCCGAGATGGTGGAGCAGGAGCGGGCGTCGCTGCTCGAGATCACCCGAGCCGAGGGCAAGCCCGAGCAGGCTTGGGAGAAGATCGTCGAAGGCCGATTGTCGGGCTGGTACCGCGAGTCGGTGCTCCTTGAGCAGGGACTCCACGGTGACAAGGTCCCGGTCAAGGACACGCTCGGTGGTGGCGAGATCGTTCGCTTCGACCAGGTCTATCTGGGAGGCTGACGCTGTGACCGAACGCCTCACTCCACGTTGGGACCGTGTGGTCCTGAAGGTGTCAGGAGAGGCGTTCGCCGGCACCGACGGGTACGGCATCGACGGCGAGGTCGTTGGCCAGATCGCCCAGGAGGTTGTCGAAGTCTGCAGCGAGTTCAAGGTCGACGTCGCGGTCGTCGTCGGCGGCGGCAACATCTGGCGGGGCATGTCGGGTGCCGGCGCGGGCATGGACCGTGCCCAGGCCGACTACATGGGCATGCTGGCGACCACCATCAATGCGCTGGCCCTCCAGGACACACTCGACCAGCGAGGCCAGCCGACCCGGGTGCAGACCGCCATCCGGATGGAACAGATCGCTGAGCCGTACATCAGGCGTCGAGCGACCCGCCACCTCGAGAAGGGTCGGGTCGTCATCTTCGCCGGCGGCACGGGCAACCCGTTCTTCACGACCGACACGGCTGCGGCCCTGCGCGCCGTCGAAATCGAGGCCGGGGTGGTGCTCAAGGGAACTCATTCGGGGACCGATGGCATCTACACCGCCGATCCGCGTCTCGATCCCGAGGCGACCCTCCTCGAACAGGTCAGCCACCTCGACGTGATCCAGATGGGACTCCGGGCGATGGACGCCACCGCCGTCACGCTCTGCATGGAGAATGACCTGCCGATCGTCATGTTCGACCTGATGACCCCCGGAAACGTCCGGTCCATCCTCGCTGGAGAGTCCGTCGGTACTCTGGTCACCTGAGCAGGGAGAGTCTTTGAACGACGACATGGTAGAGATGGTGTTCGAAGAGACGACGGAGAAGATGGGCGACGTTGTCGTCCACACACGGCGTGAGTTCTCCACGATCCGGACCGGCCGAGCCTCGTCCTCGATGGTCGAGAACCTGACCGTCTCGGCCTACGGCGTCGAGATGCGGATGCAGGAAATCGCCACCTTCAGCGTGCCCGAACCCCGCCAACTCCTGATCACGCCACATGATCCGACGAATGTCGCGGCGGTCGAGCGGGCCGTCGTCAACGCCGACCTGGGCCTCGCTCCGAGCAACGACGGTCGCACGATTCGGCTGTCGTTCCCGGAGTTGACCGAGGAACGTCGTCGGGACATGGTACGAATGATCAACCGCATGGCCGAGGATGGCAAGAACCACCTTCGGGGCATCCGTCGCCATGCGCGCAAGGATCTCGACGACATCGAGAGCGAGGGCCACGTGTCCGAGGACGACATCCGACATGCCGGATCCCGGCTCGACAATCTGATCCACCGGAACGAAGCCGAGATCGACGAGGCTCGAACGGCCAAAGAGGACGAACTGCTCGAGGTCTGAGCAGGGCAATCGAGGGAGGATCCGTGAACCAGCAGCAGGACAGTAGGGACCAGCCCTTCGAGGAGATTCGGATCCTGGGGCTCGAACCCGCCGAGGACGTCGTTGAGCCCGGGCGCTCGGTGTTCGGCGGCGAGTCGTCGACCGAGCACCTGCCCCACTGGACCGAGCCGCCGACGGCCCCTGTGGCCGCTCCGTCATCCGGTTTCGCTGCCGAGGAACCCCGTTGGGCGGACGACGTCCCCGAGCACCACGAGTCGCAGCACCCCGTCGGCGCATTGGATGAGCCCACGGCGGCCGCCTTCTTCGACGATCCGTCCTCGGGGTCGGGGCCCAGTGGAAGTTTCGATCCACCGTTGCTCCCCCCCGACGATCCGCAGCCGGCCGATGTCGGCTCGTCTTCGGTTGCCACGGCTGCTGACTCCGGCCGCGGGCGCCGGCGCCGTTCGGACCGTGCCGGCACCGGCGGCGGAGGTCGCGACATGCCGTCGGCGATCATCACCGGGCTGGGGCTCGGTGCGCTTGCGCTCGTGGCGTTCAAGGTCGGGGCGTCCGCTGCCCTGGCCTTGTCGACTGCCGTGCTGGTCCTCGCCTCCGTCGAGTTCTACGGGTCGGTTCGCCGCGTCGGCTACCAGCCGGCCGCCCTCCTGGGCATCGTGGCGGTCGGCTCGCTGAACCTCGGCGCCTACTGGCGCTTCGAGGCGGCGGTCCCGCTGGTGTTGGGCCTGACGGTGCTGTTCTGCCTGCTCTGGTACCTGACCGGCGTCGACCGGGACGCACCGATGGTGAATATCGCCGTCACCCTGTTCGGCGTGCTCTACGTGGGCATGCTCGGCTCCTTTGCAGGCCTCATGCTCACCGACGCGAACGGCATCGGAATGCTGCTTGCTGCGGTGCTGGCGACCGTCGGCTACGACGTCGGCGGCCTCTTCGTCGGTCGTCTCGTCGGCCGGACACAACTTGCCGCCGTCAGCCCGAACAAGACGATGGAGGGCCTGGTCGGCGGGATGGTCGTCTGCTTCGCCGTGTGCGTGCTGGTCGTCGGCCGCATCACGCCGTTCGGACAGGGTCCGGGCGACCTCATGTCGGTCGCGGTCCTGGGCATCGTGACGGCAGTCGCCGCCCCGCTGGGCGACCTCTGCGAGTCGATGATCAAGCGCGACCTGGGTATCAAGGACATGGGGAGCATCCTTCCCGGACACGGTGGCCTGCTCGACCGGTTCGATGCCCTGTTGTTCGTGCTGCCGGCGACCTACTACACCGCCCGGATGCTCGACCTCTTCGGGGCCTGAGCCCCGCCCACCCACCCCCGGGGCCCTCGGCATGCACGGTTAGGCTCCGCCGCATGGCGACGAAGCGTCCTCCCTCGAAGCGACGCGTGGTGAGTCCTTGACGAGTGTGGCGGTGCTCGGATCGACCGGGTCAATCGGTACCCAGACGCTCGACATCGTGGTAGCCCGGCCGGACCGGTACGAAGTCGTAGCGATCGGTGCGGCCCGGTCCGTCGACCTCCTCGTCGAGCAGGCGGAGCGCTTTCGACCACCGGTAGTGGCGATCGCCGACGCCTCGCTCGCCTCCGAACTGGTCGACCGCGTTCCCGTCGGAACCGAGGTCCTGGCAGGAGGGTCGGCGCTGGCCGAGGCAGCCTCGACTGCCGAGGTGGTAGTCAACGGCGTGGTGGGATTCGCCGGGCTCCCGGTCACCCTTGCCGCCCTCGAATCGGGGCGACGACTGTGCCTCGCCAACAAGGAGTCCCTCATCGCCGCCGGACCGGTCGTGCGCGCGGCACGGAACACGCCCGGCGCCGAACTGCTGCCGGTCGACAGCGAGCATTGTGCGGTCCACCAGTGCCTGCGTGGTGACGACGGTCGGGGCGCCGTCGACCGGGTGGTGCTCACGGCATCTGGTGGCCCGTTCCGCGGTCGGTCCAGCGAGGAGTTGGCCGAGGTGACCATCGAGGAGGCACTCGCCCACCCGACCTGGTCGATGGGCCCCAAGGTCACCATCGACTCGTCGACGCTCATGAACAAGGGGCTCGAGGTCATCGAGGCGCACGAACTCTTCGATGTCGAATATGACCGGATCGACGTGGTCGTGCACCCGCAGTCGATCGTCCACTCGATGGTGACCTTCGTGGACGGAACGACGATGGCACAGTTGTCCCGGCCCGACATGCGTCTCTGTATCGGGTACGCGCTGGCCTATCCCGATCGACTCGACCTGCCCTTCGGCATGATCGACTGGAGCGAGGCCTCGCGCCTCGACTTCGAGCCGCCCGACCGGACTTCGTTCCCGTGCCTCGACCTGGCCTTCGCCGCAGGCCGCCTGGGGGCCACGGCACCAGCCTGGTTGAACGCCGCCAACGAGGTCGTCGTGGCGGCCTTCCTTGAGGGTGGTCTGCCCTGGGCGAGGATCCCAGAGGTGCTCGCCGATGTCCTTGAGGGCTGGCCGGGCCTCGAGGCCGACAGCGTCGAGGCTGTCCTCGACGCCGATGCGAGGGCCCGTGAGGCCACCTTGGCCCGGCTGGCTGTTCGATCGTGACGCAGCAGCCGCTGACCGTCGGCGACCGGCGGGTCCGACTCCTGCTGCTGGTCGGGGGGACGCTCGCCTTTGGCCTCTTGTTCGGCCTTTCACTGCTGGCTGTCGTGCTCTCGTTCGTCGGCATGCTGGTCGTACACGAACTGGGCCACTTTCTCGTGGCCCGGCGGACGGGCATGCAGGTCACGGAGTTCTTCATCGGGTTCGGGCCCCGGGTGTGGTCCGTTCATCGGGGTGAGACCGAGTACGGCGTGAAGGCGATCCCCGCAGGGGCCTACGTCCGGGTCACGGGGATGACCAATTTGGACGAGGTGGATCCGGCACTCGAGCACCGGACGTACCGGCACCAGTCGTACCCGAAGCGGATTGCGCTCGCGGTGGCCGGCTCGGGCATGCAGTTCCTGTTGGCAGTCGTGCTGCTGGTGGCCATCTTCATCGGGACGGGCCGCCCCGATGCCGACGACTGGACCGTCGGCTCGGTCGTTCCCGGCACTGCTGCCGAGGCGGCGGGCATCCAGGCCGACGACCGGATCCTGGCCGTCGCCGGTCGAACGGTGGCGGACTTCGAACGGTTCGGCGAGGTCGTCCGGTCGGTGCCGGGCCGGGTGGTCTCGGTCGAGCTTGAACGAAACGGCGTCCACCTGATCCGGTCGGTGGCCATCGGAGAGCGCCTGACCGGCAGCGGGGCCGCCGCATTCCCGGGGCTGTTCCCCGGCGACCGGATCATCGCCGTGGACGGAGTGGCGACCGCCACCTGGTCCGATGTCGAGACACTCGTCGAGGTCGGAGCGACGCACCAACTGACCGTGCGTCGAAGCGATGACGCGACCGTAGGACTTACGACCCTGGCGCGTCGGCTGCCCACCGAGGCGGCAGCGGTGGTCGGCTTCTTCGGCATCTCCCCCAGGCATCCGATGGTTCGTTTGGGTCCCGTCACGGCGGTCACGGAGGCGGCGACCACGGTGGGCGACCTGCTGTGGATGTCCGCCGACGCGCTGGTCCGATTCTTCACGCCCGGCGGCCTCTCGGGGTTCGTCGGTGGAGCGGTCGAGTCCGGCAGTGGACAGGGCGAACTCGGCGTCACGACGGCTGATCCGGTCGACGACAACCGGTTGCTCTCGATCTACGGGGTCGTGCGGCTCGGAGATGCGGTGTTCGACTCGGGTGTCTACAACTTCCTGTGGTTCCTCGTGCTCGTGAACGTGTTCGTCGGCGTGTTCAACCTCGTTCCACTGCTGCCGCTCGATGGTGGCCACATCGCCATTGCCACCTATGAGCGCCTGCGGTCCCGGGGTGGGCGACGTCACATCGCCGATGCCGCCAAGTTGGCTCCACTCACCTGGGCGGTTGTCGCGTTCCTCCTCGCCCTCGCCTTGATCGCCCTCTACCGGGACATCGTCGACCCGCTCGCCTTCTTCTGACGGGATCGGCGGATTGCCCATAGCAGCCGATCAGGGGCGGTTGTCAGCCACCGGTAGCCTTCGGGGCGTGGAGGTCACAGCAGCGTTTCCCCGGCGCACCACGAGGCAGGTGATGGTCGGCGATGTACCGGTTGGTGGTGGTGCACCGATCAGCGTCCAGTCGATGACCGTGACGCGCACGGCGGACCATGAGGCGACCCTCCAGCAGATCTACGACCTGGCCATGGCCGGTGCCGACATCGTGCGGTGCACGTGCAACGAGATCGAGGCGGCCGAGGGGCTGGCCCGGATCATCCCGCGGTCGCCGGTGCCGATCGTCGCCGACATTCACCACCAGTACCGAATGGCGCTGGCCGCCCTGGAGGCCGGGGTGCACTGCCTCCGGCTGAACCCCGGCAACATCCGCAAGCCTGAGCACATCCGTCTGGTGGCGGCCGAGGCCCGTGACCGTGGGGTGCCCATCCGCATCGGTGTCAATGGAGGTTCCCTGCATCCGGACCTCTACGAGAAGCACGGCGGTCGGGTGACGCCGGAGGCGATGGTGGAGTCGGCGCTCGCCGAGATCGGCTACTTCGCCGAGGTCGGCTTCGACCTGATCAAGATCTCCGTGAAGGCCTCGAGCGTGCCGATCATGATCGAGGCCTATCGACAGTTGGCAGAGGTCACCGACCACCCGCTCCACCTCGGCGTGACCGAGGCGGGCCCTCCGCCGGCTGGGCTGCTCAAGTCCACCGCCGGAATCGCCACCCTGTTGGCCGAGGGCATCGGTGACACGATCCGCTACTCGCTCACTGCCGATCCCGTCGAGGAGGCCCGTGCCGGCCGGCAGTTGCTCGAGGCGCTGGGCCTGCGGGAGCGCAAGAACGTCGACCTCATCGCCTGCCCCAGCTGTGGCCGTGCGGAGATCGACGTGGTCGCCGTTGCCGAGGAGGCCATGGCTGTGTTCGCCGATCGCGAGATTCCGCTCCAGGTGGCGATCATGGGTTGCGTGGTGAACGGGCCGGGTGAGGCAAGGGATGCCGACCTCGGCATTGCCGCCGGGCGTCGACGCGGCCACCTCTTCGTCAAGGGACGGAACGCGGCCGTGGTCGACGAGGATGAGATGGTCGACGTCCTGGTCGAGTGGGCGGAGTTCATCCACGAACACGGTGCCGATGCGGCGCTGGCACGGGTCGACACCGACCGGGCCGCCCGGGAGGCGGAGCGGGACCGCAGGGTCCTGCTCGCCGAGCAGGGTGACGACGTCAACGACGGCGGGGCCCGGATCGAGAGGATCCGCAGCCGGATCGCCTGAGACGGCGATCTTCGAGTCGTACGGGGCCATTGGTCGGGAGGGCTGACAGGGGTATATGCTGCCGCTGCACGTAAATCGTTCGGGGACGAGACGTGGGCTTTGCCCACGTCTCTTGTCTTTCCGGGCGAGGTATGAAGACGAGAAGTGGTCCGGACGTCGGCGCCGGTGCCAGCAAGAACGAGCAGGAGGAGCGATGGGTGTGACCGACCGGGTCAGTTCTTTCGTCGCGCCTCTGTGCGACCGTGTCGGCGTCGAGTTGCTCGATGTCGAGTACGAGGGCGGAGTCATCCGCGTCACGGTCGACCACCCGGACGGCGTGGGCATGGACGCCATCGCTTCCCTCACCCGTGAGGTGTCCCGGGCGCTCGACCACGAGGACCCGGTGAAGGGTCGATACACGCTCGAGGTCAGCAGCCCGGGCCTCGAGCGCTCCCTCAAGCGACCCGACCACTTCGTGCGGGCGATCGGCTCGACCGTGACGGTGAAGACGCGGCCCGATGCCGGCGGCGACCGTCGGGTTCAGGGGACCCTGGAGGCCGCAGACGAGGGTGGAATCACGGTACGGACAACGGAGGACGTCGTGCGCGTTCTCCGCCACGACGAGATCCAGAAGGCGCGCACGGTCGTCGAGTGGACATCAGGGTCCGAAGCGACCCGAGGCTTGAGGGACCGTCACACAATCGACGAAAGCGAGATCGGACGATGAACCCGGACATGATGGAGGCGCTCCAGGCGCTGGCCACGGACCGAGATGTTCCGCTGGACGCGCTGTTCGCAGCCCTGGCCGATGCCCTCGAGACCGCCTACAAGCGCTCACCGGGAGCACATGAGTTCTCGTGGGTCACGATCGACCCGGACACCATGGAGATCCGGGTGTTCGCCCAGGACCTTGACGAGGAGGGCGAGCCGATCGGCGACGAGTTTGACGTGACGCCGGACGACTTCGGCCGGATAGCGGCGCAAACCACCCGCCAGGTCATGACGCAGCGGATCCGCGAGGCCGAGCGCGACCTGAAGTACGAGGAGTACGCAGGTCGGGAGGGTGACATCGTCACCGGCATGATCCAACAGACGGATGCCCGCTACACCCTGCTCGACCTGGGTCGGGTCGAGGCGCTGCTGCCCCAGGCCGAGCAGGTGCCGTACGAGCGGCCCGAGGCCAACACGCGCCTGAAGGCCTACATCGTCGAGGTCCGCAAGACCGCCAAGGGGCCGCAGATCGTCGTCAGTCGGACCCACCCCGGCCTGATCAAGCGCCTCTTCGAGCTCGAGGTCCCGGAGATCGCCGATGGCGTCGTCGAGATCAAGGCCTGTGCCCGCGAGCCTGGGCACCGTACGAAGATCTCGGTTGCCTCCAACGACCCGAACGTGGATCCCGTCGGCGCCTGCGTCGGAGCGCGTGGCGCCCGCGTGCGCATGGTCGTGAATGAGCTTCGTGGCGAGAAGATCGACATCGTCCCGTTCTCCGAGGACCCGGTCGACTTCGTGATGAAGGCTCTCTCGCCGGCCAAGGTCAAGGACGTTCTCATCGACGAGGAGTCGGGGACCGCCACCGTGATCGTTCCCGACTTTCAGTTGTCCCTGGCGATCGGCAAGGAGGGCCAGAACGCCCGCCTGGCTGCCCGCATGACGGGATGGCGCGTCGACATCAAGAGCGAGACCCAGGTCGCCGAGGAGGCCGCCTACGCCGAAGTCGACTGGGCCGACGGCGAGTGGGTGGTCGATGAGGAGACCGGTGAACAGGTCTGGCGGCCCGCCGAGGGCGGACCGGCCGTTTCGGCCGGCCAGTGGGTCGAGTCCTCCGTGGATCCCGCGGAGGAGCCCGGGGAGGCGACATCCGAAAGCGAGACGCTGGAAGCTACCGTTCCCGTTGAGGATGTTCCCGTTGAGGATGTTCCCGTTGAGGATGTTCCCGTTGAGGATGTTCCCGTTGAGGAGGACGATCCCGAGACGAGCACCTGATCCGGTCCGTGTCCGAGCGGACGTGCATCGGCTGTCGGCGTCGGTTGTCAGCCGCCGACCTGGTCCGGATCGCCTGGTCCGCCTCTGACGGATGTATCCTCATCGGTGCCGGTCATCCCGGTCGCGGTGCCTGGTTGTGTCCCACCGCCGACTGTGCCGATGCAGCGAAACAGGGGCGTGCTTTCGGGCGGTCTCTCCGTGCGGACATTCCCCACGAAGCGATCGAGGCCCTCCTGTCCGACGGACTCGGTGGGTCGATCTGTCTGCCGGAATCCGGTGGGAAGTCGGGGGTTGTCCCGTCGTCCTGCGGGTGAACGGGCCGCTTAAGCGATAGCGTCGGCCATCGGCCCGATGGGTCTGATTACCGGATCGCTCAGACCAAACGACCAGAAACAGGACGTCGACAACACCGTGCCGAAGAACATCCGCGTGTACGAGCTGGCGCGCGAACTGGGGATGGAGAACAAGGAGGTCCTGGACCTCTGCGAGATCCTCGGCATCGGGGTCAAGAGCCACTCGTCCGGAATCGTCGAAGCCCAGGGCGACCGTGTACGCCGTCGGGCTGCGAAGGACGGGCTCATCCGCGAGGTGGTCCCCGAGCCGGAGCCCGAGCCGGTCCCCGAGCCGGAGCCCGAGCCGGTCCCCGAGCCGGTCCCCGAGCCGGAGCCCGAGCCGGAGCCGGAGCCCGAACCGGTCCCGGAGCCGGAGCCGGAACCAGCACCCCCGAAGCGGGTGTTCTCGTCGAGTGGTTCGGCAACGCCGCCGCGCCGTGTCACCGAGGTGGCACCCGAGACGGCGTCGGCAGCCCCCGCCGAGGAGCTGAGCATCCCGGATCCAGCCGCCAGGGTCGGAGCCCCCGGCGACGTCCACCTGCGTCCACCCGGGGTCACGCCCCCATTGTCCAAGGAGGGCAAGCCGATCCCGCCGCCTCCCGGTGGCAAGCCGATCCCGCCGCCCCCCGGCGTTCTTCGCCGTTCCCCGGGAGGATCGGGCGACGGTCCCTCGGGTCGTCGGACCGTTCCTCCCCCCGGTGGCCCCGGTGGTCGTCCCGGTGGCCCCGGTGGCCCCGGTGGCCCCGGTGGCCCCGGTGGTCGTCCCGGTGGCCCCGGTGGTCGTCCCGGTGGCCCCGGTGGTCGTCCCGGTGGGCCCGG
>Ga0066372_10000869_pt1 | contig 11657 bp, 13 predicted proteins | sample Knorr_S15_td_250_FD_77011 | JGI IMG/M metagenome (GOLD analysis project Ga0066372, IMG submission 77011) | Marine microbial communities from Southern Atlantic Ocean transect - Knorr_S15_td_250_ad_251m_LV_A | ecosystem: Environmental > Aquatic > Marine > Oceanic | place: Southern Atlantic ocean... | reverse complement strand
GGATTTCCAGATTTGAAATGGTATTTGGAGTGATTTTCGCAATGATTGCTCTACTGTCCGGGGGATTCGCCTTACTACTTAGGGCAGTAGGGGATGGGACTCCTGGCTCGTTTCCGACAGATGGCTGGTTTAGCAGAGAAGAAGAGCAGGCCATGCACATAAGGCTGGAGTCCGAGATGGAGGAAGCAAGCATCGAAAACATGGGTGCCGATTGGGCTAGGATGGAGATGGAGCACCTAGAAGCTAAACATCTTGAAGAGGAGTAACGAGCGAAACCTTGACCCATGTTCGTCGCCGCGTCAATATGGAGTGGAACCATGGGAGACGTACCGAGCAATCTCAGATATACTGAGCAACACGAATGGATTAGGATAGAAGGAGAAGAAGTGTGGATTGGTATCACCGACTTCGCCCAGAACTCATTGACTGAGGTCGTTTGGGTCGAGTTGCCTAGGGTCGGGGACGAGGTCGAGGTCATGGGGGCCTTCGCTAGCGTCGAGTCGGTTAAGTCGGTCAGCGAGATTTACTCTCCAGTTGCAGGAACGATTATTGAGGTCAACGAGTCATTGAAGGACAATCCAGAGAAGATTAACGACGACCCATATGGAGAAGGCTGGATTTGTAAGATTAGAGCAGCCGATGCGTCAGTGTCCATGGGTGTCCTCGATGCTGCTGGATATGTAGCATTGATTGGAGACTGAACATGAGCGAGTTGCGAAGACTTCACATCTACGTTGACGGGTCCTGTCTAGAGAATCGCAACGTCACATCTTCAACAAGGGCAGGCTGGGGCTTCTGCGTAATCGAGGGTGACAGCGGAACTGGCAACGGAAAGGGTGACCTGCTGGATGAGATGAACGGAGAAGTGGTCACCGATCCTAGTTCGAAAGTATACCTCGGCGCAGAAGTAGGTTCGAACAACACGGCAGAGTTGTCTGCCATCGCTCATGCGCTGAGATGGCTGCTGACTCAAGATGAAGTGGGTGAGGTCACTATTCGAGGAGATTCCGAGTACGCCCTCAACATCTCCTCCGGGGAGTGGAGGGCAAAAGCGAATCGGGAACTCGCCAATAGGGTGCAATCGTTGTGGCGGGAAGTATCGGAGCAGCTGGATCTGATTGGTGAGCATGTGCCAGCGCACAAGGGACATCGCTGGAACGAGCGGTCGGATCATCTAGCCTTCCGCGCAATGAAGGGAGAGGTTTCTCTACCACTCCAGTTCTGGAAGCCGGGACGAAGGTAGCTCAATTCTCTTTTAGGGGTCCGATGCTAAGTAACGCGTACACTGATTGCAGAGCAATGAGCAGCCCAACGAGAGTTAGAAGCAGACCTGTGGGGTCAGGTAGATGGGTTTGCAGAGGATTTCCGGCCATCCATGCAATTACCAAAATTAAAGCTGCCACCGCAATCTCGACCTTGGCAGTCCTCGCAGGATTCTCCCAAAGATCGAGCCATGGAATCAGGCCCTTCCTCTTGAAGGTAGCACGGTACCACGCGACATAAGCGAAAATCATTCCCACTAGACCAATTACGCCTCTTGAGAACCCTGAATCGTCCCAAGGGCCACGAGGAGCTATTCCAAACACTAGAGCGTCCAGAATAAGCACCGCTCCGATTGAAGCAAGGAGGTTCCATTCGGGCTCTTCACCATCAGCCACGAATTGTCGAGGGGGGTTTGGTGCTTCAACACGCCGCAGTACTGATGGGTTTCCGCCACCTCGGGAGGCTGGGTAGTGTTGTGCGACATGCTGTAACATTCGCAGATGTTGAGAGTGCTGCAGCGAGGCTAGAGGGTGTAGTATCTAGAACTCCAGTAGTGAATTCACCCGATATTGACAATCTGGCCGGGCGCGAGGTTCTGATGAAATGCGAGAATTTACAGCAAGTTGGGGCGTTCAAATTCCGTGGAGCGAGCAACGCAGTGGAGTTACTGGGAATTGATGCTGAAAGAGGGGTCTGCACTCACAGCAGTGGCAACCATGCCCAAGCAATAGCATTGGCAGCAAAGCAGCGTGGAGTTCCCGCATACATCGTGATGCCTGATAACGCTCCATTGGTCAAGGTTAGAGGAGTACAGAGCCACGGTGCTGAAATCACTTTCTGCGAGTCAAATCTTGAAGCGAGGATCTCCACTGTCAATTCGGTAATTGAAAGGACTGGTGCTGCATTCATTCACCCATTCGACAATCCTAACGTGATTGCCGGCCAGGGAACTGCGGCGTTAGAGATTATGCAAGAATGCGGGGCCATTGATGCGATTTTGGCTCCGATAGGTGGAGGTGGACTTCTGTCGGGAACTTGTATCGCGACTAGGGCACTTGCGCCGAAGGCACTGCTCTACGGTGCCGAGCCCGAGGGAGCAGATGATGCGGCTCGCTCTCTGGCTGCTGGAGAGTTCATCCCACAGACTAATCCAGATACAATCTGCGACGGTTTGCTCACCAGCATGGGGGAAAAGACCTGGCCAATCCTGAGGGACTATCTTGAGGGCATAATCACGGTTAGCGATGAGGAGATTCTGCAAGCGATGATACTACTTCATGATCATCTCGACATGATTGTCGAACCAAGTGGAGCGATATGCCTCGCAGCAGTGTTGAAAGACGAATTCAAGAGAAAAGAGGGGATGAGAAAGATTGGGATTATTCTATCTGGTGGAAACGTGGACAGAGACAGATTACCATTTTGATGCTGTCCTGATGGCGACTCAGATATTCATGCAGTAACGCACTTGAGTAAGTGGAGCACGAGCCGGGATTTGCACCCGGGTACATGGATCTGCAGTCCATTGCATAGCTACTCTGCCACTCGTGCTGCGTCCAGCCGAGTCTTTCCCCTCTCTTGAAGGCTATCCGGTGCCCAGCATACCTTCATTGGGTGCATGTGGTCTGTGCCCGTCATGCCTCGGGTATCCCTCCGCTTTGAGGGTCTAGGTATGGGATTCGCACCCTATCTCCAACCGCCCGGACCGGGCGTCGTGAGATTGACTGTTGGCGAACCTGGTTTCGACACTCCCCTTGAAATTGTCGAGGCTGCTATAGAGGGCTTGCAGGAAGGTCGTACCAAGTACACGCGCGGAGCGGGTTCATTGGAACTGTGCCAAGCGGTGGCTGACTATTTGGGAAGGCACCACGATATCGAGGCGTCTGCTGAGGACATTGTTGTGACTCCGGGTGCCAAGCAAGCCCTGCTCTACTCGTTCCTAATCACCACCATGCCTGGTGACGAGGCAATACTGCTCTCCCCCTCATGGGCCTCCTACGAGCCGATGCTCGAGTTCATCGGTGCTGTCCCAGTTCACGTACCCGTCAACATGGAGGACTTTCATCCGGACATTGATGCCATCCGAGAGGCGATAACTGAAAAGACCAAGATGATTCTAATCAACTCCCCCTGCAACCCCACCGGGGCTGTATTCACGCCGAATGAGGTTCGTTCGATCGTCGATATTGCGGTGGAGCACGACCTATGGATTGTCTCTGACGAAATCTACTCTAGGATGGTGTGGGTGAACTGGCCCCACGTGTCTCCTGCGACCCTCCCTGGTGGCAAGGAGCGTACAATCATAATCAACGGCTGGTCCAAGTCTTGGGCGATGACTGGGATGAGAGTCGGCTTTCTTACAGGGCCACCTGAGGCTGTCAAGGCTGCAGTAAAGAGCCAAGCTAACTCAGCTTCCCACATCCCGACATTCTTGATGGAGGCTGCGAGAGTTGCGCTTGAGTGTGAGGATTCGGTTGAGTCATTCAATAGTGAGTACCTGAAGCGTAGGGAAATAATGCGGAGGGGACTCTCTTCGATAGAAGGGGTTCGGGTACCTGAGCCCGAAGGAGCGTTCTATGTCTTCGCGGACGTCACTGGAACGGGAATGACCGATATAGAGTTCGCTGACGGAGCCTTAGAGGCGGGGGTGCAATTGATTCCTGCGTCGCTGATTGCAGGCGGAGAGGGTTTCATCCGAGTTTCCTATGCCGCTGATGAAGAGTCGATACACGAGGGTTTGCGTCGGCTGAGCGCATGGCTGGACCATGAGTGAGTTTGAAATTGTGGTATGGTGACAGTCGCACGTGAGAGAGGCTGATTCCCTTGGTGCCCATGTCCTGTTGGACTATGTCAACTACATCTCTCCCCATGAAGATGATGGCGCTTGGGTGCTCCAAGTACTGAGAAACTGCGTGCAAGATTCTGGAGTCAGAGAGGTACACTCACATGTCGAATCGTTCGATGGCCGAAAGAGTCCGCTTGGCTTCGCCGCCGTGGTACTAATCGACGAGAGTCATGTCAGCGCTCATTGCTACTCGGAGAGGGGGTTACTGGCGATTGATGTGTTCACCTGCGGTGGAGAAGATCCGGATCTTCTTGCTGACTCAATTCATGCAGACCTTGTCTCAGCGGTTCCGGAACTAAGGCTAATGAACAGGAAGCGAGTAGCTCGTTTCTTGGGTGGTTGAAATGGAAATCCGGAAGTTCATAGAGGAGCATTACAAACACTTCAATGCTGGCGAACTCGCTCGTTGTGCGGAGTCACTCCGAGGATTCCTCTACGACGGCGGCCGGTTGATGGTGACGCTCGCAGGTGCGATGTCTACAGCTGAGATAGGACGTAGTCTAGCTCCGGCCATCAAGGAGCATAGGGTTCACGCAATTTGCTGCACCGGCGCCAATCTCGAAGAGGATTTGTTCGGTCTGGTTGCTAGATCTGAATACGAGAATATTCCAAACTGGAGACAGCAGAGCGCGGATGAGGATGCAAAGCTAGCGGATAGAGGCATGAACAGAATCACGGATGTGGCGGTCCCAGAAACGACTTTCACTTCCATTGGGAAGCGTTTGATGGTACTATGGGAGGAGGCTGAAGAGGTCGGGGACAGACGTTTCCCTCATGAGTACATCTACGATTTGCTTTTGCATTCCGAGATTGAGTACTCATCGAATCCGGAACACTCCTGGCTGATGTCCTCGGCGGATGCGAATCTGCCTATATTCACACCAGGATGGGAGGATTCCACACTGGGTAACCTTCTGGCAGCTCGGGTTCTGGACTGCTCACTCAGGAGTCCAGAGATAGTTAAGAGCGGGATGGAATCGATGCAGGCATTGGCTGATTGGTACCGAGAAGATGATTCCCCTACTGGGATTCTTCAGGTGGGAGGTGGAATTGCGGGTGACTTCGCTATCTCGGTCGTCCCAATGTTGAGGCAGGATGCAAAGGTGAACGTTCCCCTGTGGGCGTGGTTTGCTCAAATCAGTGAGTCGCGTCCCTCGTACGGTGGATACTCGGGGGCTACACCGAACGAGAAAATCAGCTGGGGCAAGTTAGGAGTTGAAACTCCACGCTTCGTCATAGATTCAGATGCTAGTATCGTGCTTCCTCTGCTTCTGTCCTCATTGGAATAAGATGGAATAGGAATCCACGCTCTCAGATATTCGCAGCAGTTGGTTGTACTTCGAGGTCCTATCGCTTCTGGCAGGAGCGCCGCTCTTGATTTGCCCCGCATCTGTGCCAACTGCAAAATCCGAGATGATGTTGTCGGCGGTCTCTCCTGAGCGGTGACTGATAATGGTCGAGAAACCGGCCTCTTTGGCCAAGCGAATGACCTCCATGGTTTCGGTAACGGTTCCTATCTGGTTGAGTTTGATGAGAATCGCGTTTGATGCCTTGCATTCTATGCCGTGCGTGAGGCGATCTGGGTTAGTTACGAATAAGTCGTCACCCACAATCTGCACTCGCTCCCCCTCACGGGCGGTGAACTCCATCCACGAGTCCCAGTCATCCTCTCCGAACGGGTCCTCGATAGAGACGATGGGGTAATGGTCAAGCCAAGACGAGTACATCTGTCCCAAATCGGAGCCCGAAAGAATCTTGCCGCCGATGTGGTAACCTTCCCCATGGCAGAACTCTTGAGCAGCGACATCGAGAGCGATTGAGATCTGCTTTCCCGGAGAATATCCTGCTCTTTCTATTGCGCCAAGGACGTATCTAAGTCCGTCCTCGTTTTGGGGAAGATTTGGTGCGAAGCCGCCTTCGTCACCGACTCCAACAAGCAGTCCCTCATCTACCAGCACGAGTTTTAGTGCGTGATAAGTCTCCACGCCAGCACGCAAGGCCTCAGGGAAATCGTTGAATCCATGAGGAACCACCATGAACTCTTGGATATCAACATTGGAGGCAGCATGAGCCCCGCCATTGAGGATGTTCATTAGTGGCACAGGAATACTACTGGGGCCTCCGGATGCTATGTGCGCCCACAGGGGGCCGTCTGTAGCCGCCCTCAGGCAAGACATCGATGCGCCGAGGATTGCATTGGCTCCTAAACGGGACTTGTTCGCAGTTCCGTCCAGTTCGATTAGTGCTGTATCTATGGCTTCCTGATTATCTATGCTCATTCCGACCAGAGTATCGCGTATCTCGCCGTTGAGATGTGAAATCGCCTTGTAAACACCCTTTCCGGCCCACTTCGCTTCTCTGTCCCTGAGTTCCACCGCCTCATACGTGCCTGTGCTGGCCCCTGACGGGACCGATGCACGTCCACCCAGTTCGCCATCCACGTAGCATTCGACTTCGACGGTAGGGTTTCCGCGAGAATCAAGAATAGTCCGTGCGGAGAGGTCGCTGATAGCGCCACTCATTGGTGCGGCGACCGTATCGGGGCTTCTCAAGGTAGCGCATCGCCAAATTAGGTGTTGAGCCAGCTCAACCAACGAGAAACCCTGCTCTGTACTTCAGGAACTTCGAGTTCGGATCTGCAGTTGCACTCCCAGCAGAGTTGCTCTTCAATGGGAGAGATAGAGAAAAGTTCAGCGCGCATCAGAATCCCGTCAGCATCCTTGCACTTGGATCGGTTGTCATCTACGAAGCAGTGGAGAAGGTGCTTGGGAAAATGGTGGATTCTTCCTGATTCGGGGCAGCACAGCATAGCGCTGCGTTTGAGGAAAATCAAGGAGGCCCCAGAGTCTGCATCGAGCTCGTGACCCACTATCCTAGTACCATTCAGGAGAGACGCAACATCGACGTTGTACCACTGTGAGTATGAGCGGGGGATATCTAGTTCGGATACATCATCCAAGTATTCTTGAATCCTGAGATGGGAGACCGTTTCCTCCTGACTCATGGCTCGCCAATGAAGGCCGTCCCATTTGAATACAACCAAAGATTAGGAATAATTTATTGATTGAAAAGCGGAAATAATAGTTCTTTATTGCCCAGTAATAATACAGGAAACATACATAAATTGTCCGTTTTTCGGCGGATTCCATGACGAGTGTTGATTCATTGGATAGGGCAATACTAACTGTGCTAAGAGACTCTGCACGGGCCCCTTACGTAGACATCGCGAAGATTGTAGGGGTGACTGAGAGAACTGTGAGGACTCGGATGCGCCGCCTCGAGGGAGATGGTGTGATTCGAGGTTATACAGTGAGGGAAGCCGGGATTGGACTTACAGCACTCATTCGATTGAAAGTCGGACCCGGAACTGAGATTGGGACCCTCGCTGGAGAGTTTGCCGGATGGCCCGGAGTCGAATGCGTCTTCGAAATCAGTGGGGATGCGGACCTAGTGGCTGTGGTTCACGTAGATGACACAGTCGCGCTTAGGAATATGCTAGACAGAATGTGGCTTGCTGCACCCGGTGACATCAGTTCTACGCAGACCGAACTAGTCCTCGAGCAATACTGAGTCCTCAGACCCTAGTTCTGCCGTCCTGAGGCTTTCTGAGTAGATATCTGAAGTAGTTCAATTTGCCTGATTTGAAGGCCTGATATACTGGAGTCCCGGGAACACCACCGAAGGTCTCAAGGCTGCTCCTAAGTGAAGCCGGTGCGCGTTGCCGAATCATTTCCCTCCTGCTCCTGTCGATAATATCGAGGGCGTCGGTCACATGAGTTGTCACCTCCCTATTCGAGAGGATTGTAAAACCCGTAATCAGGAATTGTTCGTGCATCTTCTCCATCCTATTCTGATCCCTGATATCGGTCCAGCAGAATTTGCCTCCTGGCCGTAGAACACGGAACACTTCGGTGAGAAAATTTGGGATGTTTGCATAGCAATGGGATGATTCGACATTGTAGACTACATCGAAGGAATTAGATTCTAGAGGTAGGTCTTCCGCATTTCCCTCTACGAATCTTAGGTTCTCCTGCCCTGAGTACCAGTTATTGCAGAGATTGACTGCCTCGCTAGAGTAGTCAACAGCAGTCAGTGATTTCGGATTGAGCGAACGGGCAATCCAACTAGCGCCGCCTCCGCGCCCGGAGCCAATCTCCAAGAGGTCCTTGCCAACTACCTCAACGTCTCGAATGTTCATGTTGTAGAGCTGGATAAACAGTCGGTCCGCCTCGTCCTCGGTCTCGAGTTCTACTCCCGAGTCGTCCTTGTAGCCGTAGTTCATGAACCTGAAATCTGAATCACTCTGGGACTTTGAAATATTCTGATACAGCCACTTCCAAATTCTGCTTCTAACCCGCTGGGGAGATATCCTCATCGTGGCGTAGAAAATCCAGGCTGGCATTCCCATGCCCAAACGAGCACCTACATCTTCCACTTCACAGAGCATCCGATGCTATCTGTTCGTGGCACGTCAATTTTTCCTCCAGATAGTAGCTGGTCCAGAGCATCGGCTAGTTCCGAAGTCTTAGCGTGTGACGGATCTCTAGGAGAGTCATCCATCCTTCCGCGATACACGACTTTACCGCTCGAGTCAATCATATAGAATTCTGGAGTTCTCTCAGCGCCATACGCAACAGCAACCTGCTGAGATGCGTCGTGCAGATATGGGTATGTCATGCCCCTATCTGCTCGTTTGAGCATGTTTTCCCATGAGTCCGAGTCATAATTCACTGGATCGTTTGCGTTGATTCCAGCGAACCCCAAGCCGTCGTCCTTAGCCCTTTGAGCCATCTTTTCTATGCGTGGCTCAGAGCCGACGACGTAAGGGCAGTGGTTACAGGTGAACACTACTATCGCCCCATTCTCATCCATTACGTCGGACAGTGTCATGGTCTCCCCACCGACTTTGGAATTAGCATTGGGAAGTTCGAATTGTGGTGCGGTGTCCCCAGGCTCTACGGCTTGCGTCAAATGCATGGTGATGGGGTATAGTATGCACAGTTCAATCCTTTGGAGAAATAGTTTTGTCCTTGACTGTGATTTGTTCACGGCATTCGGCCAAACGTCGTCTGGCCAGCGCATGCTGTGGGTCGATGTCCAAGACTTGTCGCCATGCCGCTACAGCCTTGTCCGCGTCACCTCTTTCATGTAGGATAGCGGCTATCCTCAGTTTGGCGTCGATGTGGTGGGGGTCTTCTCTACTCGCGCCCTGAAAGTCGAAAATTGCCTCTTCGGCCCTTCCAAATTCCAAGTAGAGCAGTCCGCGCTGGTACCAAGCCTCCGAGAGGCTTGGGTCGATTTCAATTGCTTTGTTCAAGGGGCGTTCTGCCTGCTCTGATTTACCCATCGCAATCATGCAGGTCCCCAAATGAACCAGGGCCATTGAGTGCTTGGGATTCTTATTGAGGAGTGTACGCAACTCGGATTCAGCCTCAGTCCAGTCGCTGTGATTCATCAGTACCTCAGATCGCCTCAAACGAGCAAGTTCGTGGTCGGGTCGAGCGTTCACGAGGTGGTTTGCATCATCCAGTGCGAGCGCTAAGTCCTCACACAGCAGAGCAGAGGAGCATCGGTTCAGCCTCGCTCGAACGTGATTCGGGTCTATCTCTAGAGTAGTGGAGAAGAAGTTTCTTGCTTCTTCTAGACGTCCAAGTCTAGCAGCGATTATTCCGCGAATGAACGGAACCGTTGGATCATTCTTTAACAGGGTTGTCGCTTCTAAGGCAAGAGCGTTAGCTTGCTCCAAGTTGCCAACTTCAAGAGAGAGCTGGGCCTCCTCCAAGGGTATCGACAGATGGTTGGGGATGAGTCTGCGAGCGCGTACGAGAGCTACCTCTGCCTCGTCGTAGGTACCCTGATACCTTAGGGCACGGGCTCTCCCCAGCCAGGCCAGACCCAACTCGCGATCCAACTCGATTGCCCTATCGAAGGATACGAGCGCATCGATTAGGAGCATTTGCTCGTGTTTACCGGTATTATCTCTGTGTTCATCGGAGTCGAGAAGGTACAGCTTGCCTCTCATGATGTGAAGGAATGCACTGTCCCAAGACTTCTCTGGGGCATCATCAAGAACTGCTCGAGACGAATCAATTGAGTCTTTTCTCATCCAGAGGAGGCTGAGTCTGGCACGTGCACCGGCATCCGAGGGGGTCCTCTCCAAGTGTTCTTCGAGGACTTGAACTGCGGCGTCCGTCCTATCGTCGTTCTCCAGAATCTCGGACTCCTGGATGACTGTGTACTCGCCTAGGGCGTTTGCTCTCCTGATGCACTTCAGGGCGTCTTTGGTATTGCCCCCACTCACCGAAAGCAGGCGCGCCTTCAGTAGCCAAGCTGGACCGGACTTGGGGCCTAACTCCAACGCTTTCTCCACTGATTCTAGGGCAACTCTGACCTCACCAAGAAGTAGTTGCTTGGTCGCTCTTTCTACTAGGCTTGTCGCGCTCTCGGGTAGATTGTTTCCTGATTCTGTGCCCTTATGTGAATTTCTAGCTCTTTGGGCGATTTCTGAGAGTTCTATTTCCTCTTCGGAATTGCTGGAGTTCATTCCCAGACCTTCCATTCGCTTGCGGTTCCTAAGCACCCTAGAAGGGTCGGTTCCTTCAAGCAGAAGTGTCTGCTCTCTGAGGAGGTCTGTGTCGTCGGGGACAATCGCAAGCAGCCTCTCTAGGCTCCTGTCAAGTGCCTCCAAATCTCCCTTATGACGTTGAATCTCCGCTAAGTTCCTGAGTGCTGATTCATCCTCTGGATTGAGATCATTTGCTCTGTGGAAACAGTCTGCAGCCCAGTCAGTACGGTCCGCAGCATGAAACAGTTCCCCAAGCCTTCTTTGCTCATCTGCCGAGAGTTCGATATCCTCAGCCTTCATATCAGCCTCGGAGAACATTGCTGCGAGTCTCTTCGAGAGAGGGTGGAGGCCCGGTGTCACTGAGATTTCATCGTCAGATTCTCTGGCGGGGTGGTGTTTGAGGACGGCTTTGGCAGCGTGGCTAGCGATAGCACAAGATTCGCTATTGCTGACTAGGATGCCCTGATTGAAGAGTAAGGCCTCAGCCGATTCCAGTGAGCGATGTACTCCCAACAGACCGTGTACCTCTGGAGTATCCGAGAGTATTGTGTCAACACCCCTAGACAGGAGATCAAGCCTCTGTGTGGTCTCATTCAGGTTTCCCTTCACTGAGCCCAATTTTGTCATCATCCTCTCCCTCTGTCTCAGCACGGACTTGTGCTTGAGCCAGAGTGCGAACAGTGCCACGGACAAAACTCCGTAGAGTGTTAGAATGGCCATGGTGGTACCTTGCATCGATCCCAGCGGGCATGAGAGACTTTTGATGGCTTCTGCTAACGACCATCGGAAGGGGTCGATTATTGGCAGGGCTATGCCCTGCCAGAAAACTCAGTTCTACAGGGCTCATTCGAGGTCGCTGGCTGTGTAGGCCTGGACCCCCAGTTTCAGAGAATCGGGGCCGAGTGATTTGCCGACAACCGTGGTAATTCCGGCACCAGCAGCCAACTCGAATATCCGATCGTTGACCTTGCCCGCGAACACTAG
>Ga0066372_10000864_pt1 | contig 11669 bp, 11 predicted proteins | sample Knorr_S15_td_250_FD_77011 | JGI IMG/M metagenome (GOLD analysis project Ga0066372, IMG submission 77011) | Marine microbial communities from Southern Atlantic Ocean transect - Knorr_S15_td_250_ad_251m_LV_A | ecosystem: Environmental > Aquatic > Marine > Oceanic | place: Southern Atlantic ocean... | reverse complement strand
GTTCGGTGGAGAATCGAACCACCGGCTTGCGCGAGTCGCTCACATAGGCCTCGGCCCGATGGGTGGTGATCTCCATGGTGACGTCACCTACCCGTAGGCCGACGGTTCCGAACCGCTCCCCCTGGAACCACACGGCGTCAGCCACCCCAGCTACCAGGTCACGAATGCGTTCCGGTGGAGCATCAGTCGTCAAGTCATGGTCAAGCGTCCGATCGGCTGCCAGCAGGCGGTCACGAACTAGGCCACCCACTAGATACACACGATGGCCCGCGGCGTGCAGCGGCTCGGCCACTGATGCCACTGCGGCCCGGAGGTCGTCGAACATTTCCCTGGTGACCGGGGGAAGTTCGCTCACCGCTCAGGTCTCGAGATCGTGGCGTCGCACCAGGTCGAGCACCAGTGCGTCCACCTCTTCGGCGACGCCAGCCCGACCATGGCCGGTGACATCCTCGATCCGGTGGGCCACTCCGAGGGTGGCCGCCACAGTGGCCCCCGTGGAGTTAGCCAACGCCGACAAGTCATACCCGCCCTCAAGGAACAGCACGACCCGACCAGCCGGTACCAGCCCCACCAGATCCGCGACCAGGCCCGCGTAGTCGGCCGATGTCAGGCCCATGTCGGTAAGGGGGTCGTCCCGATGGGCGTCGAAACCCGCCGACACGAGCAGCCAGTCAGGGTCGAAACGTTCGACGGCCGGAACCACTACCGTTCCCATAACTTGCCGATAGTCGTCACCGGCCGCGCCCGGAGGAAGGGGCACATTGACGGTGGTGCCGGCCCCGGCACCAGCCCCCGTCTCGTCGATTGCACCGCTTCCCGGATACAGCGGCCACTGGTGGCAGGACACAAACAGCACCCGATCGTCCTCGTAGAAGACGTCCTGGGTGCCGTTGCCATGGTGGGCATCCACGTCGACGATGGCCACCCGATGCCCGGCTCCAGTGAGGGCGGTAGTAGTCACTGCCACATTGTTGAGCAGGCAGAAGCCCATGGACCGGTCGGGCGTGGCGTGGTGACCCGGTGGTCGCACCGCGCAGAAGGCGAGGTCAGCATCACCGGCCTCCAGCCCCTCGATAGCAACCAACCCAGCGCCAGCCGCTAACCGAGCCGCCAACCACGAATCTGGACCCATAACAGTGTCCTCATCACACCGACCACCTCCCCCAGCGTCGATGGCAACCAACCGGGCTAGATGATCCTCCAGATGAACGCCGAGCAGGTCCGCGTCGGTCGCTGGACGCGGGGCGCGACGGATCAGCGCGTCGTCGATCCCTGCGGCATCCAAACCCTCCCAGACGGCGGTGAGGCGGGCGGGCTGCTCGGGATGCCGGGACCCTGCCCGATGGTCCAAAAACCGCTCATCGGTCACCAGCAGGAGGGACATGTGGCGAGCGTAACCCCCCACATAACAAGGGTCTGGCCCGTCAGGGGTAGTGCACTGGTCGTACCCTGTCGACATCGACGTCCGGACCGAAGGAACCACCGTTGACGGACCCCGTGAGGATGGTCGCGTCATCGACTCGACCGACAAACTGAGCACCAGCTCGTCGGTTGTTGGGGTCCCCGACATCGAACGGTTCGTGACCGGTATCGATCCGGATACCGGCACCGTGCTTCGCCTCAGCCCATGGCGAGGCGATTTACAGACCGTCCAGGTCGTAGTGGTAGCCGGCCCCACGCCACAAATCCACGACGTGGATCGATTACTCGACTACCTCGGCAATCGGGGAGTTCTAACGGTCGTGACCACGGCTCTCGGTCCGGTCGACCAGCGCCCGTTCATAGAAGCGGGCTTCGCCCCCCATGAACACCTCCTGCTATTCGGCCGGTCCATAGAACCGAACGACCTGCCCGCACGAGGGAGACGAACCCGACCCGCACGACGACAGGATCAGGAGGCCGTGCTGGCCCTTGACAAGCGGGCGTTTGCCACCTCGTCTGCCTTGTGGCGATTCGACAGAGCGGCGCTAGCCGAGGCCGGGCAGGCAACCCAAACATGTCGACGGCGTCTCATCAAGGACCCCCAACACCAACCGATCGGCCATGCGGTGACCGGCCGAACCTCCACCATCGGCTTCCTCCAGCGCTTGGCGGTAGACCCGTCTGCCGAAGGTCGGGGCATCGGCTCAGCTCTGGTCGTCGACGCCCTACGGTGGTTGGGCAGGACCGGGGCTCTGGAGGCGTGGGTGAACACCCAACCCGGGAACCTCCGCGCCCGGGACCTGTACCTCAACCACGGCTTCGTCGAACAGGACGTCGGCCTCGACGTCCTAATACGGTCCCTCAACAACACAAAGCAGAGCCCGAGCCGATGAGGCAGCTCCTCTCCACCCGGCAACCCACAACCCGCCGAATCCGAAAATGGCACTGGACTATGCCACTCGGACTACTGGTCGGAACGCTCTGGGTCGGCTCAGTGGCCACCCCCACAATGGCTGATAGTGGACCAGCGAGCCTCGACCTGATCGCCCAGTCCCCCTGGATCGACAACGAGGGTGACTTGGCCATTCAACTACGGATCACCGGTGACGCTCACAACACTGTCCTCCGGCTCGGCCTCCACCCCGCGGTGGATCGTCGGGGACTCCTAGCTCTCAAGGACAATCCGATCCTCAAGATGCCCGAGAGCACCCTGTCCATCGACGTGGACGACGTCATCAACTCTGCTGGTGTGGCCTCGCTCACCCTGCCCGTCAGCCCCGACGGGATCTTACGATCACGCCCTGGGGAGGTCTCCCCCCTTACCGTCGAGTTGCTGGCCGTCGATGGCCGTTCCCTGGACCGCCTGACCACCCCCGTGGTCCACCTCCCGTTGATCCCCACCGGGGAAGCCGCTTCCCACCGACCTCTCCTGGTCACCATCTTGCTGAACATCGACGGGCCACCACCGCTCCATCCCGATGGACGGATCGAACCAGACGAAGCAACCGTCCGCTACCTCGGTGCAGTAGTCGACGCCGTACTAGACCACCCCCGCGTCCCCGTAGACATCAGCCTGCCTCCGGCCACCGTGGCCAGCCTGGCCCGCTCCGACGACCTGATCCATGCCCGTCTGCTAGCCAATCTGAAGGCAGCAGTGCAGATAGGTGGCCTTCACCTCCACTCGTCTCCCTTCGTGACCGCCGATCCCGAGGCCTGGCGACGGGCAGGCCGACCCGACGTTCACCGCGACCTGATGGACCATGGTGACCAGGTCCTCTCCGAGCTCCTCGGCACGGCGCCCGACCGCACGGTGGCGGTGCTTGGGTCCACCGCAGTCCCCGCCACCTTAGACCTGCTCAGTCGACTCGGCACGACCGGCCATGTTGTGTCGGCCGAACGACTGGATCCTCGACCGGTCACCGCCTCCTACGGTTCCACCTACCCTGCCCGTCTTCTCGATTCCTCGGGCGTCGCCCATCCGGCGCTGGTAGCCGACCAGGACCTAGCACGGCACCTCGTCGATCCTCGGGGGTCGGTGTCGGCCGCCCAGCAACTCGTGGCCGACCTCGCCCTGCTGGCCTGGTCAGACCCCTCCGTGGCTCGCACGGCCATCGTCACCATTCCCGAAGCCTTAGCCGTTGATGCCCTCACCCTCGACCTGGTACTTGGTGCGGTAGAGGACGCACCGTTCCTCCACCTCCAATCACTTCCCGAACTATTCGAGGCCTCACTAGCGACCGATGCGGCCGCCGCCGTTACCTACGAACTCTGGCCGGAACCCGTCACCCCGGTCTCTCGACGAGCCACCGACCGGAGCCTGGCGGAAACCGCGGTGGCCGCGTATACGGCCATCCTGGGTGGCCCACATCCGGATGCCGCTGCACTGAACGACCTGTTGGAGATGACAGCAGCAGCCGAACTCGACGGCGATGCCATGGACGCCTACCTCTCCTCCGTGTACGACACCGTGTCCGGCGTTCTCGACGAATTCACCACCCCGGCGAGCCAGAGCGTCCGGCTGACGACACGACGAGCGGACCTTCCGTTCACCATCCACAACGGGCTGGACACCAATGCCCGGGTCGTCCTGGTGCTCCAGAGTGACGGCCGGCTCGACTTTCCCGCAGGCGAAGTCATCGAGGCCATCCTCGTACCCGGCCACAACCGAATCGCCGTCCCGGTTCGGGCCCGAACATCAGGCGACGCACGCCTCCAAGTCACCGTCCGGTCACCCGACGACGCCCGACTGCTGCAACTCCAATCAGTGCAGTTAATGGTGAGAACGACCAGCCTTCCCGGGGTCGGGGTAGCCCTGTTCGTCAGCGCTCTGACAGTTCTGGCTATCTGGTGGATCCGCTCGGCGCGAGTACGCTCTGTACGCACCTGACCGGGCATACCTGACCGAATGTCCGGACCCCCAGACCAGGAGAGACCCATGGCCGTCCGAATCGTCACCGACAGCGCATGCGACCTGACCGATGACGAGATCTCGGCCCTCGGCATCGAAGTCGTCCCGCTGAGCATCCGATTCGGCGAAGAAGTCCAACTAGACCGTGACGAGTTGTCCATTGACGACTTCTACCGACGAATGGCGTCATCTGAGCACCTTCCCCAGACCGCTGCCCCCTCTCCTGGCGCGTTCGCCGCCGCGTTCGGACGCCAGTTCGAAGCCGGTGCCGACGCCGTGATCTGCATCAACCTGTCTAGTGGGGTTTCGGCCACCATGGAGTCGGCTGAGCTGGGCGCCCGCGAGGTGGAGGGCGACGTCCGGATCGTGGACAGTAGATCAGTGACCGCCGGGCTCGGAGTGATGGTGGTAGCCGCTGCACGGGCTGCGGCCAATGGCGCCTCGGCCGACGAGGTCCTCGCACTCACTGCGGACCTCCAGGACCGCACCCGGGTCTACGGCGCCATCGACACCCTTGAGAACCTTAAGAAGGGCGGCCGGATCGGTAATGCCCAGGCCCTGCTGGGCAGCATGCTGTCAATCAAGCCATTGATCGATATCAGCACGGGCGTCGTCGAGGAAGCCGGTCGACAGCGCACCCGGCGGAAGTCATTGATCTGGCTTCGGGACAAGGTTGCCGAACACGTCGACCAGATCGACACCCTGTCGGTCATGCACGCCCAAGCCGAGGACGTGGACGATCTGGTGACGATGCTCGCCGAGGTGGTGGATCCCTCAATGATCCAGGTCGGGGTCATAGGACCCGTGGTGGCCAGTCATGGCGGCCCTGGCGTGATCGGCCTCTGCTTCACCCTGCGCCCCTAACCGCCACTGGGCCTGAGCCTCCGGTCCGGGCCTCTAGAGGCGGTCGGTAGGCTCGCCGCCATGGCGACCCCAGTGGATCCCGAGCCCACGGGGGGTCCTGCCGTCAGTGGTTCGAACGAGGGCAGCCCCGCGACACAGGACCCCAGACCAAGTGATTGGGTCTCATCACTCGTCGACCGCTTCATCAACGTCGTCGAGCAAGTACGAAATGTCACAGCCCGACCGGTCGTCACTCTGGCTCGGGCCTTGGTCTTTGGCGTCGTCATGGTGTGTTGCCTGCTCGCCGCCCTCGTCCTGACGGGCATCGGCCTTTTCCGACTCCTCGACGTGGCCCTTCCTGGTGATAGTTGGTCGACCCACCTCGTCCTCGGAGCTGTCTGCTGTTCACTCGGCGCCCTGCTGTGGTCCCGCCGCAGTCCCTAATCCTCCAATCTCTCCTCCAGGAGTACCCGTGTCCGAACAACATTCGATCGACGAGTCCGTAGTAGACGACGCCCCCTCCCACCGGGAGATAGTGATCATCGGTTCCGGCCCCGCCGGCCTGACGGCGGCCATCTACACCGCCCGGGCCGACCTGGCCCCGCTAGTCATCGAGGGCGAACCATCATCGACTAGCGACCAGCCGGGAGGCCAGCTGATGCTGACCACCGAGGTAGAGAACTTCCCTGGCTTCCCCGAGGGAATCATGGGACCCCAGTTGATGACCGACATGCGGGCCCAGGCCGCACGATTCGGCGCCGAAATCGTGACGGCCAAAGTCTCCCGGATCGAACTCGCCAAACGCCCGTTTTGTATCTGGATAGGCGACCCGGAGACGGCCCAGCCGACCCACACCGCGGATGCTGTCATCGTCTCGACGGGTGCCCGCTCGGTCATGCTTGGTTTGGAGGCCGAACAGCGACTGATCGGCCACGGTCTCTCGACGTGCGCGACGTGCGACGGGTTCTTCTTCCGTGATCAGGAGATCGCGGTAGTCGGTGGCGGGGACTCTGCACTGGAGGAAGCCGGCTTCCTCACCAAGTTCGCTTCCAAAGTGACTCTGATCCACCGACGAGACAAACTCCGAGCGTCGAAGATCATGCAGCAGCGGGCCTTCGACAACCCCCGGATCGAGTTCGCCTGGAACTCAGTGGTCGAAGATGTGCTGGGGGAGGCGAAGGTGGAGGGCCTTGCCCTCCGTGACACAAGCACCAACGAGACTCGAGTCCTACCGGTGACCGGTGTATTCATCGCCATTGGCCACCAACCAAACACCGATCTGTTCACCGGACTCCTGGACATGGACGATGCCGGATACCTCGTCACTGGCGCCGACCGGTCGACCACCAACGTCGATGGCGTGTTCGCCTGCGGCGACGTACAGGACCACACCTACCGTCAGGCCGTCACCGCCGCGGCCTCAGGGTGTATGGCCGCCATCGACGCCGAACGATGGCTGGAGAGCCGTACCGACTGAACCTCCGTCGACGGCCTACGCTCCACGGTAAGCACCACCATCTCCTCTACGGCCGACGACCGACCGCAGGTGACCGGCGGTGGTCACGACGTCCAACCCGTCCTCCACCATGCGAGGGCAAGACACGAGGGAAGCGAGATCCCATGGCTGGTGCCATCAGCAACCTGTCCGAAAGCACCTTCGATGAGGAGATTGGCGCAGCCACCGAGCCGGTCCTGGTCGACTTCTGGGCCGAATGGTGCGGCCCGTGCAAGATGATCGCCCCGATCCTCGAAGAAATCGCCATCGAACAGAGTGGCTCGGTCCAGGTCGCCAAGGTCAACGTCGACGAGGCCCCGGAACTGGCCCGCCGTTTCGAGGTCATGAGCATCCCGACTCTGATCCTCTTCGCCAATGGCCAGCCCGCCACCCGGATCGTGGGTGCCAAGGGCAAATCACAGCTTCTTGAGGAAATGGCCCCCCACCTCTAGGCTGTCACGAGAGATTCGAACGACAACCGCACCCGATCGCGGGGAGGCGGTGGCGACCGTGACCGAATCTGAAGATCCGGCGATCCACGACCTACATCGTCGCCTGGCCGACGCCGGCCACCCGGTCGACCACCATGAGGTGGCCAACGGAGCGTTCGGCCCCGATACCACCCGGGCCCTATTGGCCTTCCAGGCCGAACGGGGCCTCGATGAACACGGAACAGTCGACGATGCCACCCATGCGTCCCTCGTGGAAGCCGGCCACCGCCTCGGTGATCGCCACCTCTACCTCCACGCGCCAATGTTCCGCGGTGACGACGTAGCCGACCTGCAGCTCCGCCTCGGTAGATTGGGATTCGATGCCGGTCGGATCGATGGCATCCTCGGACCTGACACCACATCGGCCATCACGGCATTCCAGCGCAATGTCGGCCTCGGCGCAGACGGCATCGCCGGACCGCTCACCGTCGACAACCTGCGTCGGCTACTGGGCTGGACGGCCGGACGCCAACCAGTGGTTCAGGTGCGAGAACTGGACCGACTCCGAAGGAGTCGGCCCGACCTGGTCGACCAGCGGATCGCCATCGGCGAGTTCGGTGGCACCGCTGCTCTGGCCACCGCCCTGACCAGAATCCTCCGGGCTCGCGGTGCTCATGTCCTAGAAGTGGATCAACCGGACGAGGCCCTCCAGGCCAATACCGCCAACGACTTCGGCGCCGGCATCTACCTCGGTCTCCGCCTAGAGAATCATTCCCAATGTCGAACCGACTACTTTGCCACCAAAGGCTTCTACTCCGAGGGCGGCCTTCGGCTGGCCCGCCGATGTGCCGAGGCCCTAGATCGAGCGCTGAGAATCCACCTAGAAGCAACGACTGACGAGACAGTGCGAACCATGTGTACAGGAAGACAACTCCCCATCCTGCGCCAGACACGGATGCCCGCCGTGCTGTGCACTCTGGCGCCGGCCTCCACCGTCGTTCTGGCTACCGCGGAGATCGCCGACAACCTGGCCAGGGCGGTCACCGACTGGCTCGCCGATCCCACTGGCCACCACACGATCACCCTCGAGTGAATCTCCCCCGCTTGTCCGAACCTGATGGGAATTGAACCCTCGACCTCTTCCATGCCATAGGACCTTGCCGGTGGAACTGCCGGGCTCTTTGAGATCGATTCAAGGCGTGGATACAGACGTATCGGGGCGTGGGGATATCAGGTTGTGAAACTCGACCTGGGGGCTATTTCGCTGAAGAGGTCAAGAAAAAACGCCAAGAAATGCAAAGTCTCAGAGTTGGGTCCCAGGATCAACCCATCAGGTCGAACAATCGCTGCAGGTCCTCCCGGTCGGCATACTCGACCACGATCCGACCCTTCCGGCCACGGGTGATCACCCGAACCTTGGTATCGAACCGATCGCCGAGGGTCCGTTCGACCTCCAAAATTCCCGCATCCCGCGTCGGTACCGGATCGTTGATCGGCTCCACCACCAGGTCCTCAACCTCATCCAGGCTCCGTACAAGATCCTCGACCTGCCGCACCGATAGACCGTCATCGGCCACCCGATTTGCAAGACGTTCGACCAGCTGGCGGTCGCCGAGGCCTGCAAGGGCGCGAGCATGGCCCGCCCCGAGGACCCCATCCATGATCATCTGCTGGACGCTGTCCGGAAGATGGAGCAGCCGAAGGGCGTTGGCTACGGCCGGACGACTCCGTCCGACCCGGACCGCTACCTGGTGCTGGGTCAATCCAAAATCATCCGTCAGGCGATAAAAGGCAGCGGCTTCTTCGATCGGATTGAGGTCGTCACGATGGACGTTTTCAACGATGGCTTGTTCGAGACTTTCCCTGTCACCGGCATCTCGAACAAGAGCAGGAATGGTTACCAGTCCTGCTCGCCGGGCAGCCCGCCATCGACGCTCACCGGCTACGAGTTCATAGCCCCCCTCGGTCCGACGAACAAGGATCGGCTGCAACACACCGATCTCGCGGATCGATCCAGTGAGCTCGGCCATCTTCTCGTCGTCGAATACCCGGCGAGGCTGATAGCGATTCGGCTCAATATCCGAAATGGCCACCACCTCGAGACGGGCATCACCAGCGACGCCCTCCGCACCTTGCTCCCTCGACGCACTGGTCACCTCATCCCCTGGATTCGCATCCACATAGGTGATCTCGGGACCATCAGTCATCCGGTCGCTGTCAGAAACCACACCACTCTCGGGAATGAGTGCAGAAAGACCTCGACCTAACCCACCCTTCTTCATGTCCACACCTCCTCGGGACCAGATTCCGGTCCATTGATCTCGTCATCCATCGATGTGTTCTCTCCGGAAGGCGCTGGCCCATGAAGTAACTCCCGAGCCATCTCGCGATAAGCCACTGCTCCGCGCGACCTGGGGTCGTACACGTTGATGGGCTGTCCATAGGACGACGCCTCGGAAAGCCCCACCGATCGAGGAATCACCTGTCGACATACCTTGGAGCCGAAGAAAGCCCGTACCTCACCGGCCACCTGTTCGGAAAGTTTCGTCCGAGCGTCGTACATGACCAGTGCAATAGTCGACACCTCGAGGTCCGGATTGAGGTGTGCCTTCACCCGGTCCACATTCTCGACCAATTGACCGAGACCCTCGAGGGCGTAGTACTCGCACTGGATCGGAACCAGAACCTCGCTAGCCACGACCAGGGCGTTGACCGTCAACAGCCCGAGCGCCGGAGGACAGTCGATCAACACGATGTCGTAATCATCGACGATCTCCGCCAGAGCACGCTTGAGTCGATGCTCCCGACTGAATGCAGCCACCAGTTCAATCTCCGCCCCAACCAACGCCTGGCTGGACGGGAGGAAGTCCAAGTTGGGGATGTCGGTGGACCGGCGGACCTCCGAAGCCGTCGCCTGCTGCAGAATCACATGGTAGATCGACTGCTCGAGATCTCTCGAGTTCACACCGATACCTGTGGTGGCGTTGGCCTGGGGGTCGAGATCGACGATCAACACCCGGTGCCCCTCTTCGGCCATCGAGGAGCCCAGGTTTATGGTCGTGGTGGTCTTGCCTACTCCACCCTTCTGGTTAGCAACAGCAATGATGCGAGTTGGGCGAGGCTCGAGAGACATCCCCGGAATCATGGCCAGAATGGAGGAAAAAGACAAGGACCCTATGGAAAAACTCCCAAAAACACTGAACCTTCCGGCTCAACCATTGCACTCGGAGTGTTCCACGTGGAACATCCTCCACCAAAGACCTGGAATAGATGGAAGCAGAAGAACGTCCTAGAACAAGGGGTCGGCCACCTGTCGGGGGAAACGTCGGGGGAAACGGTCCGGACAAGGCTCCACACGAACCATCACCCGATAGCTCGCCAACCCGGGAAGTTCATCAGTGACCCAGCCACCGACATCACGCAGGCCCAGTAAGCACAAGCCAGCTTCCGGCCAGCGAATAGTGGAGGTGGTAGGAGGTTCACTGACCACCAGGACCCCGTGTTCGGCTAGGAGTGGCGCAGCACACTCCGCCGTGGATCCCGGTGGTGCAAAGCCTCTGGCCGTCACCAGCGAAGCCATTCCCCGAAAACCACCTCGTCCTAGATCAGCCGCGTCCGACAAGACGACCTGCACACGTTCCTCGAGTCCCAACTGGCGCACTGCCCATCGCAGGAAGACAACCCTGCGATCCCTCCGATCCACAAGGAGCCAACGCCAAGGGGTTGTCACAGCTAGCACCAGCCCAGGAAGACCACCACCGGTCCCGAGGTCCACGGCAAGAGCATCGTCAAGAATCAGTGGACCCGGGAGATCCAACTCCCTAAAACCCAAGAAACCCGCACTGTGAGCGGGTCCCTCAGAAGCCACCACTGGGGTCAAATACCCCTCAGCGACCGCTCTGTCTAGAATATGGTCAAGTATCTGCTCGACGGAAGCCATTCCGCTAGTGAAGCAACCGTTGGCAGATCAAACGTCGATCAGCGAGATCACGACCCTCCGATCAGCGTCGCTGCCCTCCGACAGGGTGGCCAGACCGTCGATTTCGCCGATCGTGTCGTGCACGACCTTGCGATCAGCTGCACCCATAGGCTCCAGGGCCCGCGGCCGGCCGTCAGCGAGCACCGCCTCGGCCTGCGTCCGGGCGAAATCAGCTAGGAAAGTCCGACGGCGTTCGCGGTATCCACCAATGTCCACCGTCAACGAACCGTCCGCCTGACCATCCGAACTGCGCTGCACCAGAGTTCTGGAAAGTTCAGTGATAGCGCGCACCGTCTCACCCCGCTGGCCGATAGCCAAACCTAGGTTCAGGCCCTGCGCCTCGACTGTCAAGCGGTCCTCCTCGATTCGGCTGGCCACTCGGGCCTCAAGACCCATCCGATCCAGGAGACCCTGGACAAACTCCTCAGTGATCCGTGCCTGCGTCTGCAGATCCATGGTCTCCACGTCAGCCCTCTCCCGGTCGCTCCCACGACCGTTCTTATTGGTCGGCGACTTCGCCGACTCTCCATTCCGACCTCGACGATCGGCGGTCTTTTGGGTGGTCCCGGCACCAGTTTCTTGTTGTCCTTG
>Ga0066372_10000862_pt1 | contig 11674 bp, 9 predicted proteins | sample Knorr_S15_td_250_FD_77011 | JGI IMG/M metagenome (GOLD analysis project Ga0066372, IMG submission 77011) | Marine microbial communities from Southern Atlantic Ocean transect - Knorr_S15_td_250_ad_251m_LV_A | ecosystem: Environmental > Aquatic > Marine > Oceanic | place: Southern Atlantic ocean... | reverse complement strand
TCCGGCCAAGGACGAGGTGATCGACGAACTGGCAGGCTCGGTCCAGGCAGTGATCGTCGGGCTGGCGGATTGAGGGTCCTGTACGTCGTGGAGTATCCACGACGCGGTGGAACTGGAAAAGCGAGGTGTCCGTACCGTTGTGGTAGGAACAGATCGCTTTAAGAGACTGGGAGATGTCGAGCGGAAATCTTTGGGCATGCCTGAGTTAACTATGGCGGTTGCGGAACATCCTTTGGGTGGACTGCAGGCCGAGAAGCTGCTGGCCAAGGCCGATGGCCTGCTGGAACAGGTGGTTGAGGGGTTAACCGGGAGCCGATAGCCTTCAAATTATGCGCAGGCCTTGAAGAACAAATGTTAGGCCCGCGATGGAAACATCAGGCGGGCATCTCCCGGTGTTCCCTCTAGTACTTGGTAATACTGTTTACGCTGACCAGGGTCGTGACCAGCTTGAAACGAAATTCCGGAGCTGATTCCGGAGCTTTCACCCAATAATCGCTGCCGACCTTTTCCTGTCAGGGAGCCAAAAGGTTCGCCCATCATCCTGATGATTACCAGTGGACTCGGTTCGAATACAACGCCCTAATAGGACGGGAGATTGTATAGATCATGACTGTTCCAAAGATCAATCCGGTCCGCGGCGAGATATTCGGTATACGCGAGGTAGATTGCATGTTGGTCTGCTCTTTTTCCTGCCGTTCGGGCTATTCGGGAATCGTATCCTACGTCCGTATATTTTGACTTCTAACCACTCTAGGGAGGCAAACATTGGCTGACTTGACCTCAGACAAACTGGAAGTCGACGCCAATTTTGAGGCAGCACAGGAGTTCTATCTAGAGCGCGGCTGGACCGACGGTCTGCCCATCGTGCCGCCCACAATCGAGAGGGTCGAAGCTATGCTGGCGGCCACGCCTCGTGACCCGCAAGAAATCATCGGCGAGATACCTCCCAATTGGGGTTCGGCCACGGTAGAGAAGCTGGCTATAAACGCGGTTATGGCTGGGTGTAAGCCAAAGTATCTGCCGGTTGTCATCACGGCCGTGGAAGCTATGTGCGACCCTGTGTTCAACCTCTACGCCATCCAGGCCACTACCCATCCCTGTGCCCCGCTCATTATCGTGAATGGCCCCATCTGTGACGAGCTTGGCCTGCACGGCGGCTCGGGCGCCTTTGGCCCGGGCTGGCGTCCTAATGCGACTATTGGACGCGCTGTGAGATTGGCGCAGCTGAATGTAGGCGGGGCCCGTCCGGGAGTAGGGGACATGTCCACTCAAGGAGCGCCGTCCAAGTACACCTACTGTGTGCCTGAGAATCAGGAGGCCAATCCTTGGGAGGCGTTGCACATCGAACGCGGTTTCGGCGTTGAGCAGAGCACGGTAACCGTTTTAGCAGGCGAACCGCCTCACAATATCAATGACCACTCTGGCAGCAGCGCGGAGGACATCCTGACTATCGTCGCCGGGGCCATCTCCATCACCGGAGCAAACAACGCCTACACCGGCGGCGAGACACTGCTGGCCCTGGGCCCGGAGCACGCTGCCACCATTGCTGATGACGGGTTCGGTAAGAGGGAAATCAGGGAATGGTTGCACCAGAACGCACGTATCCCTCTTGAGCGTTACACCCACGCCACCATGATGGAGCGGTTTGACAAAATCCCTGACGGCCCAGTGCCCATGGTGGTGGATCCGGACCTCTTAATGATTATTGTCCTCGGCGGCCCCGGCAAGCACTCTTCCTGGGTACCTACGTTCGGCGGCTCAACCCACTCGGTAACGCGAGAGATTCGCACGATTTAAACAGAGATGTTGGCATCTCAATCCGATTCGATTGAGTATAGTTCCCATAATCAAATAGGTAATGCACCGTTGTGGCGATATGGCTAGCGGTTTGTAGGAGGACAAGCTGGCCGGGTTGGGATGCTGGTTATTTGCCATTTCGGTGGTTTCCGCGAGGGAGATTCCTGATTGTTTGGAGGATGCCGAGAATCAAGCGATTCAACTATTTGTTACGCCCACATTTGAGATGATCGTTCCAGGCGATGAAGTTACAGACGCAACGCCGAATACGGGAAGCCTATTACTTCCGTACCAGCTCCTATTCAAACGCAGAGGAATACGATAAACCAATCACGGACTATAAAGAGGCCGTCTGTTTGAATCTTGACGGTTCGATGTCCTTCGCTCAGCGGGGTCTGGCCTATTTTTGGATAGGGGATACGGGTTCGGGTAAAGCAAACGCGGTTTGGGCCATCAACATTAATATCAAGTACGATATTGGCCAGCTACGAACTGGAATTTGCATGCGATGATTTAGCCGGTAAATGCATCAACATAACAAAAATAATGAGACTGGGCTGAACCAGGGTGGTTGAATAATATCTTCGGACTATAAATATCAAAAAATCACCGCTGATTGACGCCATATTCCCGACCCCCTAAACTTTTCCGTGATAAGTCGCCATCATTGGAGGGCAATCGTGTCCAACAAAGGTTTCTCTCACATAGGACTTTCCACCCTTGACCTGGACAAGACCCGGGAATTCTACGAGGGCTTACTTGGATTCAAGGTCGTCCGCTGCGACATCATCAAGATCAAAGAGGGCGGCACGATTCGGCACATGTTCATCGAGGTCGGCCGCGACCAACTGATTGCGTTCATGGAACCCAATAATGTTGATGCCATTCCCACGAACTACGACGCCGGAATCAACGACGGCTTGGGCGTGCCCGGCCCCTTCTACCATTTCGCCTTTGAGGCCGGATCAGTAGCTGCGCTGGAGGCCAAACGGTTGGAGTTGATTGGCAATGGACTAACGGTAACCGACGTGGTTGACCACGAGTGGGCCAAGTCGATTTACCTCAAGGACCCCAACGGCATTTCCCTGGAGTTCTGTTGCCTCACCCGCGACGTAGGCAATGAAGACGACGTCACCATGCAGGAAAGAGCTGAAGTGTCCATCGAGAGATGGCTGGGCGACAACTATATCAACGCCAGGATCAGTTCTAGAGTCGAGGAACCTGCGCTCGCAGACGACTAGAAAAACCCGCGGCTAAAGGAATTCTAGCCCTCGTCTCTAGGCGGGGGTTTTTTATTGTCAGACCCAGAACTTGTTAAGGAGAGATAGTGAACGGGGAATTTCTTAGCACCACATTGGTTGGCAGCTATCCCCAGCCCGATTGGCTGATCGACCGTGAGGCGTTGTCTCATGTAGTGCCCAGAGTTCGGCAAACGGGGCTTTGGCGTGTTGCCGACCAATTTCTGGAGATGGCTCAAGACGATGCCACCCTGCTGTGCATCGCCGAGATGGAACGGGCAGGCGTCGAGTTGATCACCGATGGCGAGATCAGGCGGGAGAGTTACTCAAACCGGTTCGCCACCGCCCTCGACGGTGTGGACATCGATAATCCAGGGCAGGTATTGGGCAGGAGCGGACAGCCGACTGTTGTCCCTCGTGTGGTAGGCCCGATCAAACGTAGCAGGCCGGTGCAGGTGAGGGATGTGGAGTTCCTGCGGGCCAACACAGACCACCGGATTAAGGCCACAATACCCGGCCCATTCACTATGTCCCAGCAGGCGCAGAACGAATATTACCCGGACCGGGAGTCGCTGGCCATGGACTACGCGGTGGCCGTAAACGATGAAGTGAAAGCCCTATTCCAGGCCGGAGCAGATGTTGTCCAGTTGGACGAGCCGTGGCTCCAAGCCCACGCAGCCGCCGCCAAAGAGTTCGGCGTTCAAGCCATAAACAAGGCCCTAGAAGATGTTACCGGCACGACCGGCCTGCACCTGTGTTTCGGCTACGCAGCCGTGGTTAAGGGCAAGGCATCCAGGTACGATTTCTTGACGGAGCTTGAGGATTCGGTAGTTGATCTGGTTTCTATAGAAACTGCCCAGCCGAACCTTGATCTGTCAGTGTTGGCCAGGCTCCCAAGTAAGACCATGGTTGTGGGGGTGTTGGATTTGGAGAACCCCAAGGTAGAGACACCCGAGGCAGTGGGTGTCCGAGTCAAAGAGGCGTTGAAATATCTGCCGCCCGAACAACTGATGCTGGCCCCGGATTGCGGCATGAAATATCTGCCTCGAGGAATCGCATTTGCCAAACTACGGGCGATGGTGAAGGGAGTGGAGTCGGTCAAGGGATCTCTGAGGTAGCTCCCGGTCGTAATTCCGCAGAAACCGGAATCTACTGCATCGAGATTGCCCGGTGAGCTTCGTAGGACTTATCGAGAGAGGCCGCTCCTAGGCTGACCCTTCCCGGTGCGTGGGAAAGGTAATCATCTTTGGCATTCTGCGAAGACCGAACATGATTACGGCCGCAGCTTGGTCAAATCTACCCCCATAGTGATAATGTAGGGACTTGGACTCCAGGCATGAATGGGAGAGAGTTTTGAAAGTCCTGCTCATCGCAACTAACCGCCACGGGCGATGGATGACCAATTATCAGGCCCAACCCCTCCCTTTAGGCTTGGCCTACATCGCCGGGTACCTAGACCCTGAACAACATTCCACCAAGATGTTGGATCTCATGTTCGCCGATGACTATCTGGGCGAAGTAGAAAGAGTTGTGAAAGATTTCCAGCCGGGATTGGTGGGGCTGTCAATGCGTAACCTGGACAACGGAAGCAACCTGCACCCGGAGTCGGTGCTGCCGATCACCAAGGAGGTCATAGCACGGATCAGGTCGATTAGCGATGCAACCATCGCTTGCGGAGGCCCCGCTTTCAGTATCCTTCCAGAGGTGTGCTTCGATCTCGTTGGGCCCGACGTAGGAATTACGGGGAGTGGCGGCGATTCTTTTGCCGACCTTGCTGACCGTCTGGAACGCGGGGAGCCCTACGAAGACTTGCCGGGTGTAGTGTACCGGTCAGGTGGCAATGTCACAGCTACTGAACAACAACCGACATCAGGTGTGATGAAGCCGCCCCGCCTGGAGGAATTGGATCTTGGAAGGTATGCCGAAGCCGGTTTCGGAATAGGTGTCATCACGAAGTGGTTCAGCACGCAGACATCGGGCGATCCAGACCGGCAAAACCTGCGGCCCATCCAAGACGTGCTTGACGAAGTTAAGGATTTGAGGCTTCGTTTGGGACTGGGCAAATTCTTCTTTATCGCCAACGGTTTCAACCTGCCCGTTGATCACGCCAAGGCATTCTGTAGTGCTTTGATTGAGTCCAACCTGAAGATCGAATGGAACACCGGCCTTGTCGCCAGCGGCTGCGATTCGGAGCTGATTGGTCTGATGAAAGAATCAGGATGTGGTCTGGCAATAATCGGTGACTTAGTCGTCGATGCCTACGATCCGGAAGACTTGGCCGCGCGCCTGGACCAGATGCTTCAGGTCTGCCGATTGTGTGAGGAAGGCGGCCTTGCTTACGCCGTTGGTCAGACCTTCGGTGCACCAGGAGAGACCAGAGACACTGTGGAGCAGAAACTGGAATTTCTCCGGGGCATTGACCCTGCAGTGGCCAACCTTAGGGTTGGGATACGGATGCTTCCCGGTTCGAAGTCGGCAGACCAAGCGAGGTCCGAAGGGCAGGTCTTCTCCGACGGAGACCTATTGCAGCCGGCCTTCTACGTCGCTGATTCCGTGAAGGGCTGGATCATTGATCATTTGCAGGCCGAGGCTAGCAGTAATCCAACCTGGAGCATTGACTGACTCTGACGGTTGGCTGATAGGGTCAGCCTCTTGGGCGAAGTCAACCCAAGCTTTCTCCGGAATGACGAGAGGGAGAGCATGTTGAAAAAAGCCTCAGCCAACTTCGACTGAGGCTCTTTGTTCGCGGTTGTAGGTCCTAGAGCCCCATGGCGTAGCAGGCGCGGCGAGGGTCTCCACCGGTGCTTAGATTGCCGGTTTCTTGGTCCCTGACTGAGACAGTTGCGCCCAAGCCGCAGTTGGCGGCCCAGCCAATGTCGTGCCCCCGGGCTCTCAGGGCGTCGGCAGTGCTTTCGGGTATCCCGGGTTCCAGGTCCAGTCTGCCTGGCAGATAGGTATGAGGGAAGAACGAGTTTTCCACGCTCTGGCTGGCGAATCGGGGCGCTTCTACTGACTGCTGGGGGTCCATGCCGAAGACCAAGGTGTTCAACACCAGTTGTACGTTGGCCTGCGCCTGATTGTCACCTCCGGGGCATCCGATGGTCATTACGGGTTTGCCGTCCTTCTTGGCGATGTAATTGATCAAGGTGGTGCGAGGCCGCTTCCCAGGCTCAACCATGTTGGGGTGGCCTTCCTTGCAGTTAAACATCTCTATACGGGTGCTAAGAGCACAGCCAAGCTCAGGAAAGAACACGGATTTGGCGAACGCGCCGCCGCTGATGGTTCCGTTAACCATGTTCCCTTGGTCGTCCAGGACCGACACGTGGGTCGTGCCTTCGTGGGACGAGGAGTCTGATACGCCATTACCAGAGGCGGCAATCACCTCGGTTGCAGGGACTGCGCCTACGCCGTTTGAGTACTTCCAAGGATCGCCGGGAGCCGCCTGCTCGGGAAGGGCGCGCTCCGGGTCAATGAGTCCCACCCGCTCTGCGGCGTACTCTTTGGAGAGCAGCCCATCGATGGGGACCTCGGCATAATTTGGATCGGCGTAGTAGGCCTCACGATCACCGAACGCTAGCTTAAGGGCTTCGGAGACAGTGTGGATGTATTCGGGGCTGTTGTGGCCCATGGCCTTCAGGTCGAAGTGCTCCAGAAGGTTTAGAGTCTGTTGGAGCATGGGTCCCTGGGTCCAGGAGTCATGTCCGAAGATCTCGTGACCCTCGAAGGTTGTGGAGACCGGCTCTCCGAACTCGCTCTTGTAGTTGGCCAGGTCTTCCATGGATAGAATTCCGCCGACCTTGGCCGAGGATTCAACTATGGTCTTGGCGACAGAACCCTTGTAGAAAACGTCGCGGGCAGCGTTCAAACCACTAATCCGGTCTCCCGAAGCAGCTGCGTTTGACATAGCCTTTAAGGTGTTGGCCAGGCCGGGCTGGATTAGTAGGGAACCGGGTTCAGGGACCTCTCGGTTGTCGAAGAAGACATCCCAGCCACCGGGAGGGTAGTTGTTGAACTGTGTGGGAGTGGTAGCTGATTTAAGCCGTTCCAGCATGTATTCGTAGTTGGGAATGCCGCCCTCAGCGTATTCAATCGCCGGGGCGAGTATCTGGTCGAAGGGGAGAGTGCCATATCGTTGCAGCATGGAGATGTACGCTTCGACAATTCCAGGGACGGTGAAGGAAAGGTGGGCACTCTTGCCAGGTCCGGTGGGGATGCGGTCAAATCCTTGCGACTTATAGAAATCCGCGGTGGCCTTGCCGGGCGCGGTGCCTTGACCGCTTAAGGACAGGAGGTCGCCGCTGGCCGAATCATAGAGCATGAATACGCCCTCGGCAGCGAGAGAGTAAGAGGCGATAGGCTCAACCACAGCGGCTGCAATGCCTGCGGCGGCGATGGCGTCGAAAGCATTCCCGCCGTTCAGCAGAATGCGCATCCCGGCCATGGAGGTGAGGTAATGACCGCTAGAGATAACACCTTTGGTCGAGCGGACAACTGGCCGTCCGGTGTCTGGAAGTTTGATGTCGCCTTGCTCCAATTCGTGAACCGCTGTTTGACGGGCCATAAATGACTCCTAATGAGATCGTTTGGTGTTTCCCAGGCGTGGTTGTAAGGAGAGAATGGTCGGGGTAACAGGCTTTCAACCTACGGCCTCTGCGTCCCGCAGCGTAATTTATGGTATCACAAGATTTTGTGGGTCCTGTGGAATCCTTGATGTAGCCTCCAACGACCCCGGCAAGGGAATCTCAGAATTGTGGCGGCTGCTCTTGCCCCTTTCAAGGTCAGAGGCTCTTTGACCAGGTGCTCAGTCGTCAACATATCTGAATTCTCCTCGCGGGTTACTAAACCTTCATTTGCGTTACTCTCTAGTGGGCGAACCATAAGAAGAAAGGCGTTTGTATCGTACCAATGCGTCCATTGTGACCCAGGGAGACTTTGCAATTGTGTCCACGATTTGGCCATGAAACTGACAGGTATTTCTTAAGCCAGCCCCCGCTCAACCCATACGTAGCAGTGCATGGGTTGCAATACCGAAGAAGTCGTGGCGGCAGGGTGCAGGTAATCTCCTGTAGGCATAAGGGTGCTACCGGAACGGTAGACTCCCGGGTGTTCCGGCGGACTTTTTAGTGATGTACGTGGCGTGGATAGGTTTATCGTCTGAAACCGTGGGCGAAACCTCCTCCCCATATCCTGGGTTCATCGGTCAAAAATTCAGCCATGCCAACTCAAAAGGCGTCGACCTTTTTCGGGCTGCTTCAGCTTTCTCCTTACTGTCGTAACTAGCAGTTACAAACCTCTGATTGTCTGGCCTACCGAACCTTTGTTGGAACTAATGATGCCTTTCAGATCCAGACACTGGTACGACCAGTATGCGTCTTGATCCCTCAAGCAATTTGTAGATGTCGACCTGCCTATCTACGTATGAAACCACCGCATGAAATTTAGAAGGGGTCGTAATAATTTACAGCGATGTGACTAGCACCCCCATGGGTCTCTCGCCCACTGAATAGGTCTCCAATGGTGTAAGTTCACCCATATCGTCGTTTATACGGTACGCAACAAGGCGGCCGGTCGCCGAACCAGCGGCGAAGACGAACTTTCCTTCAGGGTCGAGGCTGAACGCACTGGGCACAGCTTCGGTCGGTACCTGTCCGATAGCCGACAGGCGACCGGTGGAGGAATCGACGGAGAAGCAAGCGATGCTGTTGTGGCCACGGTTGGGAACATAAAGGAATTTGCCGGTAGGAGAGATTTGAATCTGAGAGCAGGTGTTCCTTTGGGTGACACCCTCGGGAAGGGTCGTTATCGTTTGAAAGGCAGACAGGGTTCCGACAGAAGAGTCCATATGATACGCGGTGACACTGCAGCCCTGCTCATCGGAAAAATAGACTGTGTCTTGGGTTGGATGAAAGCAGTAGTAACGGGGACCTAGGTTCCCATCCTGTTCAATTTTGAGAGGAGAGTTTGGAGTCAAGCGGCCAGTGTTTTCATCGAACCGGAACTGATAAATCACATTCGGCCCTAATTCATCCTTAGGGGGTTCTAGTACGTTATCGAATAGTCGGGCGATGTGAGGCACATAGGCAAATCTATTGGATGGGTCGGTATATATAGCGTGGGCGCCAATGTCTGTCGCTAGATGTTCGGTGGCAGCGGCTCCCAACGAACCGTCATCACCAAGTGGGTGTATTGATACATGCCCGGCTTGATATTGAGCGGATAGCAAATACTTGCCTTTGCGGTCAGTGGACAAAGAGGCAGACCAGCCGTCAGTAGTTACTGAGCCGTTCTGCGTAATATCTCCCGTGTTTCGGTCTATCTGCCAACTGGATATTCCCGGAAGGCCACGCTGTCCGACGTAAATAACTTTCCGGTCTGGGCTGATCGCCAGCAAATGTGGCCCATCGGGAATGGGCACTTCAGCCTTGGGCGTTAGCTTGCCGGTCCCAGGTTCCATGGTGAATACAGAAACCTTGTTGTCGTCCTGTGCTGCTACATAAACATAAGTAGGCATTGAATGTCCTCCTATTTGTCAATTGATGCTTGCTGATGGACTTTATTACCTTTAGGCGTGAGTGCTTCTGAACCGTACGATTACCCCTTTCGATTCAAGGTCAAGCGTTCTTTTGCTTTAGAGCGGTGACCACCTTTTCGGCCGTAATCGGCAAATCGGTTATCCGTACACCTACCGCATCGAAGACAGCATTAGCGATTGCAGGTGCGATGGGTGAAATCGGGTTCTCTCCAATCGCTTTACCCTGGTAAGGACCATTGCCATCAGCAGCCTCTACCAGAACCGTTATCAATTCAGGGACGTCCGCGATAGCCGGAATCTTAACGTCACCTAAGCTCAATGTGGAAATCCTGCCGTCCTCAGACTGCAATTCCTCCATCAAAGCGTAACCCAAACCCTGAATAACGGCTCCATCAATCTGCCCTTGATGTCCTAACGGGTTGAAGATTGTGCCGACATCGTGTGAGGTGACGATTCGGTTCACCCGAATCTCGCCAGTCTCCGGATCCACTTTCACTTCAGCCATTTGAGCGCAGAATGACGTCACGTCTGGTTCCTCCGCGGAGGTGGTCACATCGCCTATGACATCGGTTCCCAACGCGGCTACAGATCGCGATGCCAACTCTTGCATAGAGACCCCGGTGCTTGGTTCTCCGTCTATGAAAACACGACCCTCCTTGAACACGATTCGCTCCTCGCCCCATCCATAAAACTCGGCTGCAAGTCTGGTGAGTTTCTCTCGTACTTCCTGGGCTGCACCTAGAGCAGCATATGCGGCTCCGACGCTGGTACCTGCTCCCGCACCAGTGTCGAAATCGATCTTACCCGTGTCGACCTGAATCAAGTCCACATCTTCAATTGGGATTCCTAGGTCTTCCGCTACCACCTGACAAGCTACAGTGTGGAACCCAACTCCAGTATCAGGGACCGATGAAAAAATAGTGGCTCGACCATCTCCATCGACACGTACTTTAGCGTTGAAGACCGCTTGCCCCTGCGGGCGTTGACCCAATGCGATACCACGACCAACATTTGGCTCAGGTTTCGGGTGGCTCCAGCTGCCCGATTCGGCGGCTCTCCGGAGGGTCTCCTCTCCATGCAAGTTACTGAACCGTTGGCCTGTCCCCGAAACATCTCCTTCCTTGACCACATTCCTTAGGCGGAGTTCGTAGGGGTCTAAAGCCATTTCTGACGCAATCATATCGGTATGAGACTCTATTGCAAACACGGCTTGGGGCTCCCCTGGTGCTCTGTAAGAACCACAAGGCACATTGTTTGTATAGACCATATAGCTGTCAATCTGAAAATTGGGGACGCGGTAAGGGCCGCCGCCAGCTTGACGGCTCCCGCTGAGGTTAAGTGAGCCCCGGAAACCTCCATAAGCCCCGCCGTTGTATACAACCCGAGCTTGCCGGGCCCAGAACCGCCCATCATTCTTCATCCCGGTCTTGATCGTGATAACTGACGGATGTCTAGGATTCCCAGCCATCAGTTCTTCGATATAACTCATGACCATCTGTACTGGTCTGCCGGACTTCTGGGCGAGGGCATGGGCAACAGGAACATTCATCGCGCCTGCTTTACCGCCAAAGTCTCCACCGATACCCGTAGGGTTAACCGTGACTTGCTCTTCGGGGAGTCCGAGGCCACCGGCAAGTTGTCTCCTTAGCATGAATGGTTGTTTATTATTCGCCCAGACCTGGACCCGCTCAGCATCGTCAACCTGAACTATGCAACTATACGGCTCCATATAGCCTTGGTGGACCCAGGGGGTAGTAAAAGTGTGTTCAAAAATTCGGTCTGATTCCTCGAAACCCCGTTTAATATCTCCGCCTGACCAAGAATTGTGATAAACGACATTGCCGTCCGGGGTAACCTGACCTGATGGACTATCGTACGACGGGGACCCCTCATGGATCATTGGCGCTCCGGGTTCCATAGCTTCTATCGGATCGAAGACAGCTGGCAGTTCTTCGTACTCAACATCTATCAAAACGAGCGCTTCTTCAGCAATATCTAGATCAATAGCTGCCACAGCGGCAACCTTCTCGCCAACGAACCGGACTTTATCTTGCGCTAGAGGAGGCACATCCCTAAGGAACCTCCCGACCCGCATCCCAAGCAAGTC
>Ga0066372_10000861_pt1 | contig 11675 bp, 8 predicted proteins | sample Knorr_S15_td_250_FD_77011 | JGI IMG/M metagenome (GOLD analysis project Ga0066372, IMG submission 77011) | Marine microbial communities from Southern Atlantic Ocean transect - Knorr_S15_td_250_ad_251m_LV_A | ecosystem: Environmental > Aquatic > Marine > Oceanic | place: Southern Atlantic ocean... | reverse complement strand
TGCGAGCTAATATATTTTCATAGGATACTTCAAGATATATCACAATAGAATTTTCTTTAATGTGATCCATGGCAGTATCACAAAACACTGCACTACCTCCAGTGGCTAAGACTATTTGTTTAAATTCAACTGAAAGCAAAGTACTTTCTTCAATTTCTTTAAATTTTATATTCCCTTTTTGATTAAGAATATCCTTCAAAGATTCACCACGTTTTTTTTCAATCAGTGAGTCGCTATCTACAAAGTTAAACTTCAAAAGTTTGGCTAATTTTTTCCCTATAGAGGATTTACCCGCCCCTGCCATGCCTATTAATGATATTGAATTATTCATTTCTATTTTTATCTCTAGCAAACAAAACTTTATTTGCTTCAGATTTGAGCATTATACAAATCTGAGCGAGTTGTCTAGCTTCTGGTTAAAAATTGGAACTGTTTATACCCTTCTTAACTACCCTAAAAGCAAGACATGAAGGCTATTTTAAAAGAAACCATTCACGATTTGTCAGTAAAAGCTCATGTTAAAGAAAATATCAAGTTTACCAAAAAATTTTTTAACCTCAGTTACAGTAGGGTTGTTTATAATCGTTATTTGGTTAACTGTACTGTCAACATTGCTTATTAATTTAAGTAGGAGGATACAAAAATTAAAGTCTTTTATATATCTCTTCTAATGGCTACTCTTCACAATAGCGCATTCACTGAACCCATGCTTAATGATTCTGATATAGAGCATGGAAAGATCAGCTATGAAAAATATTGTGCTGAATGTCATGGTTTTAAACTTCAAGGAACCGCTCATGGATCAAGTTTATCTGACGAGAATTTCTTTAAGAATCTAGGACAAAATGAAAAAAAACTTTATCAAGTAACAATATCAACAATGCCGCCTGGAAAAATTGGAGTTATACAAAAAGAAGATTATTCAAACATAACTAGTTACATTTTGAATTTCAGTAATAAAGAAAGTGATAACAATCAAGATTGGGTTGTTTTTAGTGACCCCAGTACTGTTGACAAGCCCGAAGAAAGAAAGTCACTCTTTGAGAATAGGGTTATTAAGAATTTCAAAGATATTAGTGACAAAGATATAAACTACCCAGTAGAAAATGATTGGACCTCATGGAGGAGGACTCCTTTAGGATTTGGATATAGCCCTTTAGAACAAATTAATAAGGACAATGTTCAAAAATTGACACTATCCTGGTCTCTGACCATGAATGAAGGGAGCAACCAAGGAACTCCGCTTGTATCTCAAGGTGTTATGTTCCTTACACATCCAGGGAATATGATCCAGGCAATAAATGCAGCAAATGGAAAACTCATATGGGAATATAAATATCCTTATCCAAAAGATTCGATGCTTTTAGGGGGACCAACAAAAAATATAGCCATATATAAAGACAAAGTTTATATGGCAACTTATGACGCCGCATTAATAGCCCTTGATATAAGAACAGGGAAGCTTTTGTGGAAGAATGTAAAAGCTGACTATAAAGATGGATACACACATTCTAGTGGTCCAATTATTGCAAATGGAGTAGTTATTTCTGGTATTAATGGGTGCGAAAGATATATTGAAGCTGGTTGTTTCATAACAGGACATGACCCAGATTCAGGGAAAGAGATATGGAGAACATCTACGATTGCGCTTTCTGGAGATATTAATGGCTCTTCATGGGGAAACACTCCTGATATATTTCGAGCAGGGTCAGATACATGGATAGCTGGAAGTTATGATCCTGAACTTAATATTTTTTACATTGGCACATCGCAAGCCAAACCATGGGTTGCTGCAAGTAGGGGGATGTCACCAAACGAAAAGGCTCTATATACAAACTCAACCTTAGCCATGGATCCCCAAACAGGCAAAATACTATGGTTTTTTCAGCATATCCAAGGAGAAACTATAGACATGGAAGTTGGTTTCGAGAGAATCTTAGCAGATATTGATGACAAAAAATTATTACTAACAATAGGTAAGGATGGCATTCTTTGGAAGCTCGACAGAGAAAAAGGAAACTTTATAGACCTAAAGGAAACAATTAATCAGAATATTTACAAAAAAGTTGATAGAAAAATGGGCAAGGTATTCTACAGAGACGATATTTTATTCTCAAAAATTGATACGCCATTTTCTGCTTGCCCAGGAATATATGGCGGACACAATTGGCAGGCTGTATCTTATGACCCAGAAAGCCATCTAATGGTTATACCCCTCCATCAGCTGTGTTCCGATATGATCGGAAGATATGTTGAGCGTAAAGAGGGCGGAGGTGGATATGGTGGAAATTCTAGAAGCTATAAAATGGATAATACAAATGGCAAGGTGGGTAAACTAGTAACAATAGATATAAAAAATATGGAAAAGATGTGGCAATATGAGCAAGATGCTATGTTTTTAACTGGATCTTTAACTACATCTGGAGGTTTAACATTTATAGGGGACTTAGATAGAAAATTTATGGCTTTTGACACTAAAACAGGAAAACTTTTATGGGATACAACTCTAGGATCTGCTCTACACGGATTCCCTATTACATATGGGGTGAATGGAAAACAATTTATTGCAGTTCAAACTGGATTAGGCGTTTTTCGTGCCATGAGTTCTGTAGTAAGCCCAGATATATATCAACCGGAAGGTGGAAATGCCGTATACGTATTTGAATTACAAAACAACCCCTAATGTAATTAACAGTGATAAGGATGTTAAAGTAATGAAACTTAATAGACTATCCATTCTTTAAGCATTTCAAATATTAATCCCCATTGACGAAATTTCCTATGGATTCCAATGCTTCTAAAGCTTCGGGCAAAAAAGGTGCATATCCCTGCCAAACATGAACCATATCCTCCCAGACTTGCAAGTCAACTTGACATCCTTCTTCTTTCGCTTTCTGTGCAACTCTTTTTGAATCATCAAGTAACATTTCTCTACTTCCGACTTGTATCAATAAGTCTGGAAAGTCTTTAAAAGATGCAAACAAAGGTGAAGCAAGAGGGTTTGTCTTTTCTTCTGGTGAATTTACATAAGCATCAGCCATTCCCGTGATTCCTTCCCTAGATAAGAATGGATCAGTTTCATTATTTTCTTCAAAAGAAGTTGAGGTAGGATCAAGTTCGGTCCAAGGAGACAAAGCAATTACTCCATCTGGAAGAGACAGCCCCTCATCTCTCATAGCTAAGGTAGAAGCTAAACTTAAACCACCCCCTGCAGAGTCGCCGGCTATATAAGTTTTATCAGCTGAACCTGCACCACCAGGTCCGTTTTCTAACATCCAGTTAAATGCAGTCTTAACATCCTCAATACAGGCCGGAAATTTATCTTCAGGAGCCAAACGATAATCTATTAGTAGTACACTTGCTCCGGTAGCACTTGAAAGATGACTGCCTAAGCTTTGATAACCCCTTAAGGACCCCAAGATATAGCCTCCTCCATGTAAATAAAGAATACGCTTATTAGGGTCGGCTCCTTCAGCCGCCAACCAGAGAGCGTATATACCCTCTGCACTAACAGGAACTGCAGCACAACAAGGTTTTATAGATTCATCGGCATTAAAATAATCATCTATAACATAACGAGAGTGCTTCATGCCTATTCTTTCATCCACAACAGAACCAAATACTTCTATTAGATCCTTTTGATGTTGAATAACTATCTGATTTTCTTTTGAACTCATATCAACTCCATCATTAAAATAAAATCTATGATAAACCTAAACCTCCGTCTACTGTAATCATTTGACCTGTGATATAGCTAGCCTTTTCACTTGCTAAAAAACAAGCAGTATCACCAATTTCTTCTGGATTACCCCACCTGCCCATTGGTATGCTTTTTAAAGAAGATTGGTACCTTTCTTTATGATTGAAAGTAATCTCAGTAAGTTTTGTTGCAACAAACCCTGGTGCTAGCCCATTCACTCTAATCCCTTTTTCTGCCCAAGCATCAGCTAAAGTTTTTATTAAAGTAAGAATTCCTCCTTTGGAAGCCGAATAGGCAGGATTTCCCTTAACCGCCCTATAACTAGCTCCTGATCCCAACATTATGATATTTCCAATACTTTCTGCTAATAGAGGTTTAAACTTCTGGCAACAAGCCATCATAGAAACTAGATTTACATCTAAAACCTCGCGAAATACTTCCAATTCAAACTCCTTGCGTCCATATTTAACAGTGCCTTGCGAACATATCAGAACATTTAATGTTTCAAAAGGTAGAATAAAATTATCAAGAGCACTGTCTTTAAGCAAGTTAAGCTGGAAATAATTACATTTTTCAGAAACTGGATCATCAACATCATATTTGGATAGTGATGCTTTTGTACCAGTTATACAAACTTCAGCCTCAAGATTTAGGAAACAATTGGCAATACCTCTACCGATGCCACTGCTTCCACCTATGATTAAAACTTTTTTGTTGATGAAATTCATTCAGCTTCAAGTTTAAGCTGAGTAGCCACCATCTACTGGAATAGATTGACCACTTATATACCCAGCATTGTCAGATGCTAGGAAAGCTACCACCTGAAATAGTTCGTCTGGTTCTCCTGCCCTATTAAGAGGTACTTGTTGCATCCACTGATCTAAAATCCCTCCTGGTGGAGATTCTATCTCTTGAGACAAACCAACTGCTATTAAGCCAACGGCTACACAATTTGCCCGAATACCATTAGCCCCTTCCTCTCTAGCAATAGCAGTGCATAAATGTTGCACTCCTGCTTTTGGTACTGATGAAAGACCGTCTGTACTTATATACTTATGTATAGCAGCGGTAGTTAAAGCTGTAATTGATCCACCCCCTCCTTCGCGTAGTATAGGAATTGTGGCTTTTAAAACATGATAGAACCCTTTTACATCCGTATCTATTGTTGAATAAACATCCTCTGGATTAGCGTCCATTATAGGTAAGATATGAAGAAAAGGACCAGTAGCAAATATAACAGAGTGTATCCGATTAAATTTTTGTTTAGCTTTGTTTGCAAAAGAAGTAGTTTCTTCAAGATTCAACAGATCAACTTTCTCTATAAGACCCTCAACTCCCTTATTCTCTATACTCTTTAAATTTTCTTTTGCTGCTTTTTCATTTGTTAAATAAGTAAAGGCAACGTTGACGCCACTATCTGCCAACAGATTTACTACTCCAGACCCTAGCCCTCCAGAACCACCAAAAACTACGGCAGCTCCCTCAGGAAAACTGTAATTAGTCATATTTCTTCTCCATGTATTTTAATTCTTTTCTTGATACTGTTTTTCAGCATTTGAGAATATAAGTTCATAAAATCCTTCCAACATCTCTTGTACTTTGTTTTCAGCTAATCCATCTGCTTTCCAGTGACTATACCAACAAACTTCAGACTCTGATGAAGAAACTTCTTTTACTGAAACGCAAGATACATAGTTTGTAAAAGGAAGGCAGCTTTTATCTATTACAGAATAAACAAAATAACTATCGCCTGAGATTCCATCAAGTCTTTCTATCACCTCTCCGGGATAACCTGTAATTTCACTTAGGGTAATGTACCTCAAAGAACCTATTTCATTGCTAGAGCATTCCACTTTCTCTATGTTGTCAGGTAAGAGAGAACCTATGTCATCAAATTTTAACAGTCTTTCCCAAAAATATGATTTGGGAACCCTTACTATCCTTTGTACTCTTGCGATTGGACTCAAAGCTTACTCTCAGTTGTGATTCTTAAGAAAATTTAAGTACTTTTTTGATGAGTTATACAAAAAATTAATTAATTTATGCTACTTTTTCTCCTACCCTAGACCAGGACTGAACCTCTGGTAAAACCTTTTCAGCAAATAGTTTAATACTCTTTTCTGCATTTTCTAGAGTCATTCCCCCGTAACTTACTTGAATAGTTAAATCAAAATCTCCAAGCGCTTTCTTTCGGCTTTCTAACTTCTCTAGAATCTGTTGGGGAGTCCCCCAAGTGTTAATATCTACAAAAGCTTCCCCTGCCGCTTCATTTCCAGTTTCACGAAGTTGTTCAGCCCCAGAAGCATAGTCATCATAGCCCTTAATGCTATCAAAATGGTCATTGGCCATTTCGTAATGATCTAAAACAGTTACGTAATAATTTGCCATATGTTCTCTAGCAAGCTCTTCTGCACGATCACCACTTTCATCACAAGACATAAAATCTACACAAATTGGAGGAGGAGCCGGTCTATTGTGGTGTTCCTTAAATAAATCACGATAAGTACCAAAGTGGTCAGTCATTTCTTCCCATGGTTTTTGGGCAAAACTCATCATGACAGCTCCCAAAGCAGCCACCTTAGCTACTGAATGGGATGACATGGCAACCGCATACAAGCGATCTTTAAAACTTGCAAAAGGTTTTGGCCTTACCTCAGTTTTTACTTGCTTATAATGCTTTCCGTCAGCTTCTACAAACCCAGATTCAAGACCTTTAATGATAATTTCCGCTGATTCATCAAATCTATCTCTAGCTTCTCCCATATCGACACCGAAAACATCGTACTCTCTCCTTGCCAGACCGTGGCCTATCCCAAAAAGGGCTCTACCTTGACTAAGATGATCTAACAGAATCATCTTCTCAGTTACACGTAAGGGTGAATCCCACCAAGGAAGTATCACTGCTCCTGTCATTAAATTAATTGTTTTTGTTCTACCTGCCATGTAAGACAAAAATTGCATGCCGTCTGGTGCCATAGCATAACTATTAAAATGGTGTTCAACTGCTCCTAGAGTATTAAACCCTAATGGTTCCGCAAGGTCAGCAATGTACATATCTCTCTGATATGCCTCAGCATCTGAGATTTTATCTTTAAAATTTTGAAATACCATCAACAATCCAACTTTCATTTTATATCTCTCCTAATTAATGAGTTTTTTAAGACTTAAATTAAAACTCGTGTGTTATTTCAATTCCCCAGGTTTTTGGAGCCCTTGCCATAGCATAACTCCAAGCAGCTCCAGCAAAAACATCATAACCAACAGTAAACCCGTCTTCATCAGTAAGATTACGACCAAAGACACTTATCTTTGTGTCGTTGATCCTTCGGTTGAAAGAAACATCTACCAAAGTTTGGTCTTTATCGTTATAAGTAGTCGGAGTATTTAACTGGGAAACATGGTGTTTACCTATTGAATGAGCACTTGCTCTTACATAAAACTCTCCTCTAGTTACAGGAATGTTATAGGTTCCACCAAGCGTCCAAGTTAAGTCGGGAGAGCGTAGGGGTTCCAAGTAAGTGTAGTCTGCATCCACACCGGAACCTGTGAAGTCTGCAAAAAATTCTCCAAATTCTGCATCTAAAGTTCCCAAGTTTGCATCAATAGAGAGGTTTTCAGTAACAAGAGCGTGTAACTCTATTTCAACTCCCTCAAAAGTTGCTTCCGCAACATTTTTTGCCACTGTTGACCTACCCAAGGCAGCTGTTGGATCCACTACGTCAACGTCAATTTGTTTGTCCTCATAATCCATAGAAAATAGTGTAACATTGAAATGAACTCTATTTTCTAGAAGAGTGGTCTTCATTCCGATTTCTGTGTTAGTAACTGTTTCAGGATCGTAAGGTACTGTTGCAGAATTTAAACTTCCCCATCTGCCATTAAAGCCTCCACTTCTGTATCCCTTTGAATGTAAAGCATAGACCATAACATTAGGATTGGCTGAATATTTAATTGCTACTTTAGGGGTAAACTTAGTCCAGTCAGCACTCGCATCAGTATTCAGATTAGGACAAGCTGGGTAAGTCCCATCGCAAGCTTTAGATCTTTTTTCTTCATCAATGGATCTTCCACCAACTGTCAGTGTCCATTCATCATTTAATGCTACATCAGCTTCAAAGAAAACAGCTGTTGAATCTGTTTCCTGCTGAGTTGTTGCATAAATAGGAACCACTATCAGAGGATCTGTCCTGGGCACAGCACCAAAAAGGTCATAGAATCCTATAAAACTAACCAGATCGATTCTATATTCAGAATCCCATTTGTAGAGCCCAGCAACATAATTTACTGGTCCATCTAAATCAGATGTTATTCTGAATTCATGGCTAGTTTGTTCATAAGAAGCAGGGCGGGAAGTGTGGTAGAGAGGCAAAGGTGTTCCATCCCAATCTTGGTACACTTCTTCATCAGTTTCCTTGTAACCAAATATGTAATCAAATTTCATAGAATCTGACATATCCCAGCGCAATTCAATTATGCTTGTATCTGTATCAAAAGAAGCATTTCTACGGTTTGCTTCATCATTGTAGACTTTATGTCTGTCTCCACTTTGAGGAATCCCCAAGCCAGGAGAACATTGGCCGTATGCTGCACACCACCAAGTAGTTGCCCCTCCTAAGTTAAGTGCGGTATGAGCATCTTGGTCTTGTTCTTCAACAGTATGAGTAAACTCGATTTCCAGATCCTCTTGGGGGTTGAATAAAAGATTTAAAGTTGCCTGACTATAATCTGAACGACCTAAATCTTCATTGTCAACCAAGTTAGTTAGAAATCCTTCAGATTGATCTCGTCTGGTAATACTAACCTTTCCAGCAGCATTATCAGACAAACTGAAGTTAAAAATACCTTCTACTGTCGTAGTGTCATAATCACCAAACCCAACTCTGACTTTTCCTCCTTGCTCTCCAGTTGGCTTTGATCTTGTTAGGTGAATCACCCCAGCAACTGTGTTTCGTCCAAACAAAGTACCTTGTGGACCTCTTAATATTTCCACACTGTCTAAATCAATTGTTTTCAACATAGCTCCAGAATTTGCTCCAACAAATACACCATCGAGGTAAACACCGGTGGTGGGATCAAAATTCTTTTCTACATCTGAAACACCAATACCTCGTATAAAAATTGCAGTAGGACTTCCGGGTCCCTGTTGTAAATCATCAATCAAAAGATTGGGTGAATCTGCAGCTAAATCTCTTATATCTGAAGGAAATCTATCTGCAATATCAGCCCCAGATAAAGCACTTACAGAAAGAGCAGTATCTTGAATATTTTCTTCTCTCTTTCTTGCAGTAACTACTATTTCCTCTAAAACATTAGCTGACTCGTCGTCTTCAGCAAAAACTGGATAAACAAACAAAGCCAAAGTAAAAGTTAAAAACGCCCCTAATAAGGAATTTTTCATATAATCCTCCCCAGAATTACTTAATATCTGTAAATATTAACCTAGTTAAAAAAATGTGCAAATTTTAACAAAAGGTCACAGAATGACATTTTAGTTTACAAATATTAGGCTGCAATACTTTTTTAGATAAAAAGAAATGGAAAATAGTCAATCATGAACTATTTTCTTGATGGGGAAGATAAATCATTTATTACTAAAGAAGGTTCACTGAGTGATCATCCTGCTCTTTTTATAGAAGTATCAATTTAATTTTATTAACTTCGTACTTCTTTCAGATATATAAAAAATTTCTCCTTTTAACAGAGAATCTTAAATATTAATATCACTTTACTTAATGCTTGTGGTCATATTTACTTATTACTATATGATGCCCTTTTTTTACAGCCATTAGTATTTAACCTTCTTATGAATTTAAAGAGAACCAAAGTTATTTGCACCTTAGGCCCTGCAACCCAAAGCTATTCAAGTCTAAAAAAACTAAAAGAAGCAGGTATGGATGTTATTAGAATTAATATGTCTCATTCTGATCATAAGTTTGCTAAAAAAGTGATAGAGAGAACAACAAAACTAAACGAGACCCTTTCAAGCCCAATTGGAATTCTCATGGACACCCAAGGGCCTGAGATTCGAACAGGAGATACATCACAAATTATTGATCTTAAACCTGGAGAAAAAGTAGCTATCACTGTGAGAGACGAAACCGATGTTGAGTCTACTTCTATTCATGTAAATTATGAGGATTTAATTAATAAGGTAAAAGTAGGAAACCTTATATCTGTTGATAATGGCCTCATGAATTTTGAAGTTCTAAAAAAGGAAGAGGCCTTGTTGCATTGTAAGGTATTGCACGGTGGTAGGTTAGGAAGTAAAAGGCATGTGAACATTCCTGGAGTGAGGATAGATCTACCTTCTCTGACCGAGAAAGATAAACAGGATATCCTTTTTGGGATGAAGCAAGATGTAGATTTTATTGCTTTGTCCTTTGTTAGAAGTGCCTCAGATGTAGAGGATCTTAAGGAGTTTTTAAAATCTAGTTTAAATAAGGTAAAAATAATTTCCAAAATTGAAGATAAGGAAGGTCTTAAAAATATAGACTTAATCACTAGGGTTTCTGATGGGGTAATGGTTGCAAGAGGAGATTTAGGAATTGAAACAGATCTTGCTAATCTACCCAATATTCAAAGGAAAATAATGCACAGGTGTGCGAAATGGGGTCGAAGATCTATTGTTGCAACCCATTTATTGGAATCTATGATAAACAACCCTATTCCAACCAGAGCTGAGGTAACAGATGTAGCTAACGCTATTTATGAAGGGGCTGATGCAGTTATGCTTTCTGGAGAAACTTCTATTGGCAATTATCCCATTGAGTGTGTTGAATTTATATCTAGAATTGCAGAACAAACTGAGAAATACAATACCCTGGGTTATGAAAAGGATCTTAATCTGGAGTCAGATTGGCACCATTTAGGTGTTGCAGCCAAGAATATAGCAGAACAAATAGAAGCTGATGGAATCATAGCTATTACTAGATCAGGTTTAACAGCCCAAATAGTATCCAATGCTAAACCTTCATCAATGCCGGTTTTTGCTTTTACAAATAATCGCAAGACCTTAAGACAAATGTCATTAAGTGGCTCCCTGATTAACTACTATTCGCCTATCTCAGCAGATCACGAAAAAACGGTTAAACGAGTTTTAAAAATATTAAAGAATAAGCTCAAACCAGAAAAAGAAATGAAATTTGTTCTTATCTCAGGTGTAATGTCTGAAAATTCTTCTGATGCCATAGAGATAAGAAGTGTTTAAAAATCTTAAAATGGTGGTGGAGCTAGGCGGGATCGAACCGCCGACCTCTTGCATGCCATGCAAGCGCTCTACCAGCTGAGCTATAGCCCCTTCTTACCTTTCAGCGTTTTGACTTTCTCGTGTCCAATGTCAATTCTTATCAAAAACGCTTAAACCAACCATTCTCTGAAGCCACTGATACTAAAGGTTTCATACACACAATCAAATTATAACGGCTATATTTTAGTGAGGGAGTTTAACCTATTTTGGACTAACTAACATCACTTTTATCATCAAATAATTACTAATTTTCTTATCTGATTAAGCACTATCTAATAAAAAACATTTTAATGGCTACCGTAATCATTTGATATGTTAAGGCCCTTATTTTTAGTATCATTCGACAAAAATAAGGGATATATGCCACATAACAAATTAAATAACAAAGAATACCCTATTTAGTATAATGAAACCTTCAAAGAACTTAGAATCTAACCATATTTATTGCTACTGACTAAATTGATTACTGATAATTATTATGAAGATGCTCTACTTATAAGAAGAACGGAAGATCATTTCCTTGATCTTTTTAACCAGGGAAAGATGAATGGCACAATTCATACTTCGAGTGGTCAAGAGTTCTCTGCTATTGCTTTTACTTCTCCCCTTGAGGATGAGGATTTTGTCTTCTCTAATCATAGGTGCCATGGTCATTACTTGGCCCGTACAAGAGATCTCAATGGACTGGTAGCTGAATTGATGGGTAAAGAATCTGGTACCTGCGGGGGG
>Ga0066372_10000859_pt1 | contig 11697 bp, 7 predicted proteins | sample Knorr_S15_td_250_FD_77011 | JGI IMG/M metagenome (GOLD analysis project Ga0066372, IMG submission 77011) | Marine microbial communities from Southern Atlantic Ocean transect - Knorr_S15_td_250_ad_251m_LV_A | ecosystem: Environmental > Aquatic > Marine > Oceanic | place: Southern Atlantic ocean... | reverse complement strand
TGGTCGCATGAGAGCTAAAGGCAGGTTTTCCGGCGGGAAGCCAATGAAATTCAGTACGGGGGTCAGTAGGGTCAGGAGCATATCTAGAGCGCCGGAAGCACGAAACATACCAATGGACACCAGGATAGCCACCAGGTAGGGAATAATCCGTACCGCAATGGTAAATCCATCCTTGGCTCCTTCCACAAAAGACTCGTATACCTTGACCTTTTTTACTGCAAGACCATAGAAAGGAATTCCCACCAACAGTAGGGGAATAATATAGCGGGATAATTCGTTGGTAAAAGCTACCAGTGTATCAATCATCCTGTTTGTCCCTGTCTACGTTAAAACGATTCATTTTTTCCAGTGTTTTTACGGCGATGATTGCTGCTATCGTCGACAGCCCGGTGGCAACAATTGTGGTGATAAATATCTGGTTGGAGGCCGCACCCATGAGCGCTACGACCGTTGCCGGAAGGATCAGTTGTACGCTGGAAGTATTGATAGCCAGAAAAGTGCACATGGCGTTGGTGGCTGTATCTTTATTGGGATTCAGTTCCTGGAGTTCTTCCATGGCTTTTAGTCCCAGGGGTGTGGCTGCATTGCCGAGGCCCAGAATATTGGCTGCCATATTAAGTACAATGGAACCAATGGCAGGATGGTCTTCCGGTACGTTGGGAAACAGGCGAATGGTAATAGGCCGCAAGGCCCTGGCAATAATTCGGATCAGACCGGATTCTTCGGCGATTTTCATGGTTCCCAGCCACAGGGCCATAATACCAATGAGACCAATGGCAATTTCTACTGCTGTTTTTGCCATGTTGATAGCCGCTTCTGTCACAGCGTCTATGTTGCCGGTAACGGTACCCACCACCACGGCGATCAACATCATACCAAACCAGATATAATTCAGCATCTAGCTATTCGTTTCCACTGCTGGCTCCAACAGTGTAAGATATGGATTATTGGCATTCGCATTTAATTCTGCAGGGACGGAAATAGGCAGAGTGGCCTGATAGGTCCCGTGCCCGCAGGGGAAATTAGATACAATAGGAATATTCAGGTCACCGCAGATGTCCATGACAATCTGGTCCGTGTTTCGTTCAAAAGGGATCTCCTGGTCCTTGAATTCATCCAGTTCTCCAATTATTAGGCCTTTGATATGATCAAAAAGGCCTGCTGTGCGCATTTGAACTAACATTCGCTCGAATGCATATAAATATTCATCCAGGTCTTCGAGAAATAGAATTACACCATCAGTATCTAAATGATCTGTCGTCCCCAACCTGTTCACTAGGAGGGTCATATTACCTCCCCAAAGAGGTCCGGTAGCAGTTCCTGGCTTTAATACCTTTGGGGGCAAAGCCATTGGGTATTCAATCTTTACTACTTTTGTGCCCTTAAGTACCTGTTCCATTACTTCAAAATTATACTTTACAAACCGTTTTTTATAACTAACCAGCATCGGTCCGTGAAAGGTTATTAGTCCTGCCTTCTGGGTAATAGATGTGAGATATGCAGTGATATCGCTGTAGCCAATAAATATTTTGGGATTTTCCCTGATAAGTTCATAATCGAGTAAGGGAAGAACCCGGTTGGCGCCATATCCGCCGCGGGCACAAATAATGGCTTTAATATCCGGATCAGAAAACATACGGTGTATATCGTCAGCTCTTTCCTGGGGATGGCCGGCGAATGGGCCCCAGCGAAGTAAATTGCTTGCACCAAACTTGAGTTTGTAACCAATGGTTTTCAGGTAGGATGCTGTCCGCTGCAAATCATCTTCAGACAGCCAGTATGAAGGGCTGATGATGCCAATGCAGTCATCATGATTCAATGAATTGGGTTTAATCATATAATATTGTTGCTACAATCTTGTCTTGAAGCTTTCTGAATGGCGTTGCAGCACCGATGTATCCGTTCATAAGAATGGAAAACGCCACCGGGCCATATTTTTCTGAAAAAATATAGCCTGATAAATTACTTGCGCCAGAAAGATGGCCTGTTTTTGCTTTGATTTTCTGACCTGATTTTGGGAATCGATTCTTCAGGGTGCTATTTGACCCGCCACCTGGGAGTGTGTATAAAAAATTATCTTTATGACTGCTGCCATACATATAGGTAAGAAGTTCAATAATCTGATCAGCACTGGTAAGGGTGTAGCGGGATACACCGGAACCATCCGCCAGGCGGAGCAGAGATGTATCCATATCGGTAGAATCAGCCAGAAAGGATTTGATAATCTTTAGGCCATCTATCCAATTACCATTTGTGGTATCGCTCACGGCCATGGTTTTGACAAATAATTCTGCTGTAAGGTTATCACTTTCATGCATCAAATTGTAGGCGGATAAAAGAAGGGAATCTGAAATGTGTACCGCGAGCGTATCAAGATCTATAAACCCTTCACCGGGTAGTAAATTTTTTACTGTTGTACCATGCTCCTCCAGCAACTCAGAAAAAATAATACCTGAAAATGATGCAGCATCATGAATATTCCGGTAAAAGGTATCTGTTTTTGCTGTCTCCAGAATTTCGCCTGTGATAGTGAATAGATTGGTTCTTCCGGTCCAGTTACGATCGATCTTGAATTTTTTAAAGTCGATAGTATCATTCACAGTAGTCGATTGATTGACAAATTGCACATAATCAGTTTCTGGATGGATAATTACTTTGGCCGGTTCACCCGGCTTTCCCGGATCCACGAAAAAAGCAATACAATTGTCATTAAGTGACATTGCACTGATGGGTGCAGCGTACCACCAGGCCCCTTCGTCCCACATCCAGCCCTGACCATAGTGGAGTGAATCCAGGAATGATTCATCCACAAACAGGGTATCAACGACGTTTATTTTTTTTGCCGTGATCCTGGCCAGTGAATCCAGCTGGTTGATGGTCAGGTCCGGGTCGCCGCCACCCTTAAGAATCAAATTATTACCGTTTCGAAGTAAAAATGTTTTAAATCTGTAATCAGAGCCAAGCTTTTCCAAGGCAGAAGCACAGGTGTAAAGCTTATTATTGCTGGCGGGCATGAGCAACTTCTGGCTGTTGAGTGCATAAAGGGTTTGACCTGATTGAAGAGCAACAATCTTGATGCCCATGTTCGCATCCAGACCGGAATTAACAATAAGGTTATTAATTTTTCGAACCAGAAGAGGCGGACCTGGGTTGTGAAAAAGCGCCTTGCGGGGTGCGCAGGATATACACCAGATCAGAAAGAGTATATAGAATTGTTTAATAATCTGCAATGATCAGGCTAGAGATAGAATAAAATTGTCCAGTATCTGGTGCCCGAATGCAAAGGTCTCCTGGGAGTTTGTAATGGGGATGTCGTGGTCATCAATAAAAGCCTGTGTCGCTTCGATGTGGGTCTGGAACCCCCAGATAGGTTTTGTTTTACTGGCAAAGCCGTCTATGGCTACCATATCACTCACGGCCGTGATTTCAAAATCATCAGGGCATTGGGTCACGCCTTCCTGGTGGGAAAAGATCATTGGACCGGATCTTGCTGCTCCCCAAAGTGAATTTTCCATCAGCTGTACATTTCGCCGGCCCTGTTCTTTCTTACCCTCCCATAATAGACCAACTTTTCCACCACAGATGTGGGCCAGGAGCTGGTGACCGTAGCAGATACCCATCACAGGGATATTGCTCTCGAACGTTTCCAGGAGTAATTCTTTAATGTCCTCCTGCCAGTTATGACCATCATGTACTGAGGAAGCGCTGCCCATTACAATAATACCAGAAATATCGCCCCGCATCTGCTTGATACTGGTAAGCCCGTGCAGGGCGGGCAGATGATAGGTTACAGGGTATGGTGCTGTGCGGGCAATACGGTTGTAGGATTCAATTGCAGGTTTTATCACTGCAGGGTCAATAATCATCAAGTGTTTACTATTCATAGGATAAAATTAATTATTAAAGGTTTATTTTATTTAGATTCTTTTTGATTGTATTTATAAGTTGGAGCTTGATTAGGAAATAATATATTGAAAAATGTAGTTCTATCATTTGTTTTATTTGGAATTTTATCAGGACAAACTGGTAAAATTTCGGGATTGATCTCATCCTCCGAAACCAATCAGCCTCTGATTGGGGTGAGTGTTGTAGTAGAAGGAGCAGGTATTGGTGCAGATACGGATCAGGAGGGACGCTATGTGATCTTGAATATTCCTGTTGGCGAATATTCTTTACGAACGTCCTATATTGGCTATGCATCGGTTAAGGCCACCAATCTACAGGTCAGTACCGGCAGAACCACAGAACAGAATTTTGTTCTATCACAAGAAGCGATCACCGGGGAAGAAGTGGTCGTCTTGGCTGATCGTCCGTTGATTTATAAGGATCTCACTTCAACGCAAAAGATTACTACCTCCGAGGAAATTGAGGCAATGCCAGTAGAATCCTTTCTTGGTGTATTAACTACGCAGGCTGGTGTAAACGTGGGAGCAGGAGGTGAACTGCATATTCGCGGCGGCAGAAGCAATGAAGTAGGATACTACATTGATGGTGTGTCTGTCGCTAATCCTTTTTTTACCAATAGTTTATCTGTAAATCTGTCTAATAAAGCATTACAGGAATTAAAAGTCGTCAGTGGCGGATTCAATGCGGAATACGGCAATGCCATGAGTGGGATTGTGAATATTCAAATTAAGGAAGGAGGGCAGAATTACGAGGGAAGTATATCCTTATATACCGGTGACAGGTATTCAGTTGATACAGATCTTTACCCAAATATAGATAATTTTGAGCTGTTTAATCGCCGGACAGTGGAAGGGTACTTTAGCGGACCTCTGCCATTAACCGGCAGCAAGCTGACCTTTAATACAAGTCTGAGATATTCCGCACAGGATGGTTATCTCTATGGTATCAGGGAACATACGGTCCAAGATTATGCGAATTTTCAAACGAATGACTGGTACATTCAAATGGGGGGCAATGGAGATACGGTTGCCATGAATCCCAGTGACAGTTATAACCAGCTGGTAAAATTAACCTATAAAGTTTCACCAAAGTTAAAATTTTCAATGCAGTATCTGGGCAGCCAAGGTACAAGTCAATCTTATGTTCATTTTTATAAATATAACCCAGATGGGCGTTCCACCAGTGTTTCTGATAACAATAATTTTTCTTTCAAGATCAATCATGCCGTCGGAAGTAAGACATTCTATGAAGCACATATTTTCCTAAATAATACTGATTACCAGCGTTATCAGTTTAATGCATTGGACATTAGTGGTTCCGTTCCTTTTACCAATAATATGCCATTCGGGGAAGAAGAAGATGTAGTCTTATATATTGAAACACCTGGAAATTATACTGTAGGTAATCGCAGCATAACTATTTTCGATAGTAATGTATATATCCTGCCCAACTCGGTTTATGCATCATCCTTGAATATTCGAGGATCCCCCAGTGCGCCCACATTTTCTTTTGGCGGATCGGATCGAACCCATACCTATCGTTTATCAGAATCTTTTGGTGGGAAATTCGACATCACTTCACAAATAAACAGCCGACATGAAATAAAAGCTGGTTTTCAGTACCGAAACGATCAACTAAATGAACGGAATTTCAGTATTCTTTATGACAGCAATACCTATCGTATACCTACCATCGCTCCAGAAAATGAATCGCCATCTCATAGTTATTACTCTGAAAATGCAACAATAATGAGTTCCTACCTTCAGGACAAATTGGAATATCAGAGTTTTATAATGAATATTGGATTAAGATATGATGAATTTGATCCCCGGACAAATCATATTATAGATCTAATAAATCCGGAAGTTGGAAAAATGGCGAGTAATAAGAAAACCATGTGGTCTCCCCGAATCGGTGTTGCCTTCCCCATCACAGATCAGGGCATTCTGCATTTTTCCTACGGTCATTTTTTCCAGATGCCAACCATGAGGAATCTCTTTTTGACCAGTATCTTTGGCGCCGGCCTGGCACCCAGTATTGGTTATGGTGATCTAAAACCCCAAAAAACTGTCATGTATGAGTTTGGCCTGCAACAACAGCTCAGCCATTTCATTGCTATTAACGGGAGTCTATTTTTCAAGGATATTCGGGATCTGTTGGCCTTACAGTCTATCAGTTATGTTTCACCAACCTATGGTCCGTCATCCTATGCCGTATATTTAAATAAGGATTATTCCATGGTGCAGGGTATTACCCTCAGCCTCACGAAACGGCGAGACCCAAAAACCAGATTATCGGCTTTCCTGGATTATTCCTACCAGACCACAGAAGGGAATAGTGTTACCAGCGGCTCCTTTTACTTTAATGCACTCACAGGAGTTGAAGAAGAGAAAAAGATCGTACCTCTCAGTTGGGACCAGAGCCATGTGTTCAATGCCACCGTGTCTATTACAGAACCGGGGTCCAATGGCTGGGGCTTGAGCTTCATTGGGAAAATGAGCACCGGATGGCCTTACACGCCGAACATCCCTTTTGCGGGATATATTCCTTTCCCAAATACATCACGTAAACCTGTCCAGCAAACCCTTGATATGAGATTATATAAACTTATCTCTCTGGCAGGATTCAATTTTGAACTTTTTTTCAAGATCTATAATGTACTGGATAATCGCAATGAACGTTACGTATTCACAGATACAGGACGATCAGAGTATACTTTTGTAAATCGTACCCAGGAAGAAACAGAGGGCTTTAAAGATCATTATGGAGAAGAGGGCGTACACACTTGGGAAGAATACAATACCCGACCGGATTATTTTGGGCCACCAAGGCTGGTTACTGTAGGCTGGAGCCTGAATCTATGAACCGGCACAATTATATGTTAATAAAGATCTTTCTGCTGCTGGTATTATCGAGTGTTCAACTCCTGGGGGGAAACCCGTTTTTTAGATCGGATAAATATACGAAAGGTCCCCAAAAAGACTGGAGCCAAAGAGAATATGCAGGATACTACCGCTGGATCGATCGGCAGGCAGTAATACAGCTTGATGAAGATGAGCAGATTCTGCGCCGGCAATATGCCATTATAACAGGAAATAAGATTACATCAGAGATATGGAATTATGGGTCCATCTCCCGGCCAGGCAACATAATCTCGGACATTATTTGGGAAGGTCTTGGATATGGGTATGAATTTGGACCCTTTATTTGTGCGGAGGTGCCTGTTACTTCCGATAGCCATCCGGATGCCTATCCGCGGGTTGAAAATGGAGATACTACCTGGTATGCCAGGGTGATCAGCGATGGATTGGTCACAGATCCTGAACGATCGCCGGATGGATCAGAATACTGGACCTGGGAACCTTTGGCCTACAGTGATGAGGGTATCTATTTTGCAGATCCGGATTATGATAAGATCCCAACATCCAGCGATATTGACCGTGATTTTGACGGCAAACCTGATAGCTGGGCCAATGACTGGTATAATCCAAATCTGAAAGATTATGTATGGCCAGGTGACCTGCGCCAGGGAGTGTCTAATGCTGATGAGGAAGCTTTTTTTGTCTGTGATGACCGCAGAAACAAGGAGTTTGAATATTATCCCTTCCCGGACGATTCTTTACGAAAAGGGCTGGGGTTACAGATAGAATATCGCTATTACCAATGGGCAAATCCGTTGGCAGAGGATATCATCTTCCTGATTTACAAGGTGACCAATAAAAGCTCAAAAGATCTCCATGAAGTCATGTTTGGAATGTGGGGAGATCCCCATATTGGCGGCCCTAATGACTGGCGGGATGATTTGTCTTATTTCGATCGGGATGTTAACATGGTCTATTGCTGGGATGAGGACGGCAGTGCCAGCGGCAGTGCCAGGAACCCTGGTTTTTTTGGCTACAAATTTCTGGAAAGTCCCGGCAACCCCTTTGATCAAATCGATAATGATAGTGATGGTATAATAGATGAGAGCCGAGATAACGGAATTGATGATGATGGTGACTGGAATGCAGAAAAAGATGATGTAGGTGTGGACGGAATACCAAATACAGGAGACTATGGGGAAGGAGACGGTTTGCCTACAGCTGGGGATCCTTTTGATATCCGTGAACCTGGAGAACCGAATTATGAATGGACCGATCTGGATGAATCGGATATGGTAGGACTTACTGGATTCGTTTCTCCAGCATTTTCTGGAACAACCATTGCTGATGATGACCGTGTATTCAATGAATTTCTGCAGCCTGGTGTTTTTGATTCTGCTAATGCCACACAATCGGGTGATTATGTGTTTATCTACAGTTCAGGGCCCATTGATCTGCCTGCAGGGCAGACGAGAAGATTCTCTATTGCGCTGCTTGTTGGAGAAGATTATGATGATCTTACCTTGAATGCGGCTACGGCACAGGATATTTATGAACGTAATTATCAATTTGCGAAACCTCCTGCAAAGCCCATAGTTACTGTTGTGCCGGGAGACGAACAGGTTACACTATTCTGGGACAATATGGCTGAGGAATCACTTGATCCTATATCAGATCAATATGATTTTGAAGGCTATGTAATCTATAGGAGCACCGATCCGCAATTTCTGGATCAACAGACAATTACGGATGACTATGGTTCAAAATTTCTATTTGAGCCATTGAAAATGGTCAATGGAGCACCGGCAAGGTTTGACCTTGACAATGAATATTTTGGGCTCAGTTCTGTGATGTATCCCGGCAGGGGTACATTCTATACATTGGGAGATAATACGGGGCTGGTACATTCGTTTATTGATTCCAACAATGTATACAATGGTCAAACCTATTATTATGCTGTGGTTTCCTATGACCATGGTGATGTGGATCTGCAGATACCTCCCAGCGAGTGTTCCAAAACTATCACAGTGAATCCCGAAACAAATGAACTGATCGTGGATGTCAACACCACCAGGATCATGCCCAGGTCACCTTCTCCAGGATATGTGCCTGGAAGTATCCATAATGGATTTATTGAACATATGGCTGGTGTATCCACCGGGAGCATTCAATTGGTAGTTGTAGGGCCTGATGAAGTGGAAAATAATAACCAATTCCAGTTGACCTTCAAGGAATCACCTACTCGTTATAGTCTTAAAGACTTAAAACCTGTTGAAGAGAAGGTAATAATCCGGATTGGTCAATATATTGGTCTATCAAAGGTAAATATTGTTACCGAATCGGTGCAGGTACTGGATGACGTTGGAAATGAATATGTGCAGGGTTCTGATTATGAAATTCTGGGTGATATTGGAAAAATAAAAGGTCTTAGCGCAGGGTCCATGTCGAATGATTATGAATATACAGTAACCTACATCTATTTCCCGTTCATTGATAGTGAACATGTTCATTCCGAGGAATTAAACCCAATTTTCGATGGTATAAAAATTACTGTGCAGGATGTGGAACTAGCCCTGGATCAAATTAGGACCGGCTGGGTAACTTCCACTTTATCAAACTGGGTACCAGAGGTCATTCCCTTTAATAATGCGGATCAATTTATGTATCCGGGTGATTATGAAATCAGGTTCTTTGATGAAATCGCTGACAGCAGCAGCAGCGCACTACACCCATCTTTTGGTCATTCAAAAATGAAATTTCAAGTGTGGGATGTGACCGTTGGCAGGGAACCCGCTCAGGAAGAAGTAACCATCATTGAAGAAGGGAATAATCTTGACAGTCTATGGTCTCCAGGTGACCGGGCAGTTATTATGGATGGTGATCCTTTGGGTGGTAAATGGGAATTTACCTTCCATCCTCCGGAATATGGGGATACTATACCACCCCAGGCCGGGGATGTATTCTTCATTGGCACGCATCGACCATTTGCCGGCAGTGATACCCTGACCTTTTCCACGGTTGCCAGTACATATATGAATACCAAGGCGCAGAATAAATTGGATGATATTTCTGTGGTGCCAAACCCATATGTGGTTACGAATATATTGGAACAACTGGATCTGCAAAACCCCAAGGATAGAGGCCCCAGGAAAGTTTATTTTAATCATTTACCCAAGGAATGCACTATATCAATTTATACGGTTGCGGGCGATCTTGTTCAAACATTATACCATGAAGCTGAAATGAATAATGGACAAGAACACTGGGATTTGACCACAAAGGATAATTTCCCACTGGCCTTTGGCATGTATATTTATCATGTTAATGCGCCTGGAGTCGGGGAAAAAATAGGGCGTTTTGCTATTATTAAATGATAAAATACTGCTTTAAGATAATTCTACTCTGCTCTGCAATCTCAGCGCAAATTGAGAACGTTCAGACTATTACTAAAACGGGTACCACAGTTGCACAATTTTTGAAGATCGGTATTGATGCCCGGGGCTCTGCCATGGGCGGTGCAGTTGTAGGTCAAAGTGGGAACTTAAGCAGTGTTTACTGGAACCCGGCCGGTTTGGTTCGGCATAGCGGTGTAGGTGCAGAATTTGGTTCCCACGACTGGCTGGCTGCCATGAAATTTCAGTATGCTGTTACTGGGATTGAATTAAAAGGCAAGGGAGTATTGGGATTGTGGATAGTGAATCTTTCTTCTCCTGAAGATTTGGTCAGAACAGTAGCAGAACCGGAAGGAACAGGAGAAAAATTTTCTGCAAACGATCTATCTGCTGCCGTTACCTATGCAAAAATGCTAACCGATAATTTTGCATTGGGCGGGTCGGTAAAATACATTCAACTAAACATTTGGCACACCACGGCTCGCACCGTAGCTGTTGACCTTGGTGCTTTGTTTACCACGCCTTTCAAAGGCATCAGGTTGGGCGCTTCCATCAGCAATTACGGTGGCAAGATGAAAATGGATGGCCGTGATCAAAAGATCGGTGTAGACCCGGATCCTGTAAATCAAGGCAATGTTGAATTTGTTAATGCTTATTATGAAACAGAATATTTCCCTATACCACTTTTCTTTCGGGTGGGGTTTTCCGGGGAAATTATTAATTCAGATAAACTTAAATTGATGTATGGGTTAGATGCGCTGCATCCCAATGATAATTCTGAGTATGTAAACCTGGGTGTGGAGGCGACCTTAAATAATTTTGTTTCTTTGCGCGCCGGGTATCCATCATTGTTCAAAGATGACTCTATTGAAGGTCCTACTTTTGGGGCCGGGCTTAATTACCGTATCTGGCGTACGTCAACCATATTGAAAATAGATTATTCGATTGCAGATTTTGGTCCTTTGGGAAGTGTTGAGCGGTTATCAGTCGGGTTCAATTTCTAACCCAGATTCTAACTGTGTAAACTTAAATTGTTTTAAAAATTCGAACACATTTACGTTTGATTTAATGCTTTTTAATAGATTATTATGCCCCCATAAACGGTTCAAGTGTTTTTCCTTGAAAATCATTTGATCTGAGTAGTTCTTAAAGATTATAAAAAGCATATACACACCTGTTTTTACACTTTTGTATTCATTGCGGTTAGTGATTCGAATCTCAACTCCGCTGCATTTCTGTCCTTCATGCTTTGGCCGTGTTGATTTTCCAGGTAAGGATACCGGTGTGAACGATACTGGAACAAAAACCACTCCTGGCAGGCCTAATTTGTTTAATTCCTGGGATAAGTTTCTGCCGTTGATCCATGGCGCCCCAATCCACTTGAAGGGGTGGGGTGTTCCCCTGCCTTCACTTATATTGGTTCCTTCAATAAGACACATGCCAGGATAAACAAGGGCAGTTTCCAAATCAGGAATATTTGGAGAAGGGTTGACCCATTTTAGATCTGTTTCATCAAACCATACGTTTTTTTCCCAGCC
>Ga0066372_10000856_pt1 | contig 11724 bp, 10 predicted proteins | sample Knorr_S15_td_250_FD_77011 | JGI IMG/M metagenome (GOLD analysis project Ga0066372, IMG submission 77011) | Marine microbial communities from Southern Atlantic Ocean transect - Knorr_S15_td_250_ad_251m_LV_A | ecosystem: Environmental > Aquatic > Marine > Oceanic | place: Southern Atlantic ocean... | reverse complement strand
TATTGATGTAATTGTTTCCTCAATACCTGCAAGCTCAAATAAACTAGGTTTCGTAGGAACTGAATTAGAAAAACCAATTAGATCTACATTTAATCTTTTTAACCATAATGATAACCAACTTCCTTTAAACCCAGTATGGCCAGTTAGCAGGACTTTTTTATTTTTCCAAAATGACGAATTCATTACCATGTTTTCCACGGAATATTTCCTGATTCATATAGTTTCTCCAAGTACTTTTTCTCTCTCAGAGTATCCATTGCATACCAAAATCCATTGTGTTTAAACGCAGTTAATTTATTTTCTTTTGCCAAAGTTTCTAAAACTGTTTTCTCCAAGATGGTAGAATCACCTTGCAAATAGTCAAAAATTTCTGGTTCAAAAACAAAAAATCCACCATTTACCCAAGAAGTTTCATTGGGCTTTTCACGGAATTCTGTAACGCGGTCACCATTTAATGATAATAAACCAAATCTTTCTGGAGGATGAACAGCTGTTAATGTAGCAACAGATTTTTTCTCCGTATGAAACGTAATTAAATCATTAATGTTGACATTACTTAGACCATCACCATAAGTTACACAAAAAGTACCATCAATATTATTCTGGATTCTTTTTAATCTACCACCAGTCATTGTATCAAGACCAGTATCGACCAGTTCAATATTCCACGGTGTTGAATCAATATTATTAAAATATTCTTTGATTTGTTCTCCTTTGTATCCACAACAAATTACAAAGTCATTAATATCATAGCTTGAATAAATTTTTAAAATATGCCATAAAATTGGGTTTCCTCCAATTTCAATCATTGGTTTAGGTCTCAAGATGGATTCTTCATTATCAAAATCTGAGATTCTAGTACCATAACCACCAGCTAAAATAACAGCTTTCATCAGTTTGTGCTAAAAAACAATTATTGATTAACCTTTGGAAGGTTTTCTTAACCTAAATATTATAATACCTAAAAATACCTGAATAAGATGCTTAAAATTCTAACAGTTCTTCATACATTGCCTAGCATAAAGTCATATCGAACGTTGTGTTTTGATAATATTTTACCTTATTTAAGAACCAAAACAGATGTTCATATTACATGGTTAGTATACCAGCCTGAACGTTTAGAATTACCTACTCAAAATAATCTTCAAACATCAATTTTAGATATTCATGATTTTAAAAATGCGCTTGATGTTGTAAAACATGTAACCCCTGATGTAATATGGGTTGCACCTACGTTGAATTTACCTGATTATGCATTAGCTTTAGCGGGAAAATATTTGAAAATCCCTGTTGTAGGTGAACTTGCCACTGAACTAATGTACAAAACTAGCAAATTAGACCTTGCAAAAACATATTCTAAGCAATTTTTTGAGAGTTCTGTTCCAACTGATGTTAAAGACAATAACAAAAAATTCATGAGACGTGGTCGATTTTTCTTTTACAAGTACCAGTTTGTGTTAAAAACCCAATTAGCAACAAAGATGAACTTTTTCAAAGTGATTAAGAATTTCGTAACTCATATATATTCTCATTTTTCTGTTTATACAAATCTTTATGATCCAAAATTTGCAGTGGATCTTCATTTTGTTGAAACAGAAAAAACTATTGGCACATTGGTTAAAAATGGATTTAAAAGATCATCGTTAGTGCCAACTGGAATACCTATGTATGATGATATTTTTGATAGATTGGAAAAATTCAAAGTTGATAGAAAAAATGACGATAAGATAAGAATTCTTTTGCTAACTGCTGGTATATTTGAACATGGTCTTTGGACACGAACACAAAGGGATTCTCTAATACAAGCAATTGTAAGTGAAATTATTAAACATAAAGATAAAATGTCATTAACGGTAAAAATTCATCCCTCAAGTGAATTGTTATCAGATTATCAGAAACTAATTTGTCCAATTGATGATTCTATCAGTATTTATCAAAAAGGTGATTTGGTTGAATTCATTCAAAATTCTGATGTTATTATTACATATTCAGGTTCTTCGTCACTCGTTTATGCTATTGTAGGTAAAAAGCCAATCATTACATGTAATTTTTACAATATGGAAAATGACCTGTTCCAAGAAAAAGGACTGGTGTACCAGTGTAAAAATAAGTCTACCATTATCTCCTCGATAGAGGAAGTCCTAAAATCAAATCCTGCAACTAAAGAAAAGATTGACGATTTTATTGATGAGTATTTTTACAGGTTGGATGGATGTGCGTCTGAGAGAATAGGAGATTCTATTCTTAATTTAGTAAAACAACAATAATCATTAATGCCTAATTGTACATAGAAAATTTGGTTATTAAACAAAAGGAAAATATGTGTCATATAGATAAAAACATTATTGACTGAAAAAAATTCTGCAGAATCTTGGAAAATACCATTATACAAAATATATTCTGATGATGAAGATATCAATTTGATTACTAAAATAATCAGAAGAGGTTCTGCATGGGCAATAGGCCCAGAAATAGAAGAATTTGAAAACGCAATTAAGAATTATGTTGGAACAGATTATTGCGCAGTATTAAATTCTGGTACGTCTTCATTGCATGCAACTTTGTTGGCATTTGGATTAGGAGCGGGTGATGATATACTGGTTCCTTCATTTTCATTTGTATCTACTGCAAATTCTGTACTCTTTACAAATGCAACCCCGTCATTTGTAGATATTGAAGAAACTACTTTTGGATTGAACCCTAAATTAATTTCAGAAAAAATATCTACCTCCACAAAGGCAATAATACCAATGGATTACGGTGGGCAATCATGCAAAATTGATGAGATAAACGAGGTTGCTAGAGATGAAAAACTTTTGCTAATTGAAGATGCTGCAGAATCATTAGGAGCAAGTATTAACAATAATAAAGCTGGCTCTTTTGGTGACGCAGCAATTTTTAGTTTCTGTGGTAATAAAGTACTTACAACAGGAGAAGGCGGCGCGGTTGTGACAAATTCTAAAGAGATCATTGAAAAAATAAAATTAATTCGTTCTCATGGTAGATTTGATAAAATAAATTATTTTGAAAATACTGAAAACTCCACGTACCAGGATTTAGGTTATAATTGGCGCATGTCTTCTATTACTGCTGCATTAGGAATATCACAATTGAACAAACTTGATAAAATAATAAAAATGAGGCAAAAAAATGCAGCCTTTATTTCTTCAAAGCTTAAAAAATTTCCACAGATCATAACTCCTATTTCACCAGACGGTTATGAGCACATATATCAAATGTACACAATTAGATTAGCAACTAATAAGATGCGTGATGATCTTAAGAATCATCTATTAGCAAAAAGAATATTTTCTAAAGTTTACTTTGAGCCTATTCATCTAACTCCATTTTATAGGGAAAAATTTAATTTTAAAGAGGGCTATTTGCCAGTTACTGAACAAATTTCACGGCAAATCTTGACTATACCATTGTTTCCAAACATGACTATGGAAGAAAAAAATTATCTTGTAGATTCAATATCAGAATTTTTTGATGATGAATGAATATTTCATTATTTATAAAAAACTACATGCTTTGACTTATTGCTTTAGGTGTTCTCCACTGAATTTGCAAAGGAAGTCTTTTCAGCGCTTGACTTCTTCCGACATTAGTATTCTGACGTTCTAATTCATCTTGAATTATTTTTGAACCCTCTTTTGAAAATTGAAATGAAATAGTTCTTTTTTTGTTAAATTTGAATTTGTTTAGTGTTTTATCACCATTATCAGCTACCCAATTTTCTATATCGTAATCAAATAGAAATTCTGGATTTGTTAACATACGATTATCACCAAGTGTGTTATGACCCAATCCTATACAATAGTTAATTATATTTCCAAGTTGGTTTTCAAGCTCATAATTAATTGATTTTTTTCGTTTCAGTAACCCAAATGCAATATTACCAGCAAACTGAGTCCATTCATCCATGCAAGAAAATCTTACTAATGCATTGTTATATTGCATAGCATTTCTAGCGGCTTCACCAGAAAGTAGTTTTTCATATTCTTTTTGCTCTTGATAATGTAACTGTATATCTTCTGGCGAATCCCAAAGCTCATCAGTCATGTCATTTTTAAGATTGTAAAAAATTTTTTGAACTTTTGGTGCTGCTGAGTCAATTTGTTTCAGCATTTGAAAGTAAAGATCAAAAATTTCTATATTGTTTTGTCTTAGAAATTTCAATAACGGGTCATAAACAATACCAAGATTTGTCACAAATATACAAAAAGATAATGATCTTAACTCAATATATTCATTAAATGATAGCGTGTCTGAACCAACTATAACTTCTTCAGTTTCAATTACATGTCTGCCATTTCTTAAAGTAGTAAAATCTCTAGGAAGAATTCTAAATTTTGTTTTAAAATTCCATTTTTTTCGTTGTTTTGGGGTATTCAATTCAGAACCATTAATCAACATACACGTGTACATTTGAATATAATCTAGTTTTGCAGCAAGTAATTTTTTCAAAGTATCTAATTGAGTCTGATAAGTTTCTCCTGGGAGGCCTAAAATAACTTCTGATTCTGTTACAAGACCAACTTTTTTGATCGTAGGTTCAAGTGCAAGCATATGATCGACACTAATATTGCTTCTTCGTATATTTTGTAGAATCTGTTCATCCATTGACTGAACAGACATTGTTAAACTCATAGTTCCGTTTAGTTTTTCAATAGCCTGTATGATTCTCTCTTTCTTATTTTTACCCGTTGTAGACAAGACTCTAGTTGGATAATCATGTTTTTTTTGAATGTTTACAATATGATCACAGATTTGAAGATCCCTAGGATACATTCCAAAATTTAAGTCACTAATATGCAAACTGTGGATATTATTAGAAACATGTTCTCCTATGTAGTCAAGTTCTGAAGAAACTCTATCAAGTCCAAACTGATTAACACGATTAACAGTATCAGCACCATCAACACAAAATGTGCAAGTAAATGGGCATCCTCTATTTGTTTGAATCATCGGGGTAAGCTTACCGTCAAAAAATTTATCCATTAATCCTGTTAGGTACGGAGAAGGAATTTCATCAAGTTCTTTAGTTCTTATTTGTGCAATACTAAATTGTAATGTACCATCAGGGTTACGTGATATACAACCATCAATTGGTTTTTTAAATAAAATTTCTTTTTTATAATTATGTTCTGATATATTTAGGACTTCTTTAACAATGTTGGAAAACCCAATTTCACCTTCGATTGGAACATAAAAATCTACATTGGGACAATCTTTCATAAAAGATTTTTGAGATTCAAGATCTTGAGGGAAATTCGGTCCTCCCCACACAGTAATTACATTAGGATTCTGTGAACTGGCTAAATTTAACATTTCTAATCCAATGCGATAACTCCATACGTAGTTACTCAGTCCTAAAATATCTGGCGGATTTTCATATATTGCTGCTTCAATCTCATCGATATACTTGAATAAAGTAATATCAACTTTTGATCCAAACTGCTTTTTACAATATGCAGATATATATCCAACATTTAATGGAAAAACTTCTGTAGACATTCCTATAGTATTATAGCTCAGATCTCCAAGAAAAATTCTAATAGGTAATATCATACTACTCGATATTAAAAATAATATATAATATAAATAATTTTATAAGAAATTCTCTGGATAAAATTTTTCAACACATTTTGCAGTCTTGCATAATATGATAATAGTAAAAGTTGATAATCCATCTCAAATTCATTTTTTAGTGTATTAAAAATTCTAAATATGTTACAATTTTAAAAAATATGATTGATTACAAAGAATTTTGTGTATTTTAAGAAAGTATAATTTATTGATAAGAGCATGATTAAAAGGAGAGATATGTCTAAGCTTGCAAGTAAAAATGATCATGAAAAACTAAAAGAATTCTATAAAAAAGCGTATGGAATGACTCACATTCTAAATGATTCTACACATACTGAATGGCAATTTCAAAAAAATCCATTTAACACAATTGATGGCTTTTCCTTAGTAATAGTTGAGAATGACAATCAAATAATTGCTCATTTGGGTTTTATACCAGTTGAATTGAAATTCTTAGATTCAACAAAGGTTGCTGTTTGGCATGTTTCTCTTTACACATTAGAAGATTTTAGGGGAAAAGGATTGGGTACAAAAATGATAAAATTATCTAATTGTTACGGTGATCTTTCCATGGTTCTAAGTGGTTCTGATGGTACTAAAAAAATCTATGAAAATCTTGATGGGAAAGACTTGGGCAATATGAATAGGTATATCGCTATATTAAACAAAAAAAGAATAAGTGATTTCGTTACAAACAATTTAGAAAAAAATGAGATAGAAAATTTTAGTATAAAAAAAGAACAGATACAACGAATAAAAACACTTGATGAAGATTATGATAATTTTTGGAATGTGATAAAGGAAAGATTTCCGATTACAGTTAACAGAACAAAAGAATATCTTGAATGGAGATATCTTGATCATCCACTAGTAGATTACCATTTCTTAAGTCTTAAAGATGAGAATGAATTAAAAGGATTTGCGGTTATAAGATTTGAGGATAATAATACTGAGCTGAAAGCTGCCAGATTAGTAGATTTAGTCTGTTATGAAGATTATGATAATATTATTTTGAAAAATATTGTGAAGTATTGCAAAGACAAATCAGATTTTTTAGATTTTTTTTGTACAGGAATGTTTTATAAAAAAGCTTTAGAGGAAATTGGTTTTTTTAATAATACCGAAGCCGGAATAAAAATACCTGCAGTATTCAACCCAATTGATTTTAGCAGAAGAGAAGATATTAATTTTTTTTATAATTATCATAAAGAGGATAAAAAAAATAATATTCTAAATAACAAAAATAATTGGTTTTTTGTTAAGGCAGATTCAGATCAAGATAGGGCACATTAGTATTAAATATGGAAAATAAAAAGTGTCTGAAATGAATGAATGTAAAATTATAATGTATCATTATGTTAGACCAATAAAAAATAGTAAATATCCTAATATCCGGGGATTAGAACTGGATGGTTTTCAAAGACAAATTGAATTTTTTGGAAAAAATTTTCATTTTATTAATATAGAAGAATTATTAGATTCAGTTTACTCAAACAAAACCATTCCAAAAAATTCAATGTTATTAACATTTGATGATGGGTTTAAGGATCATTTTTCTTACGTATTTCCAATTTTAAAAAAATTAAATATACAGGGTTGTTTTTTTCCAGTTGCAAAACCCATAGAAAAAAATTTAGTATTAGATGTTCATAAAATTCACTTTATCTTAGCTAATACAAGTGAACAAAACCTTGTAAAAGAGATTTTTCAATCAATTAGAGAGAATAAAAATAAGTTTAGTTTAAAAAATCCTGAAGATTATTTCAAAGAATTAGGAATTCCAAATAGATTTGATACAAAGGAGACAATTTTTATCAAGAGAATACTTCAGAGAGAACTCCCAAAGGAATTAAGAGGGAAAATTACCGATAAATTATTTACAAAATTCGTTTCAGAGAATGAGTCTGAGTTTTCAAAAAATCTCTATTTAACAATAAACGAAATGAATGAAATGTCTGAATCAGGTATGTATTTTGGGTCACATACTAACTCACATGAGTGGTTAACCCATCTAGAGAAAGATTCGTTAAAAAATGAGATCAAAGAGAGCATTGATTTTCTCAAAAAAATTCAATCAGATATTCAAAATTTAGTTATATGTTATCCTTATGGAGATTATAATGAAAATGTTATAGAAGAAATTACAAAATTTGGATTCAAGGCTGGTTTAACAACAGAGGTAGGAACTGCTAAATATACAAGAGAAAATATTTTTAAATTAAGACGATTTGATACAAATGATTTTCCCCAATAATGGAAATAAAAGAAAGGTAATAATATAGAAAATTGTGTTTTAAAAACTGTGATTATTAATAACAAACAAATTCAATCATATAAAAAAAATGGTTATATAATTTTAGACGATTTTTTTAATCAAAAAGAACTAACTGCTTTTAAAGATGCAGTGATTAAAATTATTCATTTCGGTTTAGTAAAAGCATCAAAAGATCATCATATTAAAATTAATCCAAATGATCTGGTTGGAAAAGAATTACATGAAGGAATAACAGCACTAGAAGAAGTTGACCATAAATTTATTTCAGATATATATGACACAATTTCTTTCATCCCACAATTTTTAAGAATTACTTCCAAAGCTGAGATATCGCAATGCATTAATCAATTAGCTGGTCATGATTTAGACAACCCTACGTATATAGATCAAAGCAAATGTCGTATTGACCAACCACTTGATCCTTACAAGACAAAAGTACCGTGGCACCAAGAAACAGTTTACTATGTACCTGGCAGTGATTTTGTTCAAACATGGGCTCCATTAATAGTAGATGCATCAGTAACAAATGGAACTATTGAGATATGTCCTGGCAGTCACGGTGAAATTGCAAAACAATCCTATCACGAAGGTGAAGATGATTATTATAAATATGTCGTAGATGATGATGTTATAAAAAAATATAATCCTATATCTGTTGAGATGAAACTTGGGCAATTATTAATTTTTGCTCCAACATTAATCCACAGATCTGGAAATAATCAATCCAACCAAACACGTTATTCACTTGTTGGTATAAATCATAATATTTCTCATGAAAATTTTATCCCACCACGGTTTATAGTAAAAAATCAAGATAAAATTATGAACGATTATTATAATAGTTTGCATTTATCTGATAAAGATAATTAAAAAATTGCTTTTACTAGCAGTTTAAAATTAATAGTAGCTATGATTTTCTGTATATTATGAAATATTGTGCAAAATGTCTAATGCCTGATACTAGACCTGGAATTAAGCTTGATGAAAAAAATATTTGTACAGGCTGTTTGAACTTTGAAAAACAAAAATCAACTGATTGGGATAAAAGATTTGATGAATTTAAAAAACTTTGTGATAAATATCGAGGATGTAATGGAAATGGTTATGATTGCGCAATTGCAGTATCTGGCGGAAAGGACTCACATTTTCAAACTTATTACCTTAAAGAGGTAATGAAGATGAATCCTGTTCTACTTACTGTAGCAAATATTGATTGGACGGAAACAGGTAGGGATAATCTTAATAATTTGTCTGAAACGTTTGGTTGTGATATTATCATGTTTCAACCAAATAGGAAAGTTGCAAGAAAAATGTTTAGAAAGGCATTTGAAGAAATTGGTTCACCATCATGGTATCTAGATTATTTGATGTATTCATTTCCAGTATCAATGACAATGAAACTAGGAATAAAATTACTTGTTTATGGTGAAGATGTAAATTATGTGTATGGGGGCAAATATGATACTGAAACCCCTTCTGCAATGTCGCAGCCACTAAATGATGTTTCAAAGCCAATGTGGGAAAAATGGTTTGAGGATGGCACTGTTTCACAAAAAGAGATGGAATCAATTAAACAACCATCAGCTGAGGAATGTGAAAAATATGGATTAGAACCAATTTACTTAAGTTATTTCATCCCATGGAATTCTCATCATAATTTTGAAGTTGCAAAAAAATGGGGATTCAAACATTTAGGTCATGAATACACACGAGAAGGTTCTATTGATAATTATGATCAAATAGATTCTATAGGCTATTTGCTAAACCCTTACATGAAATATCTAAAATTTGGTCATTCTGTAGCAACAGATAATGCATCACGGTGGATTAGATATGGAATAAAAACACGTGAAGAAATGATCCCAGTGGTTGAGGAATTAGACGGAAAATTAGACCAAGGAATAGTAGAGAAATTTTGTGAATTTATACAACTTGATGTTGATAAATTCTGGGAAATTATGGATAAATGGTATAATCCTGAATTATTTGAACAAGATAGAGATGGTATTTGGCATCCAAAATTTAAGGTTGGACAGGATTAATAGAATAAATTTTATTTAATATAACTATGAAAAAAAGAAAGATTTCTGTTACGACAGGAACCAGGGCAGAGTACGGTATTTTACGCCCAATATTAGATGAAATTACAAATAGCAGAAAATTACAGTTGATTTTAATTGTCACAGGATCACATTTGTCAAAAAAACATGGCTTGACTCTTAATGAAATTAAAAAAGATGGTTATAAGATTGCTGAGAAAATCAATATTATCCCAAAAAATAGTTCTGAATTTGAAGTAACAAAATCAATAGGGAGTGGGATTATCCTATTTGCTAAAATATTTAGAAAGTTAAAACCAGATATTAATTTGATCCTAGGTGATAGAGATGAGATGTTTGCTTCAGCGACAGCAGCGTACCATATGAATATTCCAAATGCGCATATTCATGGTGGAGATAAATCCGGAGGATTAGATGAATACACGCGACATGCAATAACTAAAATTTCTAATATTCATTTTGCTGCAACTAAAAAAAGCACAAATCGTATTTTAAGGATGGGAGAAAATCCAGATTTTGTTTTTCATACCGGTTCTCCATCTATAGATGAAGTATTAAAAAATAAGATAACACAAAAATCTGAGCTAGAAAGAAAATATAAATTTCAAATTACTGGAAATGAAATTATACTTTTACAACATCCTGTAACAACAGAATTAGATAAAACCAGAATTCAGATAAATGAAACATTAAAGGCAATTATCAGACTTAAGAAAATGACTATTGTTATTGGCCCTAATCTAGATTCAGGCAGCGATATTATAATGAAAACAATAATTAAATTCTCTAAAAAATATGATTTCATAAAATTCTATAAAACATTTCCAAGAAGTGATTATTTAGGTTTGATAAAAAATTGTGGGGTGCTTGTGGGTAATTCAAGCAGTGGAATTATAGAAGCAAGCTTGTTCAAAAAACCTGTTGTGAATATAGGAATTAGACAGAGATCACGAGAGAGAGGACATAATGTAATAGATGTTGAACATTTTAACCAAAAATCAATTTATCATGCAATTAAGAAATCTTTAGGATTAAAAAGAGAGAAACTTAGAGATATCTCAATCTATGGAGAAAGGAACGTATCAAAAAAAATTGTCAAGCAATTAGAGATAATAAAATTGAATAGTAAGTTAATTCAAAAGCAGATAACATATTGATTTGTAATGACCGAAAAATGGAAAAAACCTATGATTGAGCATGGTAAACTAACTAAATTCAACTATATTGTACAATACCCTGAAAATCTAAAGATTGGTGCAGGTTTTGATATTGGTTCATTTACCTACATAAATAGTAAATTTGGAGTTGAAATTCAAGACTATGTTCAAATTGGTTCTCATTGTTCAATTTATTCTCATTCAACAATTGATCAAAAACAGGGTCCAATTATATTAAAAAAAAATTGTAAAATTGGTACTCACAGTACAATTATGCCAAATGTAATAATTGGAGAAAACTCAGTGATAGGTGCATATTCTTTTGTTAATGAAGATGTTCCAGCAAACCAACTATGGATTGGGGTGCCTGCAAAATTTAAAAAAAATATAAAATAAAAACAACAAAATTTTAAGATGGGTTATAATCACTGTTACTAATATTAAATCAAGAGGAAATCTAAAAAATCAAATTATATTTAATGATAGTTGTAGGCCATATTATAGTCAGTGTTTAATCACTCTTGATTTTTTTACAAGTTTACAAAATTGCTCTAACTCAAAAAAATTAAAACTCACATTATTATCAACATAGTTTTTTGTTTTATCTGCAGTAACATGAATTTCTAGTATTTCCGCACCC
>Ga0066372_10000854_pt1 | contig 11738 bp, 10 predicted proteins | sample Knorr_S15_td_250_FD_77011 | JGI IMG/M metagenome (GOLD analysis project Ga0066372, IMG submission 77011) | Marine microbial communities from Southern Atlantic Ocean transect - Knorr_S15_td_250_ad_251m_LV_A | ecosystem: Environmental > Aquatic > Marine > Oceanic | place: Southern Atlantic ocean... | reverse complement strand
TCTTACTAAAGATTCAACTCCGGTAACCCAAACTTTTCCATCACCGATTTTTTCAGTTCTTGCCGCTGCAACTATTGCGTCTACAACGCTTTCCACCTGATCATCATCGACAACAGCTTCAACGCGTGTTTTTGGAGTAAATAGAACCTTATATTCAGTTCCTCTGTAAGTTTCACTGTGTCCGCCTTGTCGCCCAAAACCTTGAACTTCACTAACCGTCATCCCTTGTATGTCTAAATTGGCGAGAGCATCTTTGACGTCATCGAGTTTGAATGGCTTAATTACTGCGGTTACTAATTTCATGTTTTCTCCAAACGGCTAGTAGTACAAATATGCTATGTATAAATCAATTTGTCCATTCTCAACGAATAAAACAATAATTGACAAACACTAACGTGACCCATAAACCGATTCTGGTGGCGGAATTTTCTCCATTAACCTATTTACTGTTTCACCAATTTCATTAACTTCAAACTTTCTTCCTTCTACCTGCTCTGAAGGACCGTGTCTCCAACCGTCACATAGGTTTATTTTCCCACCTGAGATTTCAAACATTTTTCCTGTTACGTTGCATTCCTTGCTCGACAGCCAAACCACAAGCGGTGAAACATTCTTAGGATCTTTTTCGTCCCAACCTTCCGGGATTTCTGCATCATAAAAAATCCCTTCCGTCATACGCGTTCTCGCATCAGGTGCTATGCCATTTACTTTGATGCCATATTGTCCCCATTCTGCTGAAGCTTGAAGTACCAACAGTGCTATTCCTGCTTTGGCCGCCGCGTAGTTGCCTTGACCCACACTCCCCATAAGACCAGCTCCTGAAGAAGTCATCACAATTCGCCCTTCGGGCTCTTTTCCTTTCTTCGCTAAATTTCTCCAATAAATTGCTGCATGGCGGGCAGGAGCCAAATGGCCTTTCAGGTGAACTCTTATTACCGAATCCCAATCCTCTTCACTCATGCCAACCAGCATTCGATCCCTTAGGAAACCCGCGTTGCAAACTAACGCGTCTAATCTTCCCCATTTTTTAACAGCATACGAAACCATCTTTTCAGATTGATTCCAATCAGCTACGTCAGCTGAATTGGCTTCGGCTTTTCCTCCCATTTCCAAGATTTCATTTACTACTTGATCCGCCGGAGAGGACTCCTTACCTTCCCCATCACGTGAAACCCCTAAATCATTAACCAGTACAGAAGCTCCTTCTGATGCAAGAGCTAACGCGTGAGCTCTACCGAGCCCTCTACCAGCTCCTGTTACGATCACTACTTGACCATCGCAGCTTCCGGGCATTTTCACTCTTTTCTTCAGCGAGTAACTGCGACCACAGCACCACTGGTAGCTTTTACAAGTTCTTTTGGTTCTATAGGAAAAACAGAATCAGGTGTACCTGCAGCAGCCCAAATTTCTTCAAATTCCATTAGATGTGGGTCCACCACGGTCTTAAGCGGAACAGTGTGTCCCAAAGGTGGTGTGCCTCCAATTGCATAACCCGTAGCCGCACGAACCTCACTAGCTCCTGCGATTCTTATTTCAGTTCCTATATATTCGGCTAGTTTCTCCTCATCAACCCTGCGCGCTCCTGAACAAAGAATAAGTATCGGTCGGACATCGGCCATGAAAACCAAGGATTTGACTATCTGATCTATTTTGCAACCGACTGCAGCTGCCGCATCGGCAGCTGTTCTTGTACCGTCCGGATAACGCTGTACTTCTACATCTAATCCGGAAGCTTCAGCTTCACCGATAAATCTGTCAATTGCATTAGTGCGAGCCATCTACTGTTTTCCTCCTGAAAATTTTCGAAGGCTCCGCTAAACAACCTTCTTAAAGTGCAATGCTACGGGGCAAATAATGCATGCTCCTCATGTAGGTCAAAAAAATTTACAAAAATGACTATCTATTGCAGAAAAAATGTTCTAATTAAATTACCCCTGCCTTCAAGGGGTAACATTTCTTTTAATGCTTCCAGAAATAGTAAGAGCCGCTGCATCAAATTTTGAAAACGAGATCGCTATTGACTGCGAAAATGGTGTTTCCCTTTCCTACAAAGACTTGGACATTGTCTCTGATGAAGTATCAGGTGCTCTACTTAAAAGAGGTTTGATGGAAGGTTCAATCGTCCTACTATCTCTTCCTACCAGCATCGAGTATCTAATTGTCTATATTGCGGCATCAAAAATTGGTGCAATAACAGCTGGTGTTAATCCACGTCTTCAAGCTCCCGAGAGAGAATCAATTTGCGAAATCACAGAACCAGATCTTGTTATTGCAACTTCTGAACTATTAGATGGAATTCCAGCAGATGCTTCTGTTGAAATTATAGAACTTGCTGAGAGTAGTGAGAAGTTGCTAACAGGCCTTCGTATTGAATCCTTCTCGCAGAAAAAACTTGCGGAGAATCTTGATCGACCAGTCTGCGTATGCTTTACATCTGGCTCGACTGGTACCCCTAAAGGAGCTCTATTCACAAATAAGGAGCTTTTAGCAATACAAAAAATGGATACAGAAGGCGTTTGGGGTTCAGGAGGTCATCTGGTTCCAAGCACTGCTTTTGCACATGTGGGCAGTATGACAAAACTTCCTTGGCAATTATCTAAAGGAGTGACACTCCACGTTCTTGATCGATGGAAGGCTCAAAGAGTAATGCAACTCGTCGAAACACACCGCATATCTGCAATTGCAGGCGTATCGGCACAAATTGCATTGCTTCTAAAGGTGGAAAACTTTGAAAATTATGATCTTAGTTGTGTTAAAGCAATTGTTGCTGGCGGAGGGCCGTCCCCACCTTCATTAGTAATAGCAGCGAAAGAGAATTTTGATGCCCCTTATTCAATTCGTTATTCATCAACAGAATCAGGTGGAATCGGCCTAGCTACTTCTCTCGAAGCCTCGATGGAAGAGTCACTCTACACAATCGGAAAACCAAGATCTGGAGTACAAGCAAAAATACTCGATGAAGAAGGGTATCTTGTCGAAACCGGAGAGGTCGGAGAACTCTTTCTTAAAACTCCCAGTTCCATGAACTCGTATTGGCGTGATTCAGAAAACACTAGAAAATTTTTGGTCAATGGGTGGTTGAAAACAGAAGATTTGGCGAGAAAGGACGAGATGGGGTTGTTTAGGCTTGCTGGAAGAACTAACGAAATGTTTATCAGAGGCGGGTATAACGTCTACCCACAAGAAGTTGAATCGGTTTTAAGCACTCACCCTAAGATTGAACAAATGGTTTTAATTCCAAAGCCTCATCAAACTTTAGGGCAGATAGGAGTTGCTTTTGTCGTACCTTCACCAACCGAAGAGACTCCAACTCTAGATGATCTGGTTGAATTCGGAAAGGAGAAGCTCGCTAAGTACAAGCTTCCAGAAGAAATAAGCATCATTGATGAATTGCCTCTCAAAAATGGTTTCAAGATTGACCGTTCTTTTTTAAAGAACTCTTTTTTAACAGGTAACGACTAAAACTTCTTATTTGTTTTTACGTTTAGATGTTTTCGTCTGTTGGTCTGAAAGTTCCTTCAGTAGAGCCCGGTACCTTATTAGTCTCCGCTCATCCACCACCCCCAACAAGACATCTTTATTTACAGCACAATCTGGCTCACTTTCGTGAACACAATCACTGAAACGACAATCCTTAGAACGTTCTTCTAGATCAGCAAAAACCTTCTCTAAAGATTCTTTTGCATCCCAAATACCAATAGAACGCAAACCTGGAGTGTCCACCAATAAGCCTCCATCGGGACAAAGAAGGATTTCACGTGTAACAGTTGTATGCCTACCTCTCTTATCACCTGACCTGACTTCTCCAGTTTCTACAATCTCACCGCCTAGCAGAGCATTTACAAGCGATGACTTACCGGCACCAGACTCTCCGATTAATGCAGCTGTGCAACCTGGTTTTACCATGTCTCTTATCATTACTAATCCCGGATCGGATCCATTTGCTGAATCAACAGCAACAGTTGCAACTTCTGGAGCTATGGCCTTAATGGTTCGAATTGTTTCTTCTAACAACTCATCTTTTTCTTTAACTTTTGTCAGAACAACAACCACTTCACTCTGGCTGTCCCAAGCTAAAGTCAAAAGCCTTTCGATCCGACCAGGTGGAAGTGGACGGTCTATACCATGAACTATTATCACTAAATCCAAGTTTGAAACTAAAACTTGCTCCACTCTTTCATCTGAAGGGTCGCGACGAGACAACTTATTCTTACGGGGTAAAACCTCGTCGATAACAGTCCCTACCTCTGGAATCTTTACCAACTTGACCCAGTCGCCTGTCACAGGAGCAACCTCCCCCTGAGACCTATTGGAGTCTGAAATAGCTCTTACTTTTCCTTCTTCTGAAATAACATCGCATTCACCACGGTCGACTCTAATGATCCTTCCAATATTGTCGCTAGAGGAAGAAAAACTTTCGTCAAATCCGTAATCAGAAAGGGCGGTAGACATAAATAAAATATTAGGTTAAATATCAGCCGAGTCTCAAAGTTTCAAGAGGCTCTAATCGTGCTGCTTTAAGAGAGGGGTAAAGTCCCGCTATGACTGCAACAGCTACTGAAACAGATCCCCACCCTATTAATTCCGGAATGGATAGAACCATTACGTAGCCTCGCATCCATGCTGTTAACCAAACAACCCCTGACCCCGCTAATGCTCCAAGAGCTCCACCTAAAATGCCCACTACTAAGGCCTCAAATAGAAACTGGATGCCTATTGTCGACCGTGTATGCCCTAATGCGCGTCGAATTCCAATTTCTGAAGCTCTTTGAATTACAGAAATAGACATAACATTTGCAATTCCTACACCGCCCACCACAAGAGCAAGTCCTCCCATTAATTTTGTAAGATTATTTAAACTCTCATCTACCTGTGATTCAGCATCTAACAGGTCGGTTGGAACGCTAGTTCTCGCACCGTCTGGACCCCCCAAACTCACAACTGTTGGTATCTCTTCCGATACTTGTTGTGTGTTCGTCGGAGCGCGAACATAAAGTCTGCTTGGGTCTTGATTTTCGATTTCCCAGTCATTCTCTGCTGTTGGAAAGGTGATAAAAACAGCGGAGTCCATCGATGGTTCTAACATAACCCAGTCCATCACTCCAACTATTCCGTAATTAACCCCGTTCAATGAAATAGTCCTGGATTCTCCGCGCAAATAGCCGTACTCGTCAGCTAAATCTCTTCCTATGACTGCTACTCGAGCCGCATTGTTGGAATCGAACTCATTTAAGAATCTTCCACTAACCATTGGAACTTCCATAGTTGTTGGGAGATTCAATCCAGTTGCTATTACAGGTACTGGAAAAGCACGGTAATAGTTTTCTGCGTCTTCAAATGGAAGCGTAACAATATTTGAAATTTGAAAAGTTCCCGTAACTGAAGTTACGTCAGGCAACCTGGCAACTCTACCGATTGCATCTTCTGGTATTCGCGGATTTTGCCCAAAACCTCCTAACGAGTCTTGAGCATTAGCTACTATCAAATCAGTTCCCAATTCTTGAAGTTGTTCCTTCAAGTAGCCTTTTGAACTTTCGTTGATGCCTATAGCTGAAACAATTGCGCCTACGCCCAAAATTGGGCCTAGCAATATCAAAAAAGTCCTGACTTTTCGAGCTGTCAAACCTGCTGCAGCTACTCTGACGAGATCTGATATGCGGCTCATAGCTTTTCCATTACAAAATCTTCTACTATTGCTCCGTCTTTCATCGAAACTCGACGGTCAGTAGCATCAGCTATTTCCATATCGTGAGTAACTAAACAAACTGCTCGTTCTGGAGACTTCAAGCCAGCAAAAATTTCCATTATATTTTCAGCATTTTCTGAGTCGAGTGCGCCGGTAGGTTCATCTGCTAAAACCACTAAAGGGTCAGTAACTATCGCTCGTGCAATGGCTACTCGTTGTTGTTCACCTCCAGAGAGTTGTACCGGTCTATGGTCAGACCTTTCTGAAAGTCCAAGCTTTTCGAGAGATTCAAAAGCTCTTCGCCGACGCTCAGCAACTGATAACCCTCTGTAGAGCAAAGCAGTTTCCACATTACCTAAAGCGGTTAAATGAGGTATTAGGTGAAATTGTTGAAAGACGAATCCGATTGTTTGACCACGTAATCGAGATCTCTCTACATCGTCTAGGCCAGTCGACTCCACATCCTTGACAGTCACTCTTCCCGATGTCGGAACATCCAAGAGTCCTAGCAGTCCCAGCATTGTAGATTTCCCTGAGCCTGAAGGTCCGATAATTGACATAAAGTCACCGGACAATATGTTGAGGGAAACTTCTCTTAAGGCGTGTACTTTTACGTCTGAACCGTAGGTTCTAGTTACCTCTTCCAACGAAAGGAGGCTTTCACGCTCGACCATTTATCTAACTCAAGACCTGTTGATTTCTAATATCACGAACTCTCCGGGCGATACTCCTGCTACGACTTGAACCCACGCTCCGTCCAACATGCCCGTTTCAATAACGCGACGTTCAATTTTGCCATCTCTGGTAACAACTCTTACCTTTTCGTCTGAGCCTTCTGTGAGCACTGCAGCAATCGGCACTACAATTGCATCCACCACTTCAGATACGACTACATCAATTGAAATAACTGCTCCTTCAACTGCAATTAGTTCATCTACAGTTTCGATGATTCCCTCATATAGCTCACTTCCACCGCCACTACTAGTAGTATCATCAAGTTGAGTAATAATGCCCTCGGACTCCTGGTCCCCTGCATCAAGATTTACTGTCACTTCTTGACCAGTCTTCAACTTGGCTCTATCTGTGGGGCTGGAAAAAAGAGTTATAACAAATTGAGGTTCTGTTAATTTAAGTATTTCTGATCCTGACTGAACAAAATCTCCATTGTCAAAGGAGACTCGCCCAATCCGTGCCGGCCAGTCAGCAACTATCATGTCTCCCGGTTTGAATACAATGTCATCTTCAAGCGATCTAACTGGAATATCTAAAGAAGTTTCGCCCGACCTAAGAAGTGCTGAGCCTGTAAGTACTTGGTAATCAGTGCCTGCCTGAGCACTACCGCTGACAGAATAATTAATTGATGTGTCCACTGTTACAGCTTGATCTGCCAGAACAGTCACAATTGCAGTTTCGCCCTCTTCAATCTTTCCTCCACCGAAGAGTTTTAATTCTGGAAGGTCCGGAGAAATAATATGTAAATGCGCTTCACTTTCTTCGCTAAGTAAATATTTACCCTTTTGGTCTTGGAGTAACCGTACAATGAGCTTTTCGTCGGTTTCTACTAAATCATCATCCCTGATTGTTATTGAAAAGGATCCCTTATTATCTCCCTTTCGGATAATTACATCACCACTTGGAACGTTGTAGTCAATTCCCGATTCAACATCGCCTAATACCTCAAAAAATATTGTTACGTCTTCAGTCATTTCGCTTGTTGTCTCAACAGAAAACAATGCTGATCCTGATTCATTAACATCGTCGCTAACTGCTCTAAGAATTATGACAGGAACATCTGGAACCTCAGGGTCATCTATGATTACTTTTACCTCATCTTGCGCTCCGACGATCCATCTTGCTGCTTGTGCTTTGCGTAGTTCTTCCCTTGTTGATTCGACTAGGTAAACATTTCTCTCTAATTCATCCTCTAAAGAGTCAAACAAGTTTTTAGCTGTAGTGAATTCTGCCGAATCATCTAAAACCACCTCAAGATAATCGTAATAATCATTGAATGCTTTATTTTGTTGTGCTACCGCAGTAGCCGAAGATGGCGAAGCACATACAAAGGCAGGATTGGTACTCACGCAGTCGTCTTTGTCTCTTTGTAGCACGCTATTAGCGTCTTCGAGAATCTGATCCAAGCGAATTAGTTCTTGTGCCTCTACAGAAGTTACATCAGCCTCGACCGTCTGCAACATAGTAATTATTCCGAGTTCAAGTAATTCCTGTTCAATATTTGTCTTTTCTCTTACGATCGACTGTAAACCATCCCTTTCCTCTTTAGCTTCGGCTTTTTCTTCTTCAATTTCAGGTCGTCGAGAAATCAATTCATCCAATTGAAATTCAAGATCAAAAACTTTCAGTGTCTGTGGCGAGACGCTTTCCTCATCTTCAAATTGCCCTACGAGTTCAACGATTAACTCTTCATTCGCCTCCAGTTCATTGTCGGAAAGAATTATGATTTCTACCTTCGAACTGGTTTCACCTTTTGGTATTACTACTTTCTTTTCAATTTTCTTGTAGTCATCTTCTTCTGTAGCTTCACCTGAAAATATAATTTCAATCTCAATATCAGTCGGTGGGGCGGGTTCAGCTAAAAGTTCTAATACTGCTTTACCTCCCTCGACAACGACCGAAGGTTTGACACTAATTGTCACTACTGGCACTCGAGTGGCAGCTACAACTGCGGTTCCTTGCCGGCCGTCTAATGTTAAATCTGTTTGACCATTAGCTGGAAGTATTTCTATTGCGACTGTATTAACGGCACCAACTTTGTATCCAGAAGGATTGGATAGTAAAGATACTGTCACCATCTCTTCGACCTCAGAAGTAACTCCACTGAAACCGAAATCTTTTTGCCATTCTGCTAGCCCTTTTCGTGTTTCTTCATCGAAGAACTGATCTACTGTTCCTACTCCATAACCGCTCCCCGAAAGAATGGCTTCTAGCTGTTCAACGTCAGGACCTTGCGAGCCAACACTAAGTTCTCTGTAAAAAGAAAAGTCGCCGTTAACTGCAACGGAGGGTCTTCCGTCAAGACTAAAAAGTTTCGAATCGGCTTTAATGGTTTCTCCTTCTTCAAGATCAACCGAACTTAAACGCCCAGAAGAGGCAACGTTTATAGATTGAAGCTCCTCTCTTCTCATCTCTCCGCTTATCGTGATCTCTTCGGTGAGAGTCCTGACAGATACTTTTTCTGCAATTAAACGATCAACTGCGCCTCCCTCCTCTTGGGTTTCTTCCCATGGGCTCGCATACAGAATTGCTATTCCTGCACCTGCTGCTAAAAGTAAAACGATAGTAAATAAGCGTTTCAGCATGTTTCTCCCTTTACCTCTAAGAAGCATTTCGGATACAAAATTAAGACTGCATCTCTTTCTTTTAAATTCACATCTTTCATTATCCACCCTCTAATGACATGTCAGATGCACAAGAGCGAATATCGTCTGTGTTTATCTGACCGTCAGGACTTGAGAATTGACTGGGATTAAGCAATCCATTTTCATCTGGAGCTAAATCCCCAACATTCCATCCCTTGCCTTTGAGACATTCTCCTAAAGCTATTGTTTGTTCATTCTGTTCTTTTATTTCATCAGGTGTTAATTCATTTCGTGATTCTTGAAACTCCTGGAATTGACTCTGAATGTTTGTACGACTGTTGCAAAGAACTAGAGCTCTTAGATAATCGGGGTTATTAACTGGGTCCTCAGGTCCTGCTTCTTGGTTGGGTAGTCCCATAAATGAATACCCTTCAGATGACAAGCAAGAATTGAAATCATCTAAAGAATCCATCAATTTTGCACCTGCAGTTCCCTCCTCTTCTGCTATAGGAATTGTGACCTTGGGAGGCTTTGTGGTCGTAGTCGTAGTCGTAGTCGTAGTCGTAGTCGTAGTCGTAGAAGGAACAGTTTTCTCATTTTCGTCATTATCTGAATCGTCAAGAACTTCATCTACTGGCTCATTTACAATATCTTCGCTTATTGTTTCTGTTGTTTCATCTACAGCAGCTTGAGTAGTTGTCGGCGGCAATGTAACTACTACTTCTTCTTCAAATGCTCCTGGGGGCAAAACAATCTCCCCTACTTCGTCAGGTGTCAAAATTACGACTTTGCGAGATCCAGCAGAGCCACCATCATCACTGCAGGAAACTCCAATAAATAAGGCCATAAAAATCAATAAAGTAAAATAACGAAACATTTGGATTCCTTAGTTAAGGGCCAAAACTAATCGCTGAATTTTAAATTTGCTTTTTGTTACCATCATCTATCCATACTCTCTGATCTAGAAACCTTTCATAAAATAGCAAAAAAATAAGATTTTCGTGGAGATGATGGGAATCGAACCCACGGCCTCTACGTTGCGAACGTAGCGCTCTAGCCAACTGAGCTACACCCCCATACGAATGAATCTTATCTACGAAGCTTTATTAATGGGAAAAATTATTTTATATAGCTTCGGGGTAGCTGTATTCTTCTTCCATTGAATTAGCAATAAAGGAGTGGGTTAGAACAACAGACGTTTCCTCTGTAGCGAGATCACTACGTTGTGTAATAAGAGTTACGTAACCAACCAACGCTAAATCTACAACAAAATGGACTGTCCAGAGAAAAATTCCACCTACTGCTATAGATGTCAGAAAAGTGAAAACTACTACTCCGCTTAAAACAATAGCTACATCTCGACGCCTTCTTTTCGCTGCTACTGCACTTTGAGGTAATGAGATGCTGTAACCCTTCATTGCTGGGACACGATAAACATCAAGATGATTAGCTATTCCAGATGTAGAAGATCTTGTAGAAATTTGATTTCTTATAATGGGAGGTAACAAAACTGCTGCCCATAAGGCGCCTAAACCGAGAAGTATCAACATACTTTTTCCACCCTTAAATTCTCCGCAATAAAAAGATATTAGTATGTTTAACCCTCAACAACAGGGATACTTTCGCGCTTTAAGCGCGAAAAGAATTACTACAAGCGCGAAAATGACTATTTAGATCTTTTCCAGTTGCCTGATTTCCCACCAGTTTTTTCTAATAGTTTGACTTCGTCAATGGTGATTGATTTATCCATAGCTTTACACATGTCGTAAATAGTTAGTGCAGTAACAGAACAAGCTGTCAGAGCTTCCATCTCGACACCAGTTTTCCCGGATGTTTTAACAGTTGCTTCTATTTCGACATGACTTTCTTGGATTCTAAAATTCACGGAGGCAAAGTTGACTGCCAATGGATGACAAAGTGGGATTAAATCAGATGTCTTTTTAGCGGCCTGTATCCCAGCAACTCTTGCGACTCCTAATACGTCACCTTTTTGAAGTTCTTGCTTTTTCAAAGCCTCTATAGTTTCAGAACTCATGGAAACTTTTCCTGATGCAGTGGCACTTCTTTTCGTGTCTTCTTTGTTGCCGACATCGACCATCTGTGCTTTTCCATTTTCATCTATATGGGTTAATTCGTCGTTGTCGGCTTTCAAAGTCTTTCCTTTTCATCCACCTATTTGAGACATGCTTCGAGCTGGACGTATGAAGTCAACATTTCCAATTCCATGACCTTCACGCTTTGCTAAAACTGCTAACTCTAAAAGTTCACATATCTCGCTAGCGCTACTTCCAGACCTAAGTGCTTCCTTGAGGTCGAATTCCTCATTTGAAAATAGGCAGTTTCGGAATTGCCCATCTGCTGTAATTCTTATTCGGTCGCATGAACTGCAAAATTTTTGGGTGACACTAGCAACAATTCCAATTTCCCCTTGACCATCTATGTATCTGAACCTACTAGCCGGCGCGTTTGAGCGTTCGACGGCTTCTAATGGGTAGACAGAATTTATTGTGGAAAATATTTCTTCCTGTGAGATAACTGAAGAAGTTGACCAGTTTTCATCAGCGTCAAGAGGCATGAACTCTATGAATCTGACTATCACACTTCGATCTCTTCCAAACTTTGCAAAATCTAGAATCTCGTCATCGTTTACCCCGCGCATTGCCACAACATTTATTTTTACATGCGAGAAGCCTGCCTCTAGAGAAGCTTCGATACCGGCTATCACTTTTCGCATT
>Ga0066372_10000850_pt1 | contig 11758 bp, 8 predicted proteins | sample Knorr_S15_td_250_FD_77011 | JGI IMG/M metagenome (GOLD analysis project Ga0066372, IMG submission 77011) | Marine microbial communities from Southern Atlantic Ocean transect - Knorr_S15_td_250_ad_251m_LV_A | ecosystem: Environmental > Aquatic > Marine > Oceanic | place: Southern Atlantic ocean... | reverse complement strand
TGGTTGAACGTACTCTAACGGAGTTGCTAGAGGAAGCCTCCATCAAGGCCTCGCATGGAGACTTACTCGGAGCTATCGATTCCTACGACCAAGCAATCGATGTCGACCCATCCAGCGCCTCGGCTTGGTACGGCATAGGCGTAATGCAGGCCAAGCGCGGGAACACTGCGGATGCAGTAGATGCATTCGAGAAGGCGCACGCGCTAAATCCCAATCACGGAGCGACGAGTGCTAACCTAGCCGTACTGCTGGAGGGTTCGGACTCAGTTAGGGCCTCCGAAATGGCGCGGATGGCGCTTGAAACTGTAACGGATCTAGAGGATCTCTACAGAATCGCGTCCATGCACGAGGCTGATGATGAGGCAAACTCAACTTCTGAAGAGGCAGTCGAGGAAGTTCCGATGCTTGAAGCCGCTGCTGTGGAGGAGGAGATACCGCTACTTCAGTCAACGCCCGTGCTAAGGGACCTTGGAGAGGTGATATCAGAAGCCCGGGATATGCTTAGCGACGGTGCATTCCAGGATGTTTTGGATACGATTCAGCCGCGACTGGAGGGAGATGCGTCTGACAGTCACGAGTTGTGGTCGATCTGCGGCATATGCCTGTCTCAACTGGGCAATGATGAGGAAGCAATCCAAGCGATCGAGTATGCGATATCGATAGGCGAAGACGAGGCAAAGATGCACTTCAACCTCGCTCAGCTACTTCGAAAGGCCGGTCGCGAGGATAATGCCATGCAGTCACTCGCGAACGCTCTGCTGTCCGACCCCGCTCACGTGAACAGTCTCATCGCCAGAGGTGAAGTCTTCGCCGACAGGGGCGACAACGACCTAGCCATGCAGAACTGGCGTCGAGTCATGGCAATAGACCCCGAGAACTCCGTGTCAGAGCGACTGCTTGAGCTTGAAGGGGAGCAGGGGCAGGCAGTGGAATCTGATGATGTCGACGAGGCTCAGTATGAGGACCACGAGGACGATGACGAAGTGGATAATATCGAGTCATCCGTGGTCGAGACCGCCGCGTACAAAATCGCGAAGGCGCAGGACCTCACCGATAGCGGTGACCACGTAGCCGCTGTTAATGCGTGGAAGGAACTATTGCAGGATGACAGTCAGTCAGCGCGTATCTGGCATGGACTCGCTGACGCATTAGCCATTGCAGGTCACGTCGAGAGGGCGCAGCAATGCCGCCAGAGAGCCGAGTACATTGAGAACGACGAGCAGGAGGGGCTGCTCGAGACCGAGGCACAAAGCGAATCTGATCTGATCGAGGCCGCTATGGAGGCAGAGGAGAGGATTAACGCTCGGCTGCCACCAAGCAAGGAAGAAAATGTCAACGTATGCATAGAGTGGTACAACAAGGGCCTGAGCATGCTATCAGAGGAGAATGGTGTCGAGGCGTTGAACTGCTTCGAGCGAGCCATCGGTGGCGCACCCAGAGAGGAACGCGAGTTGCGAATTAGGGCTCAAAATGGGAGGGGGCACGCACTATACCAATTGGCTAGGTATCCCGAGAGCATTCAAGCCTACCACGCCGCAATCTCGATGGATCCAGCTGGGGTCACGGGCAAATCTCTGTACAACATGGGTTCCTCCTATGCGGCCGTAGAATTATACTCGGATGCGATAAAGTGCTTCGAGCAGGCCCTTGGCAGAGGGTTGGACGATGATGATGTAACTATCTGCAAGACCCAAATCAATCGTTGTAAGCTACTTCACAAGGAACAGCAGAAACGCCAGCGTCAGGCCACCTGACGCAATTGCTTACGCCAGAACCTCATCTTGCTGGCCGATGGAACAACACTGACAATTACCGATTTGCTCGTCGGGGTGTTGCTGCCCTCGGCCACACTCTCCAGAGGGACCAGTGTGTTTGCTTCCGGGAAATAGGTGGCCACATTACCAAGGGGAATGTCGTACTCAACTACCCTCCATTGCTTAGAGTATCGTGATGACCCTTTGAAGTGTGATGTTATGTCGACCAGTGTGCCTTGGTCAATCCCGGAGTTTCTCATATCCTCCTGATTCATCAGCACAATCCTGCGGGCGTTCTTGATCCCACGGTACCTATCATCCAAACCATACACCGTCGTGTTATACTGATCGTGCGACCTAATCGTCATCATCACGAATTGTCCGGGTGGGGCCTTAGCGCAGGTCAGAGGGTGTACCCTGAAATTGGCCATGCCGGAGTCCGTATTGAATGTCCTACCGTCGCGCACGGCGTTTGGGAGGTAGAAACCCGCATCGTCCTTCAGGCGTTCGTTGTATGATTCGAACCCAGGCACTGTTGATTCGATTAGGTCCCTGATTCGGTCATAGTCTTGTGAATGCTCCTCCCAAGCGATTGTCGATTTCCCTGTGATGGCATCTAAGGCAGCGCCGATGCCCGAAACTATGGCCGGCTCGGAAAGTAACTCCTTGGATGCCGGGCGTGCAGAACCTGTCGATGCGTGCACCACACCCATTGAGTTCTCCACTGAGACTGACTTGCGTTTGCCGTCTGGCGACAAGTCCCTCTCTGACCTGCCAAGACAGGGTAGAATCAATGCGGTGCGCCCCGTGACCAAGTGAGAACGGTTCGGTTTGGTCGATATCTGAACTGTCAGGCTACAGCTCTGCAATGCCCTAGATGTGGCCTCTGTGTCAGACATGGCGGAAACGAAGTTACCTCCCATGGACAGGAATACGCTGGCCTTACCATCATTCATCGCTAATACAGAGTTCACCGAGTCGAGTCCGGGACTCCTCGGTGGGTCGATGCCGATGGAGTCGCGAATAGAATCCAGAAATCCGCGTGAAGGATTGTGGTCGATTCCCACTGTGCGGTCCCCTTGAACGTTTGAATGCCCCCTCACCGGGCATAATCCCGCACCTGGCTTACCTACGTTCCCGCCTAGAAGCAGCACGTTGGCGATTTCCTGGATGGTGGCCACCGAATTCCTATGTTGTGTCAATCCCATGGCCCAGCAGACGATGGTCGACTTGGATCGACCCAGTGACCTCCCAAGAGTCTCCATGTCCTTACGAGGAACTTCAGAGAGTCTCTCTATCTCGGCCCACTTGGAGTTCTTCACGGCCATCTTGTAGTCCTCGAAACCATGTGTGTAGTCGCTGATGAACTGCTTGTCCAGCCCCGTCTCGTCCGATAGAATATGCTTGGCCAGCCCCCTAAACAGTGCTAGATCTCCGTTCACCGCGACCGGTATGTGGAAATCCGCTATCTCGGTACCCGAGCCTAGCATCTCGAGCGCGTCCTGAGGGTGCTTGAACCTCCTCATACCAGTCTCGAACAGCGGATTCACGCTCACAACCGATGCGCCCGCACGCTTGGCGTCCCTGAGTGCAGTGAGCATGCGGGGGTGATTGGTACCGGGATTCTGACCGACAACGATGATTAACTCGGCCTTAGTAAAGTCGTTGAGTTTGACTGTGCCCTTGCCTATACCTATGGAATCACCCAGCGCCACGCCCGAAGACTCGTGGCACATGTTGGAGCAATCAGGTAAGTTGTTCGTACCAAAGCTCCTAGCCAGCAGTTGCCATAGGAATGCTGCCTCGTTACTGGTTCTTCCAGAGGTGTAGAAAATCGCTTGGTCGGGGTCTTCCAGGGAAGTCAGCTCCTCTGCTATCAAGTGGAACGCCTCCGACCAAGCGATCTGCTCGTAGTGACTGGAGTTAGGGCGGAGAATCATTGGGTGAGTGAGCCTGCCTTGCGAGTTGAGCCATCTATCGGACCTTCTGGATAGGTCTGATACAGCCCAGCGCGCCCAGAACTCGGGTCCTGCTCGCTCCTTGGTACCTTCATCCGCGACCGCCTTGGCACCGTTCTCGCAGAATTCGAAAGGGGTGCGATGATCGTCAGGGTCAGGCCATGCGCATCCAGGGCAGTCGAAGCCGTCGAAGCGATTCACCTTGGAGAGGTTAGAGGCAGATTTCAGCACCCCCATTCTGCTCAGACCGTGAGACATGGTGGATATTACAGCGGGTATACCAGCAGCCACGCGCTTGGGAGAGGAGACCTTCGGAGTCCCAGACTTCACCGGGGTGTGGGCCTCGACCTCCCTGCTCACGTACTCCGGACGTTGGTCGATTACATCAGGGTCACGCTAGAGTCGACCTAAGACTGAGTGATTACTCTGCCACTGCCGCTGAACACAGTCATTCTACTCTCGGACGCGAAGCAGATTAGAGTCATTCCGTGCTCATTCGCTATATCGACTGCTAGGCTGCTGGGAGCCCCTACAGAGACGAAGACGGGGAAGCCGACTCGCAAGGCCTTCTGGACCAGTTCAAACGAAGCCCGGCCAGACACCACCACCATCTCATCCTCGACGGGAATATTTCCCAGTACGAGCGCATTGCCCACAAGTTTGTCCATTGCATTGTGACGGCCCACATCCTCGTATGCTGCTACGACATCGCCGCCCGACAGTACTCTCGCACAGGCGTGCGAACCACCGGTGAGATCGAACGCCTTCTGACTCGCCCTGAGGGATACTAGTGCTTTGGCTACGTCCTCGTGACCTACTCTGAACGACGAACTCAATGGAGGGCCATGTACGTGTAACAGGTTTGAGATAGAGTCCCTGCCGCAGATCCCGCACGACGACGTCATGGTCGACCGTCTAACGTGTTCACTCGGCAGGAACTCACAGGATTCGGAGAGTTTCACGACGATTGTGTCACCATCGCCCTCTAATTCAGAGACATCATCCATCGAGTCGATGATGCCCTCAGAGTGTAGGAATCCCAACACCAGCTCCTCGTCGTTGCCAGGTGTTCTCATCGTGAGGCCCAGGCGCTGTTCATCGCTATCTGGAGGCCTCGCTGTCATGGACAGAGCGGCCTCGACAACCACCGTATCGGGTTCACGCGTTCCATGGCCGGAAACGATTCGGACTACCGGTCTCCTCTCGGTCCCTTCCACGACTGGCGTATGGCATTCCTCGTATTGGGTTATGGCTTGTGCGAGATGGTTCCCGCAACCGTTGAAATACCCCCTGCTGACAGGGGATATCATGGGAATACTAGGAGGAGATGGCTTCACCCTGCCGATAGTGAGTTCGGTTGAGGTCGTTGACGTCGATATCGAATTCACAGAGTCGGCGAGGCAGGCATTAAAATCAAGCATGGACGGAGATGAGGATACTCATGTGCTGATAGTAAGTGCACAATCCGGGGGATGCTCGGGATACCTGTACGATATGCAGGTATCGGAGGATCCTGGTGAGGAAGGATTTCAGCGCATCGATGTAGACGGAGTGACTGTCCTCGTTCACGACAAAGATAGTGCCATGCTGAGTGGGATACGTATCGATTTCAAGGACACCTTGATGGGAGGGGGCTTCCAGATTGAGAACCCCAACGCAGATCGATCATGTGGATGCGGTCAGTCCTTCGGTTGAGCGAATGTCCCGGACCGACCTACACGGCATCGCCGAAGTGATGAGTCTGCCCTGCAGCATAAGCGTGCTGAAGGGCAGTCAGGCTCTCAAGCACCTGAATCGCTCACTTACCGTGGACACCACTGGAATGCTGGACAAGGGCAGGTTAGATGGATTCCTATGCAACGCCAACGGCAGAATACTGGATAGACTGATGATGTGCATGCTGGATAATGAGATAGTTCTGGTCGGTAACTTTGAGGCTGGTGAGGCGACACGTGAGATTCTGATTCGAGGCGTCGCATGGGACGAAGAAATCACGGTGATGAACGGAGATGGTGCGATTACCCATATCAGATTAGTGGGAGAGGCTCCCAACAGGTGCATAGCGGGCATGGGAATAGACCCAGATGAGTTGGTTTCAGACCGCTGGACTGAGTACGGGACCGCCCTGCTGTCCCGAGCGGGTGTCCAAGGGGTGGACGCTATCGACATACTAGTCCCAACCACAGAGTGTGCTGGACTAATCGACCTCCTCAAAGAGAATGGTGCCGTGGTGCCCGATGCAGGTCGGAGTGAACTCTTGAGGATAGAACTCGGGATGCTGGACCACCGAGAGATGAACGAGAGTTTTCTGCCGATGGATCTCGGACTAGAGAAATTTGTGGATCTCGCTAAGGGGTGCTACCCCGGGCAGGAAGTTCATGCCCGACTGGATAGCAGAGGCAGCCCGACACGAGGTATTGCCAGATTACGTCTGGCCTCCGAAGTAAGGCCGGGCAGGATCAAACTGCAAGGGGGTGGAAGCCTCGTTGTCACTGCATCAGTGTCGACTCTACAGGAGACGGTCGCACTCGCAGTGCTGCCACTACGTTTGATCGAGGATGGGGCGGTGGATCTCGGTGGCGGAATGATGGTAGAGGTTCAGTCGCTTTGATCCAGATTTTCGAACTCGAACACTTCGCCCTTATCCAGCCACTCCGATAGGGGCATCAGTGGAGAGAGTCGCAGCGTGCCCATGTTTCTAGTGAACAGGTAGACCGTCGGGTCGTACGCGTCGACCATTTGTTGCTGGAAGGCCCGACGTACCTGAGTTCCCCTAGAGCGGAAGAAACTGAGTTCCACTGTTACTCCGATGATCGTGGCGGTGTAGAGAACCAAGAGTACGCTGAGAGAGAATATAACCGGGTCCCCGAACAGTTCGTCCGACCTCAACTGGCTGCCATAAAGCAGCTGTCGCGAGATTAGGAAGATAAGTCCCACTCCAACCAAGGGACCCAGTGCGTCCTCCACCAGTGTGTCCATCGGAATCAGCCTTCGTTTTGTAGGGTCAGCAAACACAAGCGCGTTGGCCGTAGCCGCTCTGATGACGGAAGTGATTGAAACCAGCACGATGTAGAACGCGACACTCACCAACAGAACACCGCGTGGGTCCAACGGAAGGTACAGTACGACCAGATAGGTGAAGAGTCCTAGGAATACTGTCACAGGTAGTCTGTGCACTGATGTCAGCACCCTGTCCAGCTGTTTGGCCCCATCATCGAGCCGTGGTATGCCGATAACCTCCCATCTGGTTATTCTCTGCAGCACCCTAGCTGATGCGGCCAGAGTCCGGTTGTCGATCAATAGCCATTCGATTGCCCTGAGCACGGGCATTAGGGGAATCGCGATGACAGCAGCGAATAGGCCTAACAACGGCCACACGATTAGACTCGGCAGAAGCAGGAAGTGCTGGATGCTCAGTGGGCGGAGCAGGTCCGATTCTATCCTGGCCTGCCTCTCGAGGTCGATTAGAAACCTGCGTGCCTCGGCATCCAGCTCGGCCCTGTACCTGCGCAGAGGGATCCCTGCGTCCAGTACTCTCCTTACCTTCTCCACGTAGTGCTCGTGCTCGGGTTCCGTGCCTATCCACCACCTCCAACCGATCGAGAGCGGGATGGCCAGAATCAGAGGGGATAGAAGTATGAGAGTAGATGTGACCAATGCTTCGGTTGGTACAGTCACGCCTCGTGGTCGTCCTTCTCCTCAATAATCAAGCGGTTCGATAGGTGGTGGCGAGTCGAATCACCGACAATTCGAATATCGCCGTGAGACCTCGTCCCAATCCACCACGTTCCACCATGCCTCGACGTAAGTCGCCCTTCCAGGACCGTACTTCTTGTAGTAAGCATGCTCCCATACATCCAGTCCTAGGATTGGCTCACAGCAGCCGTCCATCAGAGGGTTGTCTTGATTGGGGCTGGAGCATACGCACAAAACCCCATCCTTAACCCCGAGCCATGCCCAGCCACTGCCGAATCGGGTCATTCCAGCATTGTGGAACTCCTGTTTGAATTCGTCGAAGGAACCGAAGGCTGCGTCTATGGCTGCAGCGAGCTCCCCGGACGGGGACCCCCCGCCGTCGGGGGACATGACTTGCCAAAACTGGCAGTGGTTCCACCAGCCGCCACCGTTGTTCCTGACGGCCGCGACATCATTGTTCTCGCTAAGCAGCTGCTCGATCGATCTGCCCTCTAACCCATTGGCCTCGATGGCAGCGTTCAGGTTGCTGGTGTACGCGTTGTGATGCTTAGTGTGATGTATCTCCATCGTCAGAGCGTCAATGTGGGGTTCAAGCGCACCGTACTCGTATGGCAATTCTGGCAGTTCGAAGGTCATGTCATGCCCAATTGATTCAATCCTATGAATCCTCCCGAGTGTTCGAAGGCATTCTGGGGAACCTTGATTGAAGTGCTCGGACGCGAGTGATGCGTGGGCAGAATCGCCGTGACAGACGGGATGGCTGACGCGGCCGTGGCCATTCTGGAAGATGCAGGTCACGAGGTTGTCATTGCCCACTACACGGCCGAGGAGTTGCGAGCAGGCTCGTTGGCAGGATTCGATGCAGTCGTGGTTCGCAGCGCTACCAAGATGACCTCGGAAGTCATTCAGGCCTCCTGTAGTGACGGAAAACTGGGATTCATTGGCAGAGCCGGCGTAGGGGTGGACAATATCGACATCGATTCAGCCACCGATAACGGGATTGTCGTCTGCAACACCCCCGGAGCATCTACTAGGAGCGTGGTGGAACTGACAATTGGTCATCTGATTGCATCTACTAGATATATTGCCCGAGCAGACAGGAGCCTTCGATTGGGTGAATGGACCAAGAAGAGCCTTAGGGGCAGCGAGCTGGGTGGCAAGCGCTTGGGACTGATAGGTTTCGGGAGGATATCTCGTGGGGTGGCTGAGTTGGCAAGCGCATTCGGCATGGAGGTCAGGACTTTCGACCCCTTCGTTTCGACCGATGAGGCAGCGGAACTGGGTTGCCGGATGCACGACGATGTGGATGATGTGTTCAGGAGTTGTACTCATATCTCAGTCCACTGTAACCACTCAAATGACACCCATCATCTGGTGAATGCTAACAGGCTGGCCATGATGCCTGGAACTGCACCGGATGGCACTCCCTGCGGTAATCACGTGGTCAACTGTGCCCGAGGAGGCATAGTGGATGAGGTTGCGGTCCTCAACGCACTCGAAGACGGGACTCTTGCCAGTGCGGCACTAGATGTCTTCGAGGTCGAGCCCGCAGGCGATAACCCCGTCCTCCAGCACGAGCATTTCCACGGCAGCCCACACATCGGCGCTGCCACCCTAGAAGCTCAAATCAGAGTGGGTACGGAAATGGCCGGTCTGCTGATTAACTTCTTTGAAGGGGAGCGTCCTGAATCCGCAATAAATTGAATGTTCATTCGATACTGTGCATTCGAACCAGAGATTCACGCAATTCAGAGAGTTCAGAGGGTACGGAGATTCCAGATATCGGCGATTTCAACGAGACTCCTGAGTCCTTTTTCGCCTTCCAAACCTGCGAATTGAATTCCGAGATAATCGGGGTGAGAGAACGCATGGAAGTAGCATCCTCGGGCGCCATCAGCTCGGGCAAACGGGGGAAGATGCGTACATCGACGGCACTACTGCCATAGAGGGTGGTCGAGAGATAATGACAGAAAAACGGGCATATCGGAGACATGGCGCTCAGCAGGTCTCTGACCACCCTGTGCAGCGTCCAAGCGGCCGAAGCATCACCTTCGTAGAGCCGTGACTTGGACATCTCGAGCCAATGACTAGGGAAGATGCCGGTCCCGAATCCCTTGAGCGACTGGGCTGCGGTATAAATGTCGATAGCTTTCCATGCCCCTTCCACCTGCTCCATCACGGCACCGAACTCCGATAGGATCCAAAGGTCCTCGGGCGGTAGCCCACTTGGCGAGTCATCGAGGTTGCCTGGTACATCGAACTGGCTAGCGAATCTGGCTACGTTGAACAGCTTCGTGAGCACTCCGAAGTACTTCGACTCAATTTCCTCGGGATTGATGTGAAAATCGTCTCCTACCTGCGCGTCGCAGGCCTTCCACAGTCGGAAGCACTCGCTGCCAATCTTGTTTGCCCTGAGTTGAATTTGCTTGCCATCAGGCCCCTTAATCTTCCATGAACCGGTCCTGCCACCAGCCCCACACTCGAGCACGGAGTCAGCATCGATGCCATTGCCCAGTGATTTGGACATCTTGCGACCCCATGGGTCCATGCCCAGTCCATCAACCCAGATGTTCTGGAACCCGGGCTTATCTAGAAGCAGGGCACTCTTCAGCAGAGTGTAGTACAACCAAGTCCTGACTATCTCCTTGCCTTGAGGCCTGATGGATGTTGGGAATGCCCTCTGAAACAGCTCGGGGTCGCTGATGTACCCCGAGACATAGAGATTGGAGTTCGATGAGTCCATCCAAGTGTCGAACACCTTCTCCTCGCCGACCAGATCTCCCAAACCGTCCACCATGTCCTGATACGAGCCTAGATGCTCACGGGTCTCCCTATCGAGCACCTCAGAGCCATGTGGAGGTTTCGTCCTCCATGGTTGGACGTAGGCTCCGTGCGGAGGTACCACGACCCTCGAGCCGTCCTCGGAGTACCATATCGGGACCTCGGTGTGATACCACCTGCGGCGGCTTATTGGCCAGTCTATGGAGATCCCATCCATCCAATCGTGCAGGAACTGACGGTTGCGCTCAGGTATGAATGCGCTCTGGTCAGACAACTCCGACAATCTCTCGAGTATGTGGGTCTGCCTCACGTACCACTCCTTGAGCAAGATGATCTCCACCGGATTCCCGCCTCGCTCGCTCACCGGTACCTCCTGCATGTGTTTCTCCGCCGCTGTAAGCCGACTCGATTCGTTCAGTATCTCTATCGCCGCCGCCCTAGCGTTCTCGGCGGACATCCCTGAGAGTGGTCCACTGATGCTGGTCATCCGGCCCTCAAGGTCGACGGCGACGAACGGCTTCAGGCCCAGCTCCCTGAAAACAGCAACGTCATTCTGGTCGCCGAACGAGCATACCATGAGAACGCCGCTGCCGAAGTCCATTTTGACCGACGGGTGGGTGATGATCTCGACTGACGGCTCCCTGTCGGCCACCGGCATCGGGAGTTGGATTCGCTTGCCGACCAAGTGTGAGTATCGCTGGTCTTCGGGGTGGACCACTACAACGCCACATGCACAAATCATCTCGGGGCGAGTGGTGGAAATCTCCACGTCCTCGCCATCCTCCGTGGTCCAACGGACATCGCACAACAGGGTCTCTCTGGTGATTCTCTGCACCTCGGCCTCGGCAATAGATGTGCCTTCCACCGGATCGTAGATATTCGGCCTGAGGTCCTCTACTATGTCGCCTCGTTTGAACAAGTCAACGAATATGGATTGAGTCACCGCCCTGTAGTCAGGGGCGTCTGTCAGGTACTCATTGTCGAAGTCACAGGACAGGCCAACCCGCTTGGCCGTGTCACGCATTGCTTGGGTGTACGACTCGATAGTCTCGGAGCACAGGTCGAGGAACTCCCCACGCTCATAGGACCTCATTTTGCGACCGTGCTTCTTCTCGACTGTGAACTCGATGTTGATCCCATTGCGATCGACCCCCCAAGGAAATCTCACCTCCTTTCCTAGCAGTCGTTGACTGCGGGCTATCACATCGATCATGCTGTACTGGGCGACCGCGCCTATATGCCAGGTGCCGCTTGGGTAAGGAGGAGGTGTGTCGATGATGAATATCTCTCTCTCGCTCTTCGGATCGAACGAGTAGCGGTTTGAATAGGACTCTGCGTAATGACTCTCCTGAATTCTCTTCTCGAGGTCTATGGACCATCTCTTCTCAGGAATTTTCGGTGTACCCATGATTCTACCTCGGCGGCTTCCCGGGCCTCGCTGAAGAAGGTCATTCTTGACCATTCCCGCGTTCTCCGGCGGGTCTGATATACTGCACAAGTCGAATTGCGATTGCGAGGGGTTGAAGTCCCGCACTCAGGGAGGGCGCTGCCGAGAACCGCATGAGTGCA
>Ga0066372_10000849_pt1 | contig 11771 bp, 8 predicted proteins | sample Knorr_S15_td_250_FD_77011 | JGI IMG/M metagenome (GOLD analysis project Ga0066372, IMG submission 77011) | Marine microbial communities from Southern Atlantic Ocean transect - Knorr_S15_td_250_ad_251m_LV_A | ecosystem: Environmental > Aquatic > Marine > Oceanic | place: Southern Atlantic ocean... | reverse complement strand
GATTCCACACAAAAAAGAAGCCTCCTTAGTCGACTAAGGAGGCCTCTTTGCTTAGCTGATTAAGCCCTATCTGCCATCTTTGGCCCAGAGAGCCTCCAGGACGTTCCCTGGGGACATGGGCAACACTTCCATGCGCACGCCTGACGCGCCGTGGATGGCATTTGCCACAGCCGCCAACGGAGGCACTATGCACACTTCGCCAACGCCCCGGACCCCGAAGGGGTGACCAGGGTTGGCGACCTCCACGATGACCGTGTCAATCATGGGCAGGTCGAGGCTGGTGGGCATACGATAGTCCAGGAACGAAGAGTTGGACATCTCACCGCTGTCGTTATAGACATACTCTTCATTGAGCGCCCAACCGATACCCTGGGCGACGCCGCCCTGCAGCTGTCCTTCGACGTAGCTAGGATGGATGGCCTTCCCGACATCCTGGAGTGCCGTGTACCGGAGGACGTCGACTTTGCCGGTTTCCGGGTCCACTTCCACGTCTACAATGTGAACAGCGAACGCGTTACCAACGCCAGATGGGTTGACGTTACCTCGGCCAACCACTGGGCCACCAGTGCCGTTCAACCGAGCAGCCAACTGTTTGAAAGTCAATTTCAGCTCTGGGTCTGACTTGTGGGAGGCCACACCACCGGCGTATTCAACATCGTTAGCCTCAACCTCCCATATGCGCGCGGCCCGCTGGATGAGCTGCTGTTTGATGTCGTTGGCCGATTCATAAGCCGCCCAGCCGGACTTGAATGTTGCTCCGCTGCCGGCGGTGAGGGAGGTGTAACCCACTGCGTCGGTATCACCCACGAACGGATGAACGTCCTCAGCAGGTATACCCAGTACCTCCGCCACATGCATGGCCATGGATGTACGTCCACCGCCAATGTCAGGTGACCCTTCGGTCAAGCTCACAGTTCCATCAGCATTGACGCTCGCGAAGGACGAGGCCGGCCCTGTGCCATTGAACCAGAAGCCTGCCGCTACGCCCCGGCCACGGTTTGGACCATCCAAAGGCGACTTGTAATGATCGGTGTCCATGGCTGCAGCCAAGGTCTCCATATAGCCAACACCTTGCAGCACCGGGCCTGGTATGCGGCGGCTGCCTTCTTTAACTCCGTTCTTGGTCCGGAATTCCAGGGGATCCATACCTAGTTTTTCGCAGATCTCGTCGATGACCGACTCTGCTCCAAAGGAAGCTCCGGGAACTCCGGGGGCGCGGTAGGCAGCGGCCTTTGGGCGATTGACCACCACGTCGTATCCTTCGATACGTCCATTGGCAATCTCATAGGGGGTCATAACACACTGGCAAGCCTGGTTGATCGGAGAGCCGGGAAATGCGCCAGCCTCATAAATCATGGTGATGTCAGCTGCGGTAATCAGTCCGTCTTTATTGGCCCCAATCTTAACGCGGATGGAACTTCCAGAGGTAGGGCCCGTAGCTTCGAAAACTTCCGCGCGGCCCATCTGGATTTTCACCGGGCGGCGGGCTTTCTGGGAAAGAGCTGCGGCCACCGGCTCTAGATAGATGACGGTTTTTCCTCCGAACCCTCCGCCGATCTCCATGGGGACAACCTTGATCTGCGAAACCGGGATTCCGAGAACAAGGCTGGTCAGATCACGGATCTGGAAGTGTCCTTGACTACTGCCCCATATGGTAAGCTTGCCGTCTTCTCCCCACATGGCGGTCGCCGAGTGGGGTTCGATGTAACCTTGGTGAACCGTAGAGGTGCGGAAATCTCGTTCGACAACTACATCCGCCTCTTTGAATCCTTTGTCGATGTCACCCAGTTCAAAGAAGAAGTGATTGGCGATGTTAGTGCCTTTCACGGCGTCATCTTCGTCCAGTAAACCACCAGGTCGGACGTTGGCGTCCTCTGGGTTGGCCAGTCTTTCGTGCAGGAGAGCCGCGTCATCCTTCATCGCGGTCTCAAGGTCCATCACTGCCGGGAGGACCTCATATTGCACATCTATAAGTGCCAGCGCCTTTTCGGCCTCTTGAACACTGGTGGCCGCAACAGCGGCTATCGCGTGCCCTTTGTACAGCGCTTTTTCGTTGGCCATGCAATTGTTGCTGATCCATTTGGGGTTGGCCATGGCGCCCTCACCCAAGTCAGTGATCTTCCCACTAGGCTGAGCGAAGTCCGCAGCAGTTACGACCGCTTTCACACCCGAGAGGGCCAGCGCTTTGCTGGGGTCGATGGAAAGGATCCTGGCGTGGGCGTGAGGACTGCGCAGGACTTTACCGTGCAGCATCCTTGGAAGGGTCATATCAGCACTGTAGCGGGCACGGCCGGTAACTTTGTCGTTGCCGTCGTGGCGTATGGGTCTGCTGCCTACGACGTTAAATTCTTCATTGGATAACACTACGTTAGAAGCCATAGATCACTCCTGTCTAATCAGGCTGGCTGGCAGCCTGTGTACATCCTAGATCGAATGGAGTTTAGCACACGGTAGGTTCGAAATACCGCATGTTGATCCTACCTGAAGTTCTCGTGGAAGTTCACTCGGCGGCGACGATGTTGCTGAGACAGCCGATCTCTGCAATCTCCACGTCGACAACATCGCCTGGTTTCAAGGCGGCCACTGCGCCCGGTGCTCCTGTTAGGATCAAATCCCCTGGATGGAGGGTCACGAACTGGCTAATCCGGCTGACAGTCTCATAGCAGCCAAATGTCATGCCCGAGGTATTGCCTCTGTCTGTCTCTTTACCATTGATCCGGGTGATGATATCCACGGATTGTGGATCGAGATCAGTCTCGATCCATGGTCCGACAGGGCCAAAGGTATCGCTGGTCTTCTTCCGCCAATTGGACGGGTCGTCGTGCCAGGAACCTTCGCTGCTGATGTCATTCCCGCAGGTGTAGCCTAGGATAAAATTGGGAGCCGCTTCGGCGGTGATGCGTCTGGCGGGTTTGCCGATAACAATCACCAGTTCACCCTCGTAGTGGACGTAATCCGATTCCGTGGGCAATATCACGGTGTCGCCTTGACCGATGATGCAGCTGACCCCTTTATGCCAGGGCCGGAATGTCTGAGCGTCTCTGGCTATGCGCTCGGCGTCCAGGTTTTCAATCTGGTGAGCCACGTGGTCTGCGTAGTTAAGGCCTACGGCCCAAAAGCTAGTCGGCTGGGTCGGCGGCAAAATCTTAACGCTGCTGATTGGATACCTGGCATCAGTAAAGTGATGCTGGCCAAATAGGTCACCTTGGATGACTCTAAGTTGGTCGCCCTCGACGACAGCGTAACTTTGCCAGCCATTAACCTCAAACCGTGCGAATTTCATCGTTACTCCTGTACATAATCTGACTAGACCCAACAGATCCTCTCATAAGTATTTTGAGCCCGAAAAACCACGTAATTGCTTTGGGTGCGGCCTTTCGATAGCAGTGTAAAAGGGCCATTTAAGTCAGTCAATAATGTTCTTGAGTCGGCGATCCGATTCCAGTCATGGACTCGCAGTTCTTGCTAAAGAGTGGTAGCCTCCGATCTGAAATCCTGTTTAAGCCTACCGGAGCCGAAAGTGACTACCTGGACCGATGACCAACTATCCTCTATAGACAATATGCTCAACCCCCGTTCAATCGCAGTGGTCGGGGCATCACCTCGAATGGCCTATGGTGGCCGGATGCTGGCTGCGTCATTGAAAGCCTCCGATCGAGTAAATATCTACCCAGTGAACCCGCGCTACGAAGAAGTGCAGGGCGTCAAATGTTATCCAAGTGTGAGTTCCCTTCCGGAAACACCTGACGTGGTCTGTGTGGTGGTTTCATCAGCGCAGGTATTGGATGTGCTGAAAGAAAGCCGTGACAAAGGGAGCCGGTCTGCAATCGTCATTTCTGCGGGCTTCTCCGAACGTGGGACACCGGAGGGCCGGGACCTTCAAGCTCAGATTGGCTCGTTTGCCAGGGAATCGGGCCTCCGGATCAGCGGCCCTAACTGCCTCGGCCTGGCCAATGTGAAAGACGATATCTGGGTCAGCGCATCTTCCCGAGGAGCTGAGGGCCTTGGTGGATCGGTTGGGCTGGTCTGCCAAAGTGGTGCTTCCGCCTTTGGTCCCTTTTTGAACCGGGCGATAGACAGCGGAATCGGACTCAGCTACATCATATCCACGGGAAACGAGGCTGACTTGGATTTCTCAGATTTCGTGCGCTATCTGCTCGATGATGACGACACAAAGGTAATAGCAGGGTTCGTTGAGGGATTCAAAGACGCCAGCAAATTTATCGAAGTGGCAAAATTGGCTGCCGAACGAGGTAAGCCCATCGTCATCATTAAGATCGGGCGTTCGGAACTGGGCTCCAAAGCTGCCCAGTCTCACACTGCGGCACTCACCGGCCTAGACGCCCTCTACGACGCTGCTCTTTCCCAATACGGGGTTATTCGGGTGACTGACTACGATGAGCTTCTTGAAGTCTCCAACCTTCTGGCCAACGCACCGCCTCCGGCCGTAAAAGGTTTAGCAGTGGTTTCTCATTCGGGAGGCATAAGCTCCCTTACGGCCGATATGTGCGGCCAAGTGGGATTGGAGCTGCCCTTGCTCAGCGATGTCGCCCGTGACGGAATCAATGACGTACTTAAAGGATTCGGCTGGGCATCTAATCCTTCTGATGTTACCGGATTCGCCAATAGCGACTCCTTCCCTGACATCATGCAATTCATGGCCAACGACCCGGTCATGGGAACGCTGGTTGTTGCCAGTTCCGGCGGAGACGCACAAGCCATTCAGGTCATCGCCCAACGGGACCTAGCGCCCGAGATGCCATTGGCCTTCCTCTGGACCGGCAGCCGCGCGGAGACCGCGGGTTTGGATATGTTGAAAAAAGCCCGAATCCCGGTCTTCTACACACCCAACCGGTTGGCCACCGGCATCCGTAGCCTCCTAGATTATTACGACTGGCGAGGGAACCGAGGGCAAGGTGGATTTCCTATAATCCCAACCATGATTCCAAGCCAACAAGCCGCCGTTGATAGATTGAGCGGCACCAGCGGGATAGCTCTTTCCGAGAATCAAAGCAAAGGCCTGCTTTCAGAGTGGGGTATTCCGGTAACCAGAGAATCGCTTGTAAACCACGTGGACGACGCGGTCGCAGTAGCTAGGGATATAGGCTACCCGGTGGCTTTGAAAGCAGATGTAACCAACCTACCCCACAAGACAGATGCCGGTCTGGTCAAATTGAGAATCAACAACGACGACGCTGTACGTGCAGCTTTCGATGACATAACGGCCAACGCGGCTAACGCTAGCGGCGTTGGTGTCGTCTTCAACGGAATATCTGTCCAGGAGATGGTCAACGACGCTGTTGAAGTGATCGTTGGAGTTAGCTACGACTCGCAGTTGGGAGCGACCGTACTTTTCGGATCAGGCGGAGTGATGGTGGAAGTCTACAACGACGTTGCCTTGCGCCTTTGTCCATTAGACAAAAGCGACGCCCTAGAAATGATCGCTGAGGTAAAAGGCGCCCGCCTATTAGAGGGGTTCCGGGGTAGTCCGGCTGCAGACTCAGCCGCTCTGGTTGAAACGTTGATCCGAGTGTCCCAACTGGGAGCTCAGTTAGAAGGTAGTCTCGCCGAGCTCGACATAAATCCTCTCATGGTCCTGCCTGCCGGACAAGGGGTCAAGGCAGCCGACGCCGTAGCAATATTTCGGTAGTAAAAGACCTACATCAAAGCCGCCTAAGCAGTTCTCGTATAAAGATACAGCAAGTGACCGAATCGGATGGCAACCCCAAGGTTCCAAGCGCGACAAGAAACCTGATTTACACCGGCCCTCCCAGTAATCAGAAAGCACACTGCTACGGATAGTGCGACTTACTTGCTAGGCGACCACTTATATATCTTCCTTAAACTGCCGCCCATAAGGGTTGCCCGCTCGGCGTCCGAGAGCTGATCCGTGACACGGAAAGCTTCAACACCTTGCTCGTAATTCAACAGCTCCACCGCCCGGGTCCAATCTGTACCCCACATGCACCGATCCAAGCCAAAAGCCTTGAATACCTTGCCTAGTGGTTCCCAGATGTCCGGGTAGGGGAACGGTTGATGAGAAAGAGTCCCGGCTCCAGAAATCTTGATGGAAACGTTGTCGAGCGCTGCAAGCGCAATCACGTTGTCCAGATCACCGAAGGGTTCTGGGGGCGCTGGCGGCAGGAATGGCTGAGTTAAGCCCACGTGGTCGATAATCATCGAGGTGTTCGGGTTACGACGCGCCAGTTCCGCCATCAATGTAAGTTTGCCAGAGCACATCACGTTTATGGGAATACCAGCTTTAGCGCCGCCGGCGAGTATGGCATTCAACCCTGTGTCATCAGCCTGGTATTCCTTAGCCGTGAGCATTACGCGGGCACCTACAACGCCAGTTGTGGCCGCCCACTCCGCAACATCATCGGCCGGCGATACCGAGTCGGAATCGAATGGTCGGACCAGTCCAAAGCGGCCGGGGTGTTTCGCGTATACCTCGAGGGCGTAACTGGCGTCGTACTGGTAAAGACTGAACGGAGAGATCAATATGGCACCGTCAACGCCAACCTTGTCCATGGCCTCCACCATGTCGTCGCCGGTCACCTGATCTGGGCCTTGCAGGAACCCCGCCCAGGGCCGGCTCGGGTGGTTCCGCTCGTAGGCGTGTACTTGTACGTCGATCGTGAGTGGCTGCGTTGCCATGGCGTTCACCTTTTTTTGATATTTATCGTTATAACCTGTCCCGGTAGGTATTCATCGGCTTACTTCCAGGATTTCAGTACCGGCAGCACTTCCTTAGCGAAAAGCTTCAGGCCTTTCTCCGCAACGTCATAAGGCGTACCTCCGAAGCGAAACGAAACGTTCCATTCGAAATCTCCTATAAGGCTCCGGCGGTCTTCAAGTCCTCGTAGAATCTTATCTGGAGTTCCCCAACTAGCCGCTTTCATGAACCCGTCAACGGCCCCTTCCATACCGGTAGAGCGTGCGATCTCAGCCTTCTGCTGGTAGGAGTCGTAGCCCTTCACCGACTGGAAATGGTCGCCTAGAAATTCGTAGTGATAGAAGTTGCTCTCAACAAACTTACCTTGGTATTGGCGTGCATCTTCCTCAGCTTGAGCGAGGTCGGTGTTACAGATGACAAACTCGGTCAGCATCACATCGGGCGCTTCCGTTCCGTGGAACTCACGGTGCAGTGAACGGGCTCGCTCGATTCCGGGTAGGCGCATCTCCCAAGGGCGGTCAGCGAACATCACCACGTGCGCGCCTAGTTTAGCGGCGGACATAACAGACTCTTCGCTGGAGGCTACTGCATATATGCGACCATCAAACGAGTGCTGGGGCCGGGGTCGTATCTCGGTTCGGGGCTGCTTATAGAATTTACCATCCCCTTCGATGAACCCCGTTTCGAGCGCATCAACGATCATCGGAGCGGCTTCGTCAAAGCGTTCGCGGGACTCGTCCATGTTGAGGCGGAAGGTATCAAACTCACGTTTCGCCAGACCCCGCCCGAACCCTAATCGCAGTCGGCCATTACTCAGCATGTCGAGTACGGCGGCCTGTTCCGCCACGCGCAATGGATCATGCCAGGGAAGGATCACAGCGGCTGTCCCCACGTCAATGTTAGGGTATTTGGTAGCCAGGTGTGTCATCAACTGAAGATTATCAGGAACGAACGAGTAGTCGTTGAAGTGGTGCTCGGCAGACCACAGGCAGTCGAACCCCACATCCGCGGCTATCTGGGCCAGGCGAAGTTCCTCCTCCCACATCTGGCTGTCCGTCTCACCTTCCCAACCGTAGCTCGAGAAAATCATCATACATCCGACATCCATGGAAACGCTCCTTCCCTTAAGTAATCAGGTAGTTGCTTATTATGACAGTTCCAGTTCCGCTATCCCAATGCCGCTCTCCCCTGCCACGGAGTAGAGAAGAAAAGTTTTCCCTTCCTCCGAATATATGGCTGGGTCTCGCAATTGGTTGACGTGACCATATGCGACGCTGCGCACCGACGGTTCCAGCGGAGCATCGGCGCCTTCCCACGGGCGCTCAGGACGCAAGACCTCCACGGCCCTGGAGTCCTGCCATTCTTGCCAGTCCGCGGAAAGGTCGATGGTGCTCATCAGGATTCGCTCGGGTGTATCACCTACCTGACTCCAAAACACACGCAACAGGTCTCCACGCTTCAACAGTGCTGAGTGGCGCATGTCTTTGTTGAACAAGAGAGGGCCTTGATCAAGGGGAGGAAGGCCCTCTTCAAATCTGTAGATCTGGCCAGGCATGACCAGCGCGAAGATCTGGTTCTCATGGCGGAAGGCCCTCAAATAACTCCGACTTAAGACCTCAGGGCGGGCAGAGAAACGTATTCCGTCTTGAGATGTGGCCATGCGGGTTACTTGATGGCCCAGGCTTTCAAGACCGTGGTAATACATCACGATCGTCTTGGTATTTAAGTCGACGTGCACGTCGGGAGAGGCGATATGCGGGGTGGTCAGTTCTTCCAGAAGGCTGTGAGGCAGAACATCGGGGCCTCGCAACGCATGGCGTTGTTTCTTGATCTCCTCTAACGCCGAGGGTGGAGCATCAGGCGGTTCGGTGAGGAAGAGGGAGTCGGACAACTGCAAACTGCCAGGAACGTGAATCTTCCAAGGTCCGCTTAGTTCGTCTGCATACGCCAGCCGGATGTAGCTGCCTTTGTGGTCTGCGAAATAGAGGTAGTACTTGCCCAAGGGTGAATCGATCCAGTCGGGTACGCGTACCAAGGATGGGCCCTGGATGTTGTCCCCGATGCTCGGGTGTAGGTCAGGGCTAATGATCGGAGCATCAACGAGACGAGTTACACGCATTCTACCTTCTCCGGAACACTCGGGCTGGTCTAGACGAACCAGCCCATCCCTTTGTAATAGCCCCTCAGGTGGGCGATCTGCCCCCCATGAACGCAATTGTCGAAGACCAGGACCCCGAGGAGTGTTCCAATCGAAGCTATTGGCCGCGGAGGGATGTTCAATTCGCGTTCCATATCGGATGCGGACAGTGACCCGATGTATTCCGTGGCAGCGGTTTTTACGGCTTCGTAGTAACCTACAAGCGATTCTTTGGGTGGTAGTTTCCAGGCGGCAACTTGTTTTTTATCCCAGCCTTGCCCGGTTTCGTTGGCGTCATCGCTCAAGCCGAATTTCTCATACCAGCCGTCCTTGACCCACAGTTGGGAAGCTTCTTGGCACCAAGCATGTACGAAACGGTCAACTATCCTGGTCTTATGCCAAAGGAGCCAGCCCATAGAGTTGGATTCGTCATTCAGGCGACCTTCCAACATCGCGTCATCTGCATCTTCCAGGGCTTTATCCACCATGCCCCAATTGCGCTCAAGAGCGGTTATGGCCGTTAGTGTAGCTGACATTATCTCGACTCCAAAGGCGAAGTTTCTCAGGGGATTAATCTACAGCGGGCAGGCGGGCTTGTCCAACGAGGGACTTGTACGCACCAATCACCCATCCTTAGTAGTGAGTTTGATGAGCTTGTCGGCGTGGCGTTCGTTATCAAGATCGCGGCAGGTTGCGATTATTTCCTCGAACTGGGACTCCGGTATCGGTACACCAGGGATGACGCCTCGGATCCGACGCGCCTCTTCCTCAAGGTCCCACATGAACTCACGGCCGGTAGACTGTTTCGTGTAGCTCTTGCCGTCTTTGGTGAACACGGTTATGCGCGGACCAAAGAGCGTCATCTCGTGCGACGGGATAATCTTCACCCGCTTCATCAAGTCCAGGACTTCTGGTGGGTCACCGCCGCCGTCGGCAACGCCCATCTGCTGACTCCGGAGAACAGGGAATCCGCGTTGGGCCACGCCATACGCGGTGTAGTAAGGTGTGCTGCCGGGACGCGCCTCTGAGGTTTCTATTCGACTCGGGAAAGCCGGGCTAGGGTACTGGGTCTCCATCCAGTTCACCACAGCTTCGACACGCTCCACGTCCTCGTATTTGATATCGTGTTCGATACAGAGCTGCGCTGAGACATCTACATGCGCGATGTTATACCCGGCTGTGGAGTAGATACGGTAAAGAGTTTCAAGGAACATCCAGTCCTGACCCAGGCCCTCGGTAATTTTTTCTAGACTGGTATGAGTCTTACCGACGAAGCTCTGGGACAACATCCCTTTATTATTGCCGGTGTAGGCGTGATAGAAGCCCGCGTCGCCTTCGAGAGTTGTATCTCCGCCGACTTGCCCTGATTTCGCCAAGGCAACTGCCAACATGGCGTTACGCACAGCAGCTCCCTCCCGCAGGGCGGTACCTCCGTTTCGAGGCCCTTCCAGGTTACCCGCGGCTAGATGGACGCACAATGCGATGGTGCTGTTCACTTCATCTTCGGTCAGATTTAACATCTTTGCGGCAGCAATAGCTGGGCCGAATATCCCGAAAACAGGTCCGGCATGAAAGCCGCGCGACATCACCGTAGGGATGAAGTCGGACGCCAGCCGCTCCATGACCTCGTAGCCAGCAACGATTCCGGTGAGGAATTCACGACCCGACGCTCCGGATGTTTCCGCCCCCACAAACGCGCCCGGTAGGATACTGGTACCGGGATGGGTGAGCATGCGGAAGGAATCCAGTTTGCCGCCAGACATCGCCATCTCAGCGTTGGCGAAAGCTGCGCCGCCTTTGGTCGCCATCGTGCCATCAACCATTATGGTCGCGCCGTTCTTCACCCCATCTTCTTCTGCGATGATGAGTTGCACAGCTTGCTGGCCGCTGGATGTTTGAGAACCGAGGAGCACAGAGGCAAGGCTGTGCAGGGTAACACCCTTTGCCCGGTCTACTACAGCAGGAGGAAGGTCATCATACCGCAGTCGTACTACCCACTGCGCAAGTTGTCGGCTGAGAGATACCATATTAGTCTCCAGGTCATCTTTATTTTTGCCCGTCGCCAATCGGCTAGAAGCCTAACTAAAAAGTCGACGGCTGAAAGCCAAGCTTTCTTTGAGCCATCGGGAGGCCTAGCCGCTTGAAGGGTTAAGGTCTCGAACACTCCTCCATAGTTTTTCCTTCGTATACGGTGTGTCAATATGGCGGACTCCAGTGGGCGCGATCGCATCCATAATCGCGTTCGCTATAGCCGCAGGTGATGGGACTGTCGAGACCGAGCCGATACCTTTCGCCCCCAAAGGATTTGTCGGTGAGACAGTGTCAACAGTGTCTAGGATCAGATCAGGTATATCGACCGCTCGTGGAATCGCATAATCCATCAAAGTGCCACTTAGCGGTTGCCCATCTTGGTCGTACGTAACCTGCTCAAACAAGGCTTGACCCAACCCTTGGGCTATCCCCCCGTGTATCTGCCCTTCAACGATCATCGGATTGATTATCTGTCCGCAATCGTGGACTCCAACATATCGAAGAATCTTCACTCCGAAGGTTTCTTGATCCACCTCAACGACCACCGCATGAGCCCCAAATGAGACTGGACTTTGCGGCAGAGTGTATTCATGTTCGAAATCAAGGCCGGGATCGATTCCTGGCGGTAGCGTATCTGGGTCGTATGCGCTTTCGGTGAGTTTCGCAAAGTCTATGTTTTTGTCCGGCTGGCAATGGTTGATTACTCGTCCTCCCTCAAAAACGATGTCCTCCTTGGAGCAGGACAGTTGATTGGATGCGAGAAACGACAGTTTTTGATGCGCGTCTTTCAGGGCTATTTGAACAGCCGAGCCGCCGATGATCAGGCCCCGACTAGCGCTAGTGCCAATTCCATGAGGGAATATGGAACTGTCACTATGGAACACCCTAACACTCCCAGGATCGACCCCTAGGATATCAGCCGTGATC
>Ga0066372_10000848_pt1 | contig 11776 bp, 8 predicted proteins | sample Knorr_S15_td_250_FD_77011 | JGI IMG/M metagenome (GOLD analysis project Ga0066372, IMG submission 77011) | Marine microbial communities from Southern Atlantic Ocean transect - Knorr_S15_td_250_ad_251m_LV_A | ecosystem: Environmental > Aquatic > Marine > Oceanic | place: Southern Atlantic ocean... | reverse complement strand
GGAATCCACCGGCTGGTTGGGTAGACTCGAGCAACTGGTCGAGGCGCAACTCGACCAGACCGACCAGAAACTCGAGAGGCAGTACGACGACGACTACGAGCAGGAATCGGTTGAACTGCCCCCGTTGATTGGCGCCGGCGCACCTGTAACCCCTCCGCTGGTTGGCACCACACGGGAAGCGTTCCGTGACACACCACTTATCAATCAGTTGCGCGAGGCCGAACAGGCCAGCGTAACCCGGAAAACGGCCCCGGCTCGTTCGCCCGTTTACGACTCCCCCATCTACACCGGCAACATAGCGCAGCGAATCGCCTCCGACATCACAATCGCACGGCAGGCTGTAGTGGCCTCCATCATCCTCGGCGCGCCAAGGTCCGCCGAAAGCCCCGAGCAAGTCACCCGCCACTGAAGCAAAGTTTTCCCAGGTGAGTAGTGAGCCGTTGAAAAAACGGCTGCCCTCCACATTGAGCCTGAAATAATCCGCTGCCCGGTTTCGTGAAACTCTTACCGTTCCCGCTTGGGTTTGGTTAGAGGGAAGGCGTTCGGCAGATGCCGCACCTCGCTCACCGCTCCATCGAGCAACAGCACCTCGACGATGTCGAAACAAAACTTGGTCTTCGGGTTGCCGAGCCGCCGCAGGTACTCCTTCGCCGCTTGGCCAAGTAGCCCTCGCTTGCGCTGATTCACCGCGGCGGATGGCCGGGTCCAGCCGCCTTTTGTCCGCGCCTTAACCTCGACGAACACCAGGCAGTCGCCATCACGAAACACAAGGTCAATCTCACTGCTCTTAGTACGGTAATTGGCGGTGAGAAACTTCAGCCCGGTACGCCTGAGATGCCGCCTGGCCGCCGATTCGCCGACCCGGCCCCGGCGCAGATGCTCCGGCTCGCGCCACAGGCCAAGCGCCCGTTTAACTGTGCGCCACAGGCGCATCAGTCTTCGGGAACAGCCGCAAGCTGCGGCTCCGGCTTGATCGGCGCGAAGCTGTGCCGGTGCACGCGGCACGGCCCCAGCTTGGCCAAGGCGTCAAGATGCTCGCGCGTGCCGTAGCCCTTGTGCGCAGCGAAGCCGTAGCCGGGAAATTCGCGGTCGAGTTCCATCATCATCCGGTCGCGCGTCACCTTGGCCAGGATGCTCGCGGCGGCTATCGAGTAGCTCAGCGAATCGCCCTTCACGAGCGCCGTCTGCGCCTGACCAAGCGACGCCACCGGCCGACCGTCGACCAGCACGTGCCCTGACACCTGGCCAAGCGCGGCCAATGCTTCATTCATCGCCAGATGCGTTGCCCTCAATATATTGATGCGGTCGATCTCCGCCGGCCCGACAATTGAAACGCCAAACTCGAATCCATCCAGCGACCGGAGCAACTCGAAGAGCGACTCCCGTTTTTTGGCGCTCAACTTTTTCGAGTCGTTCACCTCGTCCAGCGGCTTGGGCAGCCCGGCGCGAATGTGTTCGGGAGAAAATACCGCCGCCGCCGCGACCACCGGTCCAGCCAGCGGCCCGCGACCGGCCTCGTCCACCCCGGCGATCCGCTCGCAGCCCTTGGCCAGGCGCTCCCGCTCGTGGGTAAACCGGTCGAACTCCATCGCTAAACGAACTTGCCAGGGTTGAGAATGCCGTTCGGGTCGACTGCCTGCTTGAACGCCGCGTGCAGCTTCCGCGCCTCCGGCGAGGTGGCCTGTTCCCACCACGGCAACCGAGCCACGCCGATGCCGTGCTCGCCGGTGATCACCCCGCCCCACGCCAGCACCTGGCGAAACAGGTCATCAAGCGCCGTGGCGCTGCGCCTCACCTGCCCCGGATCGTTTTCGTCCATCATCAGGTTGACATGGATGTTGCCGTCGCCGGCGTGCCCGAAGCAGGCCACGCGGATGCCGTGTTTTTTTTGCAGTTGACCGGCAAACTTGAACATTGGCTCCAGCTTGCCTCTCGGCACGGCGATGTCGTTATTCAGCTTGGTCAGCCCCGTGTCGCGTAGTGAGTATGAAAACTCGCGGCGCAACTGCCAAAATTTTTCTACGCCTGCCTGGCCGAATCCTTTCTGTGTGTTCAGCGGCAAGAACGGCTTGAGCAGTTTTTGCAACTGCTCAAGCTCTCCGCGCACCGATTTTTCCTGTCCGTCGATCTCGACGATCAAGTGAGCCTTGCAGCCGTCGAACAACCGGCTGCCGGTGCGCTCCCGTGCAGCCGCCAGCGTGAAGGCATCGGCAACCTCGACCGCCGACGGCAGAAAACCGGCCTTGAAAATCGCCTGAATCGCCCGGGCGGCATGGCGCATCGAGCCGAAGCCCATGCCGACACAGGCCCGGAACGGCGGCAGCGGCAGCAGCTTGAGCGTCGCCCCAGTGACGATCCCCAGCAGACCCTCCGAGCCAACGAAAAACCGCGCCAGGTCGAAGCCGGTTTTGTTTTTGTGGCAACGCCCGCCGAGCTTCGCGATCGAGCCGTCCGGCAGCACGACCTCGAGCCCAAGCACATAGTCGCGCGTGACGCCGTACTTGAGGCATCGCGGGCCGCCGGCGTTGGTGGCAATGTTGCCGCCGATACTGCAGTCCGCGCGGCTCGCCGGGTCGGGTGGGTAATACAGTCCCTTCGCCTCGGCGGCGTCCTGCAACTCGGCCGTGATGACGCCCGGCTGAACCACGGCGACGAAGTCGCTCCCGCTGATTTCCCGGATGCGCCTCATCCGGGCCAGGCTCAGCGCAATACCGCCGCACACCGGCACGCAGCCGCCGACATAGCCCTGCCCCGCGCCGCGCGCGGTCACCGGGATGCGGTGCCGATTGGCGAACTTGAGAATCTCCGAGACTGCCTTGGCGCTGCGCGGGAAGGCCACCGCGTCGGGCGGGTTTGTGGCGAACCATTTGTCGCCGGCGTGCCGCTGGAGCGTACGTTCGTCCGTACGCAGCGTGCCCTTGGGCAAGCGGCGCTGAAGCTGGCTAAGCTGTTTACGGCGGGTGATTGTCATTCGACCGGGTGACCGCACGATTTCAAAAACTCCCGCGCGTCCGCCTCCCGATCTCCGGGCACCTGCACGCGGATGCCCCCCACGCCGAGCACATAACACTCAACTGCCAGCGCACTGCTCTCGTCGGCGACAAACACATCAAAGTCAGCCGCCTCAAGCTGTGAGCGAACCAGCTGCGCCTCCGCTGAGTTGAGCGCCCGAAACACCGTCTTGAGTTCCATTGTCAAACCTCCACTGATCGGGCCTCGCGGATCGACTCGAGCACGGCGAACGTGAGACGCATGCTTTGCCGCGCCGCGGCGTACGGCAGCGGGTGCTCCGCCTCGCCGCGCAGGAACGCCAGCCACGCAGCCATCTGCTCTGCATGGCCCTTCGAGCCGTACCGGAACCGTTTTCTTGAGCCGCGCTGGTGAATCGCCAGCGACTGGAAGTTGATGGTATCCGCCACGATGCCGGAACCGTAAACCGTGCAATGCTCCTTGGGATAGGTGGTGTCGCCCTCGGCGGAATAAATCAGCTGCCCGCTGGAGCCGTCGGCAAACTCGACCTGCGCCGTGACGCTGTCCGGCAATGGCAGCGCCCCGCCGGCCGACCAGGTGCTCTGCGCCGTGACGCGCACCGGCCGCGAGCCGAACAGGAAACAAAAGTAGTCGAGGAAGTGGCAGCCCTCGCTGATGACGCGCCCCCCGCTCTCGTCCTGGTTAGCATACCAGTGGCCGGCATCGAGCTTGCCGGCGAACACGCGGTAACTGGCAGACTTCGGGCCGGGAACCCGGTCAAGCCGCCGTTTCAACTCGACGCTCGCCGGGGCGAAGCGGCGGTTGAACCCGACCTGCACACTCTGCGGATGATCCGCAATCGTCGCGTCGATTTCATCCAGCTCGGCACGCGACAGGCAGAGCGGTTTCTCGACAAACACATGCCGCCCCGACTTGAGCGCGGCCATCACCATTGGCGCATGCAAATGATTGCGCGTGCCGATCAGCACCGCGCCATCGCCCGCCTGGGCAAACGCGGCCGCGGGGTCGCTCGCCGCCTCAGCAAAGCCGAACTTGTCGCGCACGTGGTTCGCGCTGAGCGCGGTGTTGTTGACGATCGTGCCAAGCGGAATCCTGCCCTTGAGACTCGGCAGCAGCATCGTCCGGGCGAAGTTGCCCGCACCGATCACGTCGAGCCGGTTCACCGGCTTGGTCAAGAGTCTGGCCGACGGGATTTCGGCCGGCTTGGTGGCTGGCTTGACTTCGGCCTGGTCCGATGCGTCGTCCGGTTCGCCGTACTCCATCACCACGCCGACGTCCTGCGAACCACCGTCCCCAAGCGACTGGTACACCGGCAACGCATCCCCGAATTTCACGTGCCGGGTGGTGATCGCACCCAGGTCGATCTCTCCCTCACTCAACAGGTGCAAACAAGCCTGAAAGTTGCGTTGCTCCGTCCAGCGCACATAGCCGATCGGGTAATCCGCGCCGCCCCACTCGTACGACGGATCGTACCGGCCCGGGCCGTACGAACGCGAAAAACGCACGTCGAGTTCCTTGTTGGCAAAGATGCGCCACGGCAACTCTATCTTCGTGATGCCGACATCGACCATGCGGCCACGGTCGCGCAACGCGTCGGCGCACTGCTCGATGGGCGCGTTGCTGTCGGTGCCGACACAGACAACCGCGGCATCGACGCCGTGGCCGTCTGTCCACTCCAGAACTTCATTCTGCAAATCCTGCGACGACGAAACCACCACCCGCTCCGCACCCATTGCGGATGCGTGGGCACGGCGAGACTCCTCGAGATCCACCGCCATGACGCGCGCGCCGTTGGCCTTGAGCAGGCCGGTGACCAACAGACCGATCAACCCCTGCCCCATCACCAGCACCCGGTCACCCAATCGCGGTTCGGTTTGGCGTACCGCCTGCATCGCGATAGAGAGCAGCGTCGTGTAGGCCGCCTGCCACATCGGCACCTCCTCCGGCACCTTGGTCGCAAGCATGTCCGGCACGGCGATATACTCAGCGTGAAACGCGCACTCGGCGCCGCCGCAGGCCACACGATCGCCGACGCGAAAACGGGAGTTGCCCTCATCCACCGCCTCGACGATCCCGGCCGCGCTATAGCCAAGCGGAGTCGGCGACGAGAGACGGTTGCGCACTTTCTCGTAGGCGGATTTCCAGCCGATGTTTCGCGCGGTATCGATCACCTTGCGAACCTGATCGGGCCTGGCCTTGGCTTTCTGGAGCAGGTTCATCTTGGCCTGCTCGACCTTCATCTTCTCGGTCCCGATCGAGATGACCGAGTGTGTCGTGCGCACCAGCACCCCGCCCGGCGGCGGGACAGGACGCGGCACCTCCTGAAGCTCCAGTCGTCCGTCCTGATATTGGGCAATCTGTTTCAACGCGCGAAAAAGTTAGCATGCACCATCAATGGCGTCACCGTAAAGAGACACACTACCTGGATTTCTGTTCGAGAATTTTCCCGTCCGGCATGATAGTGATCCCGATCAGGCCGGAAGGCAGGGAAGTGCGCGTGGTTTTGCCGTTGGGCCAGCGCACCTCGATGGCGTCCGGCGGCTGCGGCATGGCCAAGACCTTAACCAAGCCGTCCTGTGCGCCGTAGCCGCTGCCCAGCTGCCACTCGCGCCACGGGCCGGTGGTGGCATCCTGCGCCTGACCAAAGTGCAGCCGAGCAGCCGAGCCGATGGCGTCTGGGTTCAGCTTACCGCCAACGAGGCGTACCCGCAGTCCCGGCTTGGCTTTGTTGTTACGGAACAACCTTGTGCGCCCGCCACTCTGGGTAACAACCAGGTCGAGCCGGCCGTCGGCGTCGTAGTCGGCCAGTGCGCAGGCACGTTGGTCCCCGTGCATTGCCAGGCCTGCCTCGTCGCCTTTCACTGATGTGAAGTTCGCCTGGCCAAGCCCCCGCAGCCACAGGCCGCGTCCGGCGTCGAGCCGGTCGGCGTCGGTCGGGAACGCGGCAAAGTTCTGCGCAAGGAACAGGTCATCGACGCCGTCACCGTCGAGGTCGCCCACCGACACGCCGAACGCAGGCGACAACTGCGCCTCGGGCGGCAGCGGCTTCGGATCGAAGCCTTCACTCCGATTCAGAAACACCATCGACTGCAACACTGCTGCAGTCACGGACCGGGCCGGCGACGGGTGGTGGTCCATCAGCTTCAGCACGCCGGCCCCGGCGTATTCACGGTGCGACTGGAACACACCGCGCAAACTGGGATAGCCACGAAACAACGCGGGTAGATCGCGACTCGGCAAGTATTGTTTCAGGCGTTCATCCCAGGCGGCGAGAACAAGCGAGGTCGGCAAGCTCGATTCGGTGAAATTATAGTAGAGGCGAGGCGGGTTGATCACATTCGGCCGCAGCGATGAGTTGAGTCCCCAGTTGGTGGCGACGATGTCGGTGCGCCCATCACCGTCGAAGTCGCCGGTGGCCACGCCCTGCCAGAGGCCGGTCAACCCGCCCAGGCCAAGCAGCTCGGTCACCTCGCTGAATGTACCCTGCTGGTTCTTGAAAACACGCACCGGCCCCCACTCGGTCGCCACAATCAACTCTGGAAAACGGTCGCCATCGAGGTCACTGAACACAGCACCGTTCACGAGGCCAAGCACCTGGCTCAACGTGCCGTTAGCCGGCTCGAGGCTCCGCGTGGTGTTGCGCAAAAGCATCGAGACGCTTGCCTGCGGATAATGCCCCGTAACCGCCCGGCCGCCAATGAACACGTCAAGATCGCCGTCGGCATCGACATCCGCCACGGCGATCGGCCCCGGCATGATACCATCGAGCGACTGGCCGCCGATGGCCAGCCCGCCGCTTTTCTTGAATGTCCTCAGACGCGCCTGGGATCGTGGCGACTCGTAGTTTGTCACCGCCGCAAGCCAGGTGCGCCGACCACTGCCGTCCACCCAGCCGCAGGCGCTCACCACATCGCCAGGCATCTTCAAGCCAGCGGCGCTCGACACGACCCCGAACCGTCCGTCGCCCAGGTTTTTGTAAACCACAACCGCAGAACCGGCAGCGCCACCAAGCAGCAGATCCTCATCGCCGTCGTGGTCGAAATCGAGCCATGCCACACCCGGCCCCGAGCGGTCGAGCCGCCGCAGTAACAGCGGTTGTAGCGCTGTGTCATCGTACTCGTTCTCATCGTGAGTGTGGTTAAGCAACCGGCTGGCGTCCTCGAAGAATGGCTCCGGCTTGCGCTTGGCCAAACGCAGCTCGGGTGGCTCGGGTGGTTCGCCGCTTGGCTCTGCAATCTCGTAAATGTGGTTTGGTTGCGGGTTAGAGATAAACGACCGGCGTCCGCTTGGCCAAGCGACCTCTATCGATCGCTTCAGCGAGCCGGTGCCCATCGCGAACATCCGTAGCGGCTGATCGCCGGAGAGATAACGGCCACCGGCAACAATCTCCTGCGTCTGACGAATTTTGTTGACGACCACCGTCACGCGCGCGCCGATTCCGTGGGTATTGGGCGGCAGACCGCGCAGTTGCACCGCCACGCGCGGCGCAATTGTATTGTTACGATAAATCAACGGTGGCTGGTTGAGGCAGTTGATGACGAGGTCAAGATCGCCATCATTGTCCAGGTCGCCGGTGGCAATTCCGTGTGATGTTTGCGGCGAGTTGAACCCCCACGCCTGACTCGTCTCGGCAAACCGAAAATTGCCGAGGTTTCGGTATGCGACATTGGCCGTGGTGTTTGCCGGGAACATCAGCAGGCCGACCTGCTCGCGCTTGGCCTTGGGGGTGCGCGCGTAACGGGCCTGTGAGTCGCGGTCGTTGACATCGTGCAGGTGCCCGTTGGTGACAAGCAGATCGTCGTAGCCGTCCAGGTCCACGTCTAAGAACACCGGCTGCCACGACCAGTCTGTCGCCTCGACACCGGCGTATCGCCCCACCTCGGCGAAGGTGCCGTCGCCGCGGTTCCAAAAAAGAGTATTGCGCGCCACCTGCAGGCGCGTGGCCAAGCCTCCCGGCACCGGGGGCAGCGGGTTGTTCGGGTTGGCTTTAGTCAGGCGAGTGGATGCGTCTCGACTCAGCTTTTCCACCACGAAAAAGTCAGTATGCCCGTCGCGATCAACGTCGGCGAAGTCCACCCCCATCGACGCGTAGGCCACCGACCGCACCACCTCCGGGCCGGCCTCGCGGAACCGGCCGGCGCCATCGTTGAGCCAGAACCGGTCCGGCGTCTGGAAGTCGTTGCAGACGTAAATGTCGAGGTGGCCATCGCCGTTGATGTCACGCATCTGCACGCACAGGCCGAAGTCAAGCGGCTCGGCAAGCGGCTGGCCATCGGCACGGAGGAATCGATCGGTGCCCCACGGCACGCGCTGAAACACGCCCTGCCCGTCGTTGAGATAAAAGGCATCCGTCTCGCCAAACTCGATCAGCCTCCCGTTAATGATCTTCAGCCGCTTGGCGTGTTGGCCGGTCACCACCGACTTGCCTCCCACTTGCCGCACCGCGAACGACCCGCCATCGCGCAGCAGCGCCAGCTCGCCGAAGTTGGCCACGTACAGGTCAAGATCGCCATCGCGATCCACGTCGCCAAGCGCTAGCGTCGTGCCGGATGTGCGGCTCTCCAAGCCGGCCTTGGCCGTGACGTCGGTAAACTGCCCCTTGCCATCATTCAGCAGGCAGAGTGTGCCCTTGCGAAACGTGGTGAGGAGCAGATCGAGTGAGCCGTCGCCATTCACGTCGGCAAATGCCGCGCCGCGCGTCCGTCGTCCGGCAAACGCTGCGCCGTTGGCCTTGGGCGCGACTTCAAATCGCCAGCCGCCCCGGTTCAGGTAAAGCTCGTTACCTCCCTCGAGCCGGCAAAAGTAGATATCGCACAGCCCATCACCGTCAGCGTCGCCCAGTGCCACGCCCGAGCCGTTCGTCAGGTTGGAACGCTTGGCCAGGGCGACCTTGGAGACCTGGTTGGTGAACTGAAAGCCATGCGCGGCATTGGGGAGCTGCGTGAAGCCGACCCGCCCATGCTCCGGCAGCGTGAGCCTGGCCAGGCGATGCCCAGCCTCCTCCTGCCACTCAAGCCCCTTGGCCAAGCCGGGAAAAACCGTCGCCAGCAGGCCAAGCCATAGAAGCAAAAACAGCCTGCGAGTCGAACCGATCACCCACAGAACCTAAATCCGCAATCGCAGCGAGGCAAAGGGATTTATCGAACAACACTCGACAAATGACAGCTTGCCGTGGAGGCTGCCAGTGCACTGGCGCTACCCCACACTCATCATGAACCAGATCACCATCGTCACCAAGGATTACAACGGACTCACCGCCGACATTACCTCGGCACTCGGCAGCAACGACATCAACATCGATTCGCTCGACGCCAAGAAAATCGACGACACGGGTGTGGTAATGCTCAAGGTGGACCAGTACGACCGCGCCCTGCGCGTCCTACACAACGCTGGTTGGAATGCCATCACCGAGGACGCGCTGATCGTCCGCGTAAAAGACGAGCCCGGCGCCATCGCCCACCTAGCAAAGCGCTTCCGGGACGCCAACCTGCAGGTGCACAGCATGCGGATCGTCCAGCATCACGGCGACTGGGGCGCCATCGCCGTCAGCGCCGAGCCGCTCGAGGAGGCCAGGGCGCTGGTGAAGGATGAGCTGTTGGCGAGCGATTCCTGAACTCAGGCTGGTGGCTTGTCGTTCGCCCGGCGTGTAAGGCCGAGGCGAATTAAGCGAACCGGCAACTGCGACAGCACCATCCCGCAGAACATCAGTAGGCAGCCGGCCAGTTCCCGCTGTGTCAACTGCTCATGCAGAATCAGCCAGCCGGCAAAAACGCCCACCACCGCCTCCATCGCAAAAATGATCGATGCATGAGTTGGGTGCGCCTTGCGCTGGCCAATAATTTGCATCGTGAAGGCGACGGCGATCGACATCGAGCCAAGGTAGAGCGCGGGCAGAAACGCTGCACGAAAACTGGCCCACTCCATAGGCTCGGCCAACGCCGACGCGACCCAGCTTGCCCCAGCACACACCGTCACTTGGCCAAGCGCCAAGTGCAGCGACGACACGCGATTGGTGAACCGATCGATCACCAGTACATGCGCTGCCCAGCAAAATGCCCCGAAGAACACCAGCAAATCACCACGCCTGATCGCCCACTGTTCGTTGCCCGGGTTGAAACTCAACAACCACAGCCCCACTGTCGCCAGTGCCACACCGGCCCACATTTGTGCATTTGTCCGATGGCCCAACCCCAACCCCAGTAACGGCACAATCACCACGTATAGCCCGGTGATGAATCCCGCTTTGCCCGGCCCGGTTGACTCATCGCCAATTCCAGCCTGTTGAAGCAGTGAGCCGAGAAAGAGGAACAGTCCCGCGCTGAGACTGGCCTTCACCCAGTCGCGGGATCGGAAGCCGTTCATCGACTTGCCACGATGCCACAACAGCAGAATGACCAGCAGGCAGACAGCGCCCACCGAGTACCGAGTGCCGTTGAAGGCATTCGGCCCAAGATGATCCGAGCCCATTTCCTGCGCCACAAAACCGAAGCCCCAGATGATGCTGGTGATGAGCAGTAGCAGGTTGCTGTTGAGTTTTCCCCGATCCATCGCGCTTAGCCAAGCGGCCGCGAGGACGTTATCGCTTGACGCACCGCCGCTGAAAGACTGAATTCACCGATATGCAATTTCGAATCACGCTAATCGTCGCCCTGCTTGGCCAAGCGGCCCTGGCCCTGGCTGTCGATTGGCCGCAATGGCGCGGCCCGACCCGCAACGGCGTCCTGCCAGCCAAGGGCTTGGCCCTGACCCAATTGCCGAGTCAGCCGAGAGTCGTTTGGAAGATCAAATCGGGGGAGGGACTATCGTCGCCGGTCGTCGCCGACGGCACCGTGTTCCATTTCGAAAATCGCGGCGGGAAGGAAACCATGGTCGCGCTCTCCGCCGCGGATGGCTCGAAGAAATGGGCCACAAGCCTGGCACCTGTTTTTGAGGATGGCCAAGGCCCGCGTGGTCCGCGCTGCACCCCGGTAGTTGAGGGAGGCCAGGTATTTGCACAATGCAGCCGCGGCACACTCCATTGCCTGAATGCCAAAGACGGCAAATTGTCATGGGAAATCGATTACGCCCAACTTGGGATGAAGTTCATTGGCGAAAAAGGCCGTGTACCCGGCGCCAAGCGGCATGGCTTCACCTGCGCGCCTCTGGTAATCGGAAACGCAATTTATATCACCGTTGGAGGAAAAGGCGCCGGGATCGTCTGCATTGACAAAGACACCGGCAAAACCATCTGGAGCGCTCTCGACTATCAGTCCGGCTACGCGCCGCCTATTCCCGCGACGCTTGCCGGTCGGCAGCAGTTCGTCTGTTTTTTTGTGGAAGGCGCAGTAGGGGTGGACGTTCGTAACGGCGAGGAACTTTGGAAGGTACCGCTGACGACGGATTATGGGCGGCATGTTGCCGCGCCAATGGTTCATGGCGACACGGTGGTTGTCGGTTCACACCAAGTCGGACTACTTGGTATTGGGATATCCCGTGACGGTGAGAACCTAGAATCCAAGCAGCTATGGAAAAACATCGAGGCTCAGCCGAATATCTCCCACGGCGTCCAGGTCAACGGCCACTATTTCGGCATTGGCGATCCCGCTAAGCTGGTGTGCGTCGACATTTCCACAGGAAAATCAGCATGGTCCGATGACACCCTGTTTTTCCCCGATCCCAAGCGGGCCATGGCAACGCTCATCGTGATGGGGCAAAATATCCTGGCGCTGACCAGCGGCGGGGAACTGTGCCTGTTCGAAGCTTCGCCAAAAGGTTTCAACGAACTCGGCCGCACCCAGGCCTGCGG
>Ga0066372_10000847_pt1 | contig 11778 bp, 7 predicted proteins | sample Knorr_S15_td_250_FD_77011 | JGI IMG/M metagenome (GOLD analysis project Ga0066372, IMG submission 77011) | Marine microbial communities from Southern Atlantic Ocean transect - Knorr_S15_td_250_ad_251m_LV_A | ecosystem: Environmental > Aquatic > Marine > Oceanic | place: Southern Atlantic ocean... | reverse complement strand
CCGACAGGGCTCCACGGCTACCGTGGAGGCATGGCGACCATGACCCGGGTACTCCCGTGGCGTCGCCGACCCCGCGAGGTGGTCGACGAGACCTCGGCGCTACTGACCGAGTATCGGGCCCACCACAGTGGGTCGGATACGTCGATGATCGAGCGTGCCTACCAGGTGGCGCTGGCCGCCCATGCTGGTCAGACTCGAAAGTCCGGTGAGCCGTACATCCACCACCCACTGTCGGTGGCCACCATCGTGGCTCGGCAGGGCCTTGACGACGTGACGGTGGCCGCTGCCCTCCTTCACGACGCGGTGGAAGACACGTCGATCTCGCTAGAGGATCTCGAGCAGGAGTTCGGCCCTGATGTCCGGTTGATAGTGGACGGTGTGACCAAGCTAGAGCGTCTCCACTTCGACACGCGAGAAGAACAGCAAGCGGCCAGCGTGCGCAAGATGCTGGTCGCTTTGGCCAAGGACCTTCGGGTGCTGATCATCAAGTTGGCCGATCGGCTCCACAACATGCGCACCCTGGCGGCGCTCCCTGAATACAAGCAGGAGCGCGTAGCCCGGGAGACGTTGGACATCTACGCCCCGTTGGCCAACCGGCTGGGCATGCAGGAGGTCAAGGACCAGCTCGAGGACCTGGCGCTGGCCACCCTCCACCCGAAGCGCTATAGCCAGATTGACCAGATGGTCCAGGACAGGTCACCCGAGCGGGACCTTTACCTCGCACAACTGATCGGTGAGGTGGAGGGCCGCCTTGGCGAGGTAGGAATCACCGGCGACGTCGACGGCCGGCCGAAGCAGCTTTGGAGCATCTACGAGAAGATGATCGTGAAAGGGCGGCCCTTCGACGAGATTCACGACTTGGTCGGAGTGCGGGTCATCGTGGAGAACGTGCGCGACTGCTATGCCGCGCTGGGCACCATCCACGCCACCTGGAAGCCGGTGCAGGGCCGGTTTAAGGACTACGTGGCAATGCCCAAGTTCAATCTTTACCAGTCGCTGCACACAACGGTCGTCGGGCCCCAGGGCAAACAGGTGGAGTTCCAGGTGCGCACCCACGAGATGCACACCCGGGCCGAACACGGGGTGGCAGCCCACTGGGATTACAAGGCCCAGTCGCCGGGCGACGAGATGGCCTGGCTGGGCCGGATCGTGGAGTGGCAGGCTGAGACCGAGGACCCCGGCACCTTCATGGCCAACCTCAAGACCGATTTGGAACTAGACGAGGTCTACGTCTTCACACCCAAGGGGCGGGTCGTTACGTTGCCGCTGGGGGCCACGATGGTGGACTTCGCCTACGCCATCCATACCGATGTCGGACACGCATGTGTGGGCGCCAAGGTGGGTGGGCGTCTAGTCCCTCTGGAGACGGGCCTTGTCACCGGCGACATCGTCGAGGTGGTGACCTCCCGTCAGGCCGGAGTGGGCCCTAGTCGGGACTGGCTGCAGTTCGTGGTTACTCACCGGGCGTCCAGCAAGATCAAGCACTGGTATTCTCGGGAGCGACGAACCGAGGCCATCGATACTGGCCACGAGGAACTCACAAGTGAGCTTCGTCGGGCCGGACTGCCCATCCGCGAGGTGCTTCAGGGTCCTGAGTTGGCTGAGGTGGCTGCCTCCATGAACTACCACGAACCCGACACGCTGTACGCGGCGGTCGGCGAGCATCACGTGTCCGCCAGTTCGCTGGTCGGACGGGTGGCCCGCCTTCTACAGCCTGACGGTGCAGACGGGATTGCCGTTGTCCCAATCAAGACCCGTCGACCCCGGCAGGACCCCAGTCGGGTAGGGGTCCACGTTGAGGGGCTGGACGACATGTTGGTGCGGCTGTCTCGTTGCTGCACCCCGGTACCACCCGACGAGATCATGGGCTTCGTGACCAAGGGGCGTGGCGTCAGCGTGCATCGGGCGGACTGTGCGAACGCCGTGTCGCTCATGGCCGAGCAGGATGACCGGCTTATCGACGTGGAGTGGGACGGTGAGACCTCCGGACACTTCGTGGTCTCGGTGGTGCTCAAGGCATTGGACCGGCCGGGACTGCTACGGGACATCACCGGGGTGCTGGCCGACCACCACGTCAACGTGCTGTCGACCATCACGTCGACCAGTGGTGCCGACCGGGTGGCCACCATGCGATTCGACTTCGAGATAGGGGACCCGACCCACCTCGAGACCCTGCTGCGCATGCTCCGACGAATCGATTCGGTGTACGACGTGCGCCGAGCGGTCCAGGGGGCGTCTGACACCACCAGTGATACAGATGTCGATCCGATCGGCGAGACCGGCGACGCCTGACCGCTAGATGTCCGGCGAGTGCCGGCTGGCCCGCCGGTAGCCTCCTTCATCGTGTCCGATCACGTCTTCCGCGCCCCGAAGGGCACCCGCGACATCCTCTGGCCGGACTCGGCTCGATGGCGCGCCCTGGTCGAAGTTTTCAGCGAGGTTGTGAGCTCCGCGGGCTACCTCGAGGTCATCCCGCCGATGTTCGAACACGTCGAGGTGTTCCAGCGACTCGGTGAGGCTACCGACGTGGTCCGCAAGGAGATGTACTCCTTCGAGGACAAGGGCGGTCGAACTATCGCTCTGCGACCCGAACAGACCGCCTCGGTGGTTCGGGCGTTTGCCGAGCACCGCCCGGCCCTGCCGTATAAGGCCTGGTACGCCGGACCTAACTTCCGCTACGAGCGGGCCCAGAAGGGCCGGTTCCGGCAGTTCGAACAGGTGGGCATCGAGGTCCTGGGACCGACCGATCCGCACCTTGACGCTGAGGTCATCGCCTTAGGGTGGCGCTTCTACGAGCGTCTAGGGCTCCGCCGGGTGACGTTGCTGGTTAACTCGCTGGGCAGCGCTGACGACCGGGCCCGCTACGTCGAGTCACTGCGGACCCACTTCACGGTCGACCAGGATGCCCTCAGCGAGGAGTCACGGGCCACTTTGGAGGCCAACCCGCTTCGAGTGTTGGACTCCCAGCGTGAGGCCGACGCCCCGCTGATAGCCGCCGCTCCCCAGATGCTCGACCACCTTTCCGGCGATGCTGCAGCCCACTTCGCAGGCGTGACAGCGGCATTGGACGCTGTCGATGTGCCGTACACCATCTCGCCCCGTCTGGTTCGTGGCCTCGACTACTACGTGCGGACTACTTTCGAGTTCGCAGCCGAGGCGTTGGACGCCGCGCAGAACGCGGTGGGTGGTGGTGGACGGTACGACGGTCTGGCCGCCGAGTTGGGAGCACCGGAGACGCCGGGTGTGGGTTTCGCCCTTGGGGTGGATCGTACGCTGTTGGCCTGTGACGCTGAGGGTGTGTTCGACGCGCCGGCGGCGGCCGTTGACGTGTTCGTGGTGGACGTCACTGGCGGCGACGAGGCCGTGGTATTGACCGACCTGATCCGTGTCGGCGGCCTGCGGGCCGACCGGGCGTGGGACGGTCGTTCGATGAAGGCCCAGATGAAAGCCGCCGATCGAAGCGCCGCTGCGCTGGCGGTCATTGTGGGCGAGGACGAGAAGACGGCCGGCACGGTGATCGTGCGGGACCTCCGGGGTAACAGTGGGCAGGAGACCGTCACCCGGGACCAGATGATCCAGACCCTGCGAACGAGGCTGCGTTGACCGACTACTCCACTTCCATGCGAACTGACCGCTGTGGCGACCTCCGGGTCGACGACGTGGGTCGCGCGGTGACCCTATGTGGCTGGGTCGATCGGCGGCGTGAGCACGGTGAGCACCTGGCTTTCGTTGACCTCCGGGACCGCTCAGGCGTGGTCCAGTTGGTGGTCGACGGCGCCCATGACCTGCGTAGCGAGTACGTGCTGCAGGTGAGCGGCACAGTACGTGAGAGACCCGCCGACACGGCTAACGACTCGTTGGCCACGGGCGCCGTGGAGGTCGACGCTGCCCAGGTAACCGTGCTGTCGGTCGCCGAGCCGCCGCCTTTCCCGCTGGACGAGCGCACTGACGTAGACGAAGTGTTGCGCTTGCGGCACCGCTACGTGGACCTACGTCGTCCTCGCCTGCAGCGCAACCTGGAGGTCCGGGCTCGGGTGACCAGCGCGGTGCGGGGCGCCATGGAGGAGCAGGGCTTCGTCGAGGTTGAGACGCCGATGCTCATTGCCAGTACGCCGGAGGGGGCGCGGGACTTCGTGGTCCCATCGCGCAAAGAGCCTGGTTCGTTCTACGCCCTCCCCCAGAGCCCCCAGATCTTCAAGCAGTTGTGCATGGTCGGTGGGGTCGACCGCTACTACCAGATCGCCCGGTGCCTGCGGGACGAAGACCTCCGAGCCGACCGGCAGTTCGAGTTCATGCAGCTAGATGCCGAGGCCAGTTTCGTGTCCCAGGACGACGTCCTGTCCTTCATCTCATATGCCGTTTCGGCCGCCGCTGAGGCGGTGACCGGCGAAGGGCTGGGCGAGATCCCGAAGATGTCGTGGCAGGAGGCCCAGGAGCGCTTCGGGTCCGACAAGCCAGACGTCCGCTTCGGCATGGAACTCGTCGAGCTGACCGACGTGTTCGCTGGCACCGAGTTTCGGGCCTTCCAGGCGCCATGTGTGAAGGGCATCCGGGTGCCAGGCGGTGCCGATGCGTCACGCAGCCGACTCGACGACCTGACCGAGCAGTGCAAGCGGTGGGGTGCCAAGGGCCTGGTGTGGATGCGGATGACCGACGACGGCCTGGATTCGCCGGTGGCCAAGTTCTTGGCAGATGCCGAGAAGGCGGCGCTGGCCATGACGTTGGAAGCTGAGGTCGGCGACCTCCTGCTGCTGGTGGCCGACGAGCGACGGGCAGTTCGTCACGTCCTGGGCCTGCTGCGTCTCGAACTGGGTCGTCCTCCGGTCACCGAGGGCGGGTTGCACTTCCTGTGGGTGGTCGACTTTCCGCTGTTCGAAGGGTTCGACGAGGCCGGCAATCCCATCCCGGCCCACCACCCGTTCACCATGCCGCACGAAGAGGATCTCGAGGCGCTCGAGCGTGGCGACCTGCTGGACGTCAGATCGCAGGCCTACGACTTGGTGCTGAACGGTTGGGAACTCGGCTCGGGCAGCGTGCGGATCCACCGGGGCGAGGTCCAGGAGAGGATCTTCTCCATTCTGGGCATCGGTTCGGAGGAGGCGCACGCCAAGTTCGGGTTCTTGCTCGATGCCTTCCGGTACGGCGCGCCGCCACACGCCGGCTTCGCCTTCGGCATGGACCGCCTGACGGCCATTCTGGCTGGTGAGGAGAACATTCGGGAGGTCATTGCCTATCCGAAGACCCAGTCGGGTGCCGATCCGCTGACCAGTGCTCCGACGCCCATCGACGACCGGCATCTCGAGGAACTCGGACTGCGAGTGCTACCCCCCGTGGAATAGGTCCGTTTTTGTGGAGCTCCATTTCTGAGGAGATGAGTTGCCGGGTACCGTCCGGACGTGTCCGGGGACCTCTTCACCAGCGCGGCGACCGATCGTCTGGCCCGTCGGGCGCCGCTTGCCGACCGCCTGCGGCCCACCCGGCTGGATGACGTCGTTGGCCAGGAGCACCTGCTGGGCCCCGGCCGACCCTTACGACAGCTAATTGAGGCTGACCGGTTGTCGTCGGTCGTGTTGTGGGGCCCACCGGGGACGGGCAAGACCACACTGGCCAGGCTGATCGCTCGGGTCACCGCCCAGGAGTTCGCGGAACTCTCGGCGGTCAACGCCAGTGTGAAGGATGTCCGGGAGTTGGTGGCCGCGGCACAGATCCGGCTCGGCGAGCGAGATGTGGGCACCATCCTGTTCCTCGACGAGGTCCATCGGTTCAACAAGGCGCAGCAGGACGCCCTGCTGCCATCGGTGGAGTCGGGCCTGCTGGTGCTCATCGGTGCCACCACCGAGAACCCATTCTTCGAGGTGAATGCTCCGTTGCTGTCGCGTTCCACGCTGTTCCGGCTGGAACCGCTGGGCCCCGAGGCGCTGCGACGCCTCCTGGAGCGAGCGCTGGCCGTCGAGGCCGTCGAGGCCGACGACGATGCACTGGACCTGCTGGTGGACAGGGCGGCCGGCGACGGACGACATGGCCTGACCAGCCTCGAGGTGGCTGCTGCGCTGGCCGCCGGGCGGTTGGGTGAGGATCCGCTAGAGGCCGGTTCAGTGGCCCGGGTGACGCTGGCAGATGCCGAGGCTGCTTTGGGTACCAAGGCCCTCCGGTACGGACGGGATGCCCATTACGACATCATCAGCGCCTTCATCAAGAGCATTCGAGGTTCGGATCCCGACGCGGGACTCTATTGGCTGGCCCGGATGCTCGACGCTGGTGAAGACGCCCGGTTCATCGCCCGTCGGCTGGTCATCCTGGCTAGCGAGGACGTGGGCATGGCCGACCCGATGGGCCTGATGGTGGCCGATGCGGCCGCCCGCGCGGTCGAGTTCGTGGGTCTGCCCGAGGCCAAACTGAACCTAGCCCAGGCCGTGGTCCACCTGGCCACGGCCCCCAAGTCGAATCGGGTGACCACTGCCCTAGGGGCGGCTGAGGGCGATGCTCGAGCGGCGGGTACCGGTGAGGTGCCCATGCACCTGCGTGACGCCCACTACCAGGGGGCGGCCCAACTCGGCCACGGCGAGGGATACGACTTTCCCCATGACCACCCCGAGGGGTGGGTCGAGCAGCGCCACCGACCGATCGAAGTGGACGGTCGGCGCTACTACGATCCATCTCCACACGGCTTCGAGCGCGAGGTCGCGGAACGGATGCGTTCCACGAATCGTTCCGAGGAGGGTTCTGATGATCGGGGGTGATCTGGTGTTCAGGTCTCTGGTGAGTTGGGGGGACGTTTGCTGATGCGAAAGCGCCTGGTCTGGCTGGTCGGGGGATGGGTCGTCGGCACCCTGTCGGCGGCGTGGCTTCGTCGGAGGGTTCGACAGGGGGTGCGCCGGTACGCGCCCGCCCGCCTCCGCCGGGAGGTATCGGACCGCAGTTCGGCGGTCGTCGACGGCATCCGACGGATCGCCGGAGAGGTAGCTGCGGCCGGTCGCGATAGTGACGGCGGTTTCCGCACCGGTGATCCCTACGCCAGCGGGTCTAGCAGCCAGCACCGTCGGCACCGACGGCCAGTCCGTTCGGTTCCCGGAGATCGCTGAGTCCGTCGGCGGCTATTGACCCGCCGACGTCGGAGCGACCTCCATAGGCTGGGCCAATCATGAGTGCCACGCCCGACCACCTGCTGACCGCGGCCGGAGTCCGAAGTGCCTTCGTCGATTTCTTCGCGGCCAATGGCCACCAGCACGAGGCGTCGGGGAGCCTGATCCCGCACGACCCCACGCTCCTGTTCACCGTGGCCGGGATGGTGCCGTTCAAGCCGTACTTCGTGGGCGAGCAGCCGGCACCATGGCCTCGGGCCGTCACCGTCCAGAAGTGCGTCCGGGCCGGCGGCAAGCACAACGACCTCGATGAGGTCGGTCGCACTAGCCGCCATCTCACGTTCTTCGAGATGATGGGCAACTTCAGCTTCGGCGACTACTTCAAGTCCGAGGCGTGTGCCTTCGCTTGGGAGTTCGTGACCGGCCACCTGGGGCTCGACCCGGAGCGCTTATGGATCACCGTGCACGTCAGCGACGACGAGGCCGAGGCCATCTGGCGTGATGAGGTGGGCGTCCCCGCCGAACGGATCCAGCGTCTGGACGAGGACAACTACTGGCGGATGGCCGACACCGGACCGTGTGGCCCATGTTCTGAGATCTTCTGGGACAAGGGACCAGAGTTCGGCGACGACGGTGGGCCGGCCCACGGCGACGACGAGAGGTTCATCGAGATCTGGAACCTTGTTTTCATGCAGTTCGAACAGCACGACGACGGGTCGATGACCGAGCTGCCAGCGCCCTCGATCGACACCGGTCTTGGCCTGGAGCGGATCCTCAGCGTGCTCGGAGGCGTGGACTCGGTCTGGGAGACCGATGAGTTCAGTCGCCTGCTCGCCCGCATCGGTGAGCTCAGCGGCGTTCCCTATGGGTCGGCTGACCGGACCGACGTATCCCAGCGGATCCTCGCCGACCATGCCCGCTCGTCGACCTTCCTGATTAGCGACGGGGTGTTCCCTAGCAACGAGGATCGCGGCTATGTCCTGCGACGGATCATCCGACGGGCCGTGCGCCACGCCTGGCTGCTGGGCGTTGAGGATCCGATCATGCCTGAGTTGGTGGATGCAGTGGTCGAGATCATGGGTCCCGACTACCCGGAGTTGGCCGGTAACCATGCTTTCGTGCGTGATGTGCTGGACCGTGAGGAGCGGCGGTTCCGCGAGACACTGCGCACTGGATCGGTGATCCTGGACGAGGCTCTGGACGGGTTGGACAAGGGGGGCCGGTTGGACGGTGACGTGGTCTTCAAGCTCCACGACACCTACGGGTTCCCGCTAGAGCTGACCGAGGAGATCACGGCCGAACGAGGGTTGGGCGTCGACCTTGAGGGTTTCCAGGCCGCCATGGCCGACCAGCAGAATAGGGCTCGTGCGGCACGCAAGGACACTGGCGAGACAGCACCAGCAGGAGATCTCCGAGGCATCCTGGAGGCTCACGGGGCCACGGACTTCGTGGGTCGGGACTTCGACGAGGCAACGGCGACCGTCCTGTACGTCGACGGGAACCTGGTGGTACTGGATCGCACTCCGTTCTACGCCGAGTCCGGTGGTCAGATCGGCGACACAGGCATGCTGATCACCGAGGGCTGCACCCTTCGGGTGGTGGACACCACCCTCGCCCTGGATGGGCTCCACCAGCACCACATCGAATTACAGGTTGAGATGTTGGACGATGGGGATGACCGATCGGTGGGTGACTTGATGACGGTCGGTCAGGAGGTCCGGGCGGTCATCGACTCCGATCGGCGGGCAGCGATTCGCCGCAATCACACGGGAACACACCTCCTGCACTCCGCGTTGCGTCGGGTCCTGGGTGACCATGTCAAGCAGCAGGGTTCCCACGTCGGCCCAGACCGACTGCGGTTTGACTTCAGCCACTTCGAGGCGTTGACCGCCGAGCAGGTGGTTGCTGTGGAGGACCTGGCCAACGCCGACGTCCTGGCCAACCCCTTGTGTCGGCACTACGAGGCCACACGCTCCGAGGCCGAGTCGGTCGGGGCGATTGCCTTCTTCGGCGACAAGTACGGCGACACCGTCCGGGTCCTAGAGGCTGGACCGCACTCCACCGAGTTGTGCGGTGGCACTCACGTGGCCGCCCTTGGCGACATCGGCCCTATCAAGATCGTGACCGAGGGGTCCATCGGATCCAACATCCGGCGGATCGAAGCGGTAACCGGCACCGGTCCCATCGATCGACTCCGGTCGGCCGAGGCGCTGCTGGATCGCGCCGCGGCGCTAGTCGGTGTTCCGGTCGACGACGTGCTGGACGGTATCGAGAAGCGCCTATCCGAGGTCCGTTCACTGCGTGGCGAACTAGATGGCCTCCGGACTCGGGCAGCGCTGGGGCGCGCCGACGAACTCGCGGCGACCGCCGTGGACGGGGTCGTCGTGTCGATGGTCGACGGGATCGACCGGGACGGCCTGCGCCAACTGGCTATGGCCGTTCGTGACTGTGACGGCGTCCGGGTTGCCGTGCTGGGTGCAGCTCCAGACGGGGGAGGAGCCGCCCTGGTGGCCGCTGTTTCGCCCGAGAGCGGAATGGACGCTGGCACGTTGGTCGTCGACGCGGCAAGGACCATCGGCGGTGGGGGTCGTCCCAACCCAGAGGTGACCGCTGTCGGGGGCAAGGCGCCCGACCGCCTCGTCGAGGCCCTCGAACAGGCACGGGCGGCAGCCCAGGCCGACTGAGTCCGATGCGGGCCCTGGGCCTGGACCTCGGGTCCAAGCGGATCGGGGTGGCGGTCAGCGACAGCGACGGACGGGTGGCGACACCGACCGAGGTCGTCCACCGCACCGGTGACCGACAAGGGGAGCACCGCGCCCTCGCAGATCTCGTCGAAGAATGGGAGGTTGAGGTCGTGGTGGTCGGGATTCCCTACTCACTGGACGGGTCGATTGGACCGATGGCCCGGGCCATGGCGGCTGAGGCCGTTGAACTGGCACGGGTGCTGGGTACTCGGTCGGGGGTTTCGGTTGAGACCTACGATGAACGCCTGACGACCGTGACCGCCGACCGGACTCTACGCGAGCAGGACCTCCGGGCTCCGCAACGCCGGAAGGTGGTCGACATGGTCGCCGCGGCAGTGATGCTTCAGGGGTGGCTGGACGCCCGGCGGGAGGCCAACGGTTGAGCGAGGAGCCCCGACCGGACGTCCGTTGGGTACGTCACCGATCGACCGCCGGTCCACTTCCGCGATGGGGGTTGGTGTTCGGACTGGTGGTGTTGACCCTAGTCATCGGCTACCGGTTATTCCTCGGGTGGGTAGACGATCAGATGACCCCGGATGCTCCGGCTGGAGACGAATTGGAGTTCACTATCGTCGAAGGCTGGTCGACCAACGACGTGGTGGCTTCGCTCGGGGATGTTGGGGTGATCGACAACCCGGCCATGTTCCGCCAGTGGATGCGTTGTCCATCGGCTATCCGTTGGCTCATCGATTGTCCGGCTGACATCGAGTACTCGTTCCAGGCTGGCGACTATGTCCTTCAGGAGCACCTCGGGTTCGAGGCCGCAGTGGCCCTGCTCGACGAGGGGCCACTGCCTGAGGAGGTGATCCGGGTGACCGTGCCCGAGGGCCTTACCCTCGATCAGACGGTCGACCGTCTGCTGAGTGAGATGCCGCTATTCGACGAGGACGAACTGCGGGCCGCGCTTGTCAGCGATCGCCTCCGCTGGGAGTACGGCACCTTCGAGCATCGCGACCGGGCCTTGGAGGGGTTGTTGTTCCCTGACACCTACCAGTTGGACGAGGCCACGTTGGCTGACGAGCTAGGCCTGGTCCTGCGCATGTACCAGCAGTTTCTGCGGGTGGTCGAACAACTCGACCTGGTTGGCCGGGCGGCCGAGTTCGGTCTGAGTCCGTACGAGGTCGTGGTCATGGCCTCCCTGATCGAGGAGGAGGCGTTGCTGGACGGGGACCGCCCGAAGATCAGCCGGGTCATCCACAACCGCCTGGCCTCGGGCTGGCGGCTGGGTGTCGACGCCTCCAGCCGGTACGCGGTGGGCAAGACGGCGGGTGAGCCGATGACTACCGAGGACCTCTCGGTGGTGTCGCTATGGAATACCCGGGTGGTGCTGGGATTGCCTCCAACCCCTATCGCCGCTCCCGGGCGCGCCTCCCTCGAGGCGGCGTTAGCTCCTGTACCCGGATCGTGGATGTACTACGTCCGGACCGACGAGGGCGGAGTGCCCGGCGCCCACACCTTCGCCACCACGGCGACCGAATTTCAGGCAGCGCGACGGATCTGTGTGGACAAGGATCTGGGTTGTGGCTGAGCCGACCATCGACCGACGGCCCCCGGTGAGCGGGGCAACCCGACTGGCCGCAGTGATTGGCGACCCGGTGCGACATTCCCTTTCACCGACCCTCTTGGGCGCGGCATTCGCCGAGACCGGTCTGGACTGGACCTACGTGGCTCTCGAGGTCGCTGACGGGTCGGTCCGTGGGGCGCTGGACGGTATGCGGGCCTTCGGGATTTCCGGCCTGTCGGTCACCATGCCCCACAAAGCAGCCGTCGCCGCTTTGGTCGATCGGTGCGTTGACGATGCATCTGCACTAGGTGCCGTGAACTGCGTGGTGGTCGAGGAAGGTCAACTGGTGGGGTACAACACCGACGGCGGGGGCTTTCTGGATGGCCTCGCCCACGATTCGGGGATGGACGTCGCTGGACGACGGGTGGTCGTCCTCGGTGCGGGTGGG
>Ga0066372_10000844_pt1 | contig 11792 bp, 7 predicted proteins | sample Knorr_S15_td_250_FD_77011 | JGI IMG/M metagenome (GOLD analysis project Ga0066372, IMG submission 77011) | Marine microbial communities from Southern Atlantic Ocean transect - Knorr_S15_td_250_ad_251m_LV_A | ecosystem: Environmental > Aquatic > Marine > Oceanic | place: Southern Atlantic ocean... | reverse complement strand
TATTCATGGATGACATATTGGCCTGGTTAAAGAATATACGGCCAAAGTGTTCTTTATCCGGGAAAATACCGTCCTGCAGAGGTAGGTTAGCGCCACCGGAATCCACCAGGTAGATACAAGGCAGGTGATTTTCTTCAGCAATGGCCTGTGCGCGCAGGTGTTTCTTGACAGTGATGGGGTAATAACTACCACCTTTGACGGTGGCATCATTGGCAACAATCACGCATTCCTGGCCATGAATCCGACCGATTCCGGTGATGATACCGGCAGATGGGATAGTGTCCTGATAGACCTGGTAAGCAGCCAGTTGGGACAGTTCAAGAAAAGGTGAACCTGGATCAATCAGGTTGTGGACTCTTTCCCGAGGCAGTAATTTCCCCCTGGCTACATGTCTGGCCTGATAAGCTTCACCGCCGCCGAGTTTTATGCCTGACACCTTTTCGCGCAGGTCAGCAACCTGTTCACTCATCGCTTCAGCATTCTTGGAAAATTCACTGTTACTGGTATTTATATTGGATTTGATGAGTGTCATTTCTCACCTCTTCTATGACTGGGTTGATTAGGCAGATTCATTAAATAGCTCTCTGCCAATGAGCATGCGACGGATCTCGGAGGTACCGGCACCAATTTCGTAGAGCTTGGCATCTCGCAGTAGCCTGCCAGTCGGGTAATCGTTGGTGTAGCCATTTCCGCCGAGTGCCTGGATAGCCTGAAGTGTCATTTGGGTGGCTTTTTCTGCTGTGTGCAGGATTAGACTGGCTGCATCTTTACGAGTTGCTTCGCCACGATCACAGGCTTGACTTACGGCATAGCCGTATGCACGGGCAGCAGCAAGTTCGGTATACATATCGGCCAGTTTGCCTTGCATTAGCTGGAATTCGCCGATGCTCCTGCCGAATTGTTTGCGCTCGTGAACATAGGGTATGACCGCATCCATGCATGCCTGCATGATGCCGATCGGGCCTCCTGAGAGGACGGTTCTTTCATAGTCGAGGCCGCTCATCAGCACAGCTGCGCCTTTCCCTAAAGAGCCGAGTATGTTTGCCACGGGCACTGGGCAGCCTTCGAAAATCAGCTCACAGGTGTTTGAGCCGCGCATACCTAGTTTGTCGAGCTTGTTGTTGCGGGAAAATCCTGGGGAATCCCGTTCCACGATAAAGGCAGTGATGCCTCTTGACCCAGCCTCAGGATCAGTTTTTGCGTAAATGACATAGGTATCAGCATCGGGACCATTGGTGATCCACATCTTGTTGCCATTTAAAATGTAGTGGTCACCGTCCCGCTGTGCCTTGAGGCTGAGGCTGATGACATCGGATCCTGCGTCGGGCTCTGACATAGCCAGTGCGCCGACATGCTCGCCTGAACACAGTTTCGGTAGAAACTGTTGTTTCTGCGTTTCGCTGCCATTACGCCTGATCTGGTTTACGCATAGGTTCGAGTGGGCAGCATAGGATAAACCCACTGCTGCTGACGCTCGGCTAATCTCTTCCATGGCAACAATGTGGGCCAGATAGCCGAAACCGGAACCGCCATAGGCTTCCTCGACAGTGATGCCAAGGAGTCCCAGATTACCAAGTTTTAGCCAAAGGTCGTCAGGAAAGGCGTTATCAATATCAATCTGCCTGGCCCTGGGGGCGATTTCTGCGCAGGCAAATTGATAAACGGAGTCTCTTAGTAAATCAATGTCTTCACCCAGGTTGTAATTCAGGGTCGGATAAGACGTGTTCATGGATTCATCCTCGAGTGTTTTGTTGGGTCACCTGAATTGCCGGTGGTGAGTGCTTGAATTGCTTTCAAATAGTTATCCTCCCAGGTCTCAAGCTCCCCGAGCATGCTCTTGAGATCTTGTTGCTGCTGCTTGAGCTGGATTATTTTCATGCGGACGGTTGCGGTGACTTTTTCTAGCTGGTCAAGGTTGTTGCCCGTCGGGTCATACATGTCGATAATGTCGCAGCTTTCTTCCAGTGAAAAGCCAAGTCGTTTGCCGCGTAAAATGAGTTCAAGGCGAACGCGGTCACTGGCATCGTAAATCCTGGACCGACCCTGTCGGGAAGGTGTAAGCAGACCTTTTTCTTCATAGAAACGAAGCGTACGAGGTGTGATTTTGAACTCGCTGGACATCTCGGAAATCGAGTAGGTGGTCAAGTATTCCCCTGTCTGCAATGATCGGTGACTGAAGTTTTTTATGTTTACGTTAACGTTAACGTAAACATAAAGAAGAGTAAACAATAATGGCTGACCTATACCAGCGGAGGGGCCGCTGGGAAGCGGGCGTCTGGGCCCGGCGGATGAGGAATTCAGGGTTTCATAAAAAGCGTGATAGCCGTGCGCCAGCAATACTTCAACTAAGGCTATTCGCTTGCTTAATTTACGCGAAAGAGGACCGGTCCTGGATCAGCATAGTCTTCTGCCTTGCAACTACAGACTTGTTCATTGGTATAGACCGTTTGTTCGACTGTTAGCTGTGATACTCTCAGAGTCATCATTAATTCGAAGCCAGGGAGAAGCAATGAATAACAGGATTGATGTTTATCTTGTCTGCAATGCCAAGTATCACGATACTAATTTTGCCCGCCTAGAATTGCTTAAATTATTGGCAGAACAGGAAGATGTGTGGGTGAAGGTAGCCGATAGTTACGCTGATATCGCCTCTATACAGTCTTCCACATTACTGGTGACTTATACCTGCGATCTTTGCCCCACCGAAGCGGAGCAGGCAGGCTTGGAAACGTTTTTGCAAGCGGGTGGACGATGGCTCGCACTGCACGGCACCAATGCGCTGGTAGAGTTAGTGGGTGGTAAGGCAAATACACCGGACAAAGCGCCACGTTTGATGCAGAGTCTGGGTTCCCGGTTTGTGGCCCATCCCGCCGTTCAGAATTTCACCGTACGAGTGACGGATAAGACGCATCCCCTCACCGTTGGCATTGATGACTTTGAAATTGAAGATGAGCCTTATTACTGCGAGTTTTTTGGTGACAATCATGTGTTGCTGGATGCCAGTTATAAGGCGCCCTCGACGGGCTATGCGAGGTCAGACTTTGGCTTGGATCGAGATACTCAACCGCAGATGTATGTTCATCAGGTCGGCGAAGGCCAGGTGCTCTATCTCATGCTGGGGCATTGCACAGGTAAGTACGACATGCAGCCTATGGTTGATGTGGTGCCGGTCACGCGTTGCGCCTGGAATTATCCGATCTTCTACGAACTGCTAAGAAGAGGGATACGTTGGGGCATTGGTCAGTAACGCCAGGTCGGGACTGTTTCAATGCAGCACAAAAATGGGTGTCAGCCCATACAATCATGCTGCAGTGAGGCCTGCGGTTAATTAGGGTTTATCAGGAAGCCTTTCTCATCTCTTAGTTCCGGTGTAGACACGCTGGCTCGGCCGTCACCAAATGGGGCATCGCGATCCGTAAGGGCCGCCTTTAGACCTTCTGTGGCAATTTGCTTAAAGACATTTCGTGCTGCCTGGGTGGTGTGTGCCCGGGCATCGTTTTCAGCGGCCAGGCGTTGCAGCGTTTGCGCACCCATTAATTCCATACCGAGATTAATAGTGCGCTTATTGGCGGAGAGCATTTCGGCATCGATATGGCTCAGGCGGTCTGCCAGGCCTTCTACTTCGCCTTCAAGCAGGTGTTCAGGGACGGATTTTAGAACAAGGCCAATTTTTGCAGCATCCGTGCCTGTGACAGTGTCTCCTGTAAGCAACAGGCGCTTAGTCCACTGCGGCCCGCAGTGATATAACCAGAGTTGATTGGGTGCAGCACCCATATTGCGAAGTGCCGGGAAACCAATGCTAGCGTTGTCGGCACAGATGAGGATATCGCAGTAGAGGGCCAGGTCGGTACCACCTGCCAGGCAATGGCCATGAATCTGGGCTATGGATGGTTTGTGCATTTCCCACAGGGTCTTCAGGCTTCGCTGGAATCTTTCGATCATCCAGCTGTCATCATCGATACCACGACCGCGCCGCCGCTCCACCGAGTCCTCACCTGAAGCACGGCTCGGGGTTAGATCATAGCCTGCGCAGAAGGAACTACCTGATCCGGCTAAAATGACGCAATGCACGGCCTTGTCGTCATCGGCCTCCCAGAGGGCGTCTCGAAGTTCCTCAACAAGTTCGATGGATAGCGCATTACGTTTTTCGGGTCTGTTCAGCGTAATACGGGCTCGACCACGATCGACTTCATAGGAAACGTACTTAAAGTTTTTAGTGTCCAAGCAGACTCCAGTATCAACGTATTATTTTAAGTCTACAGGAAATCAGATACCGCGTGGGTAATGCTGGATCATAATAAGGGTGGTCAGGAAGAGTTGGCCGGGTAGAAGGTTGGAGGGGTAGTTAGGCAGGGAGAGGAGATTGAACTGGGTTAAGATGAGGCTGGATGCGTGTTACGATCTCCTCACCAGAAATCCTATTGCTGACCCGCGACAGGTTGCAAGGATGGACGAGGGCTGGGGCAGTGTAGTTTAATCAGGTTAAGGGACTACAGGATGATGGAAGCAATGGAAAAATCGGCGCCTTTACGAGCGATACTGGATACAGAAGTGAGCGCTTTTAATCGTGATGGCGCGGTCCTGCTAAAGTCCATATTAGATGAGTCCTGGATTACATTATTGCGTAATGGCCTGGAGTATGCACATGACCATCCTGATGGAATGTCGGCAGGTGTATCCATGCCGCTTCGAATAGACCAGTTTCCTGCAAGCCATTCGTCTGAACTGAAGACATTGATGGATAAATCTCCTATAGCAGAAATTGTAGGGACCGTGTTGCGATCGCCCGTCAGGTTCTACATGGATCAGATGTTTTATAAGCCCGCCGGCATGATCGCACCGAGCGCCTGGCATCAGGATACCTGCTATTACAATGTAGAAGGACATGAACTGGTTCGCGCCTGGGTGTGTGCGGATCCGGTACCCAGAGATGTCAGCCTTGAAGTGCTGCGAGGGTCTCATCTGTGGAATGTTACCTACCGTCCACCGGTAGGCTTAGACCCAGCTTCAGACCCACAGGGAGCGGCTGAACTTGAAGCGGCCTTTGAGGAAGGAAAAACACTGATTGGTCAGGAGGCTCATGAACGATGGACCTACTTTGATTCGTTCATGGACCCAAGTCTGCCGCAATTGCCCAATATTGAGGCCTGCCGTGACTCGTTTGATATTCTTGGCTGGGATGACTACGAACCCGGCGATGTAATATTGTTCCACGGGCATGCAGTGCATTCGGCAAGAGGCGGGGTTAATTTGCCACATCCGAGGAGATCTCATGCATCACTTTGGGCGGGTGCTGATGTTCGCTATATGAGACGGCGAAGCCAGGCTATTCCAGACCCCTATGCTCTTTATGATTATTCGCCTGAAGATGGTCAGCCGCTAGGTGATTTTCCAGAGGTGTTCCCTCTGGCCTGGTCGCCGCCTCAGCGCTAAGTTCGACCCAAACACAAAAATCAGGGCGCAAATAGAAAGAGATTCTAAATGATGTGTTTGCTGCTACTGGGCCGGTAGTAGATTAGCTCTGGCGTCTGATATCCGTTCCATTCATAAGGTTGCTCGCCGGTTAGAATGGCCCCCATGGATTCATAGAAGGTTCGGTTAGGGTTTATCTTTAGAACCTTTACCAGCTTTCCTCAATTTTGGGTATTGCAACTCGCTGCAGTTGCATGAACCAGTTGCCGGCCAATGCCTCTTCGTTGCCAGATAGGATCGACCTGCAACGAGAATAGCCTGTTGATGGGTATTCGAAAGTGCATCAATCGTTCTACGCCAGTTTCGAGCGCTTTCTACTACCGTTAATGAATACAGAACAGCTTCGGTACCCGCTGACGAAAGGTTTCAATGGTTGCCGAGACTAATATACGAGTCAGAGCAAAACGATTGTTTGGCACGACTCTTCTTATTCTAAATGGCTTCATGGGGCTCTTATTTGCAGGCCTGCTATTTGGCGAATGCTACGAATATACTGGCTTGCAGATGATTTTTCGGTGGTGGAAACCCTGATGAAAGTTGAGGTCAAGCGCGACATGATTTGGTAAAGTTGCGTTTAGTGTAGAGGAAATCGATGAAGTAAGGCGGAAGTGGGCAATCTGGTGTTGAAGTGAAAGCTAATGAGCAGGAATCTGGAGCAGAATCACAACGGTTTTATTCTCTTATGCTTTTGGGTGCGAATCATGGGTCAAGGGTCAGAAAATTTTTTAGAGGAAGTTGATATCAGTTCCATGGTGGATCAGTTTCAAGGTCTGCCAGGGGCCTTATTACCGTTACTGCATGCGGTGCAGTCCCGAGATGGATATGTATCGCCTTCCTTTGTTCCTGCGATTGCTGAGGGACTGAACCTGTCACGTGCTGAAATCCATGGCGTGATCAGCTTTTATCCTGATTTTCATACTCAACCCCAGGGACAGCATCTTGTCCAGGTCTGTCGAGCAGAGGCGTGCCAGGCGATGGGATCGAGAAAACTGGAAGCCCATGTTAAGAAAGTCCTGGGCGTGAATTATGGCGAAACTACCGCCGATGGCAGGGTGACCCTTGAGCCTGTATATTGCCTTGGCAATTGTGCTTGCTCACCCAGTATACGCATCGATGACATCATATACGCTCGAGTTGATGGGGCTATTTTTGATCAACTCATTGCCGATCTAGACAGAATTGAGGGGCCTTTAGTAAGCCGAGAAGCTCAGGATCCAGTTTCGCAATGTTTCTATTTGTCTCAGGATACAAGTGCACTGGCATTAGCAGCAGATGCAGTGGCGCAACGCCTACTGGATATTGCCGATGAAACCCAGCAGAAAATCAAACTGGAGCGTACCGGTTCTCGAGGCATGTTTTATCTGGAACCGTTACTGGAAGTGGATGATGATCAAGGTCGAATCGCTTTTGGACCCGTAACGGCTGCAGATATTTCTGGCATTTTAACTGTGCTTAAAGCCGATCCCAGTATCCATCCCTTGTACTTGGGGCTCGTCGAAGAGATAGATTTTCTACGAGACCAACACCGAATAACGTTTGCCCGGGCAGGACAGATTGACCCGGTCAGCCTGGACAGCTACCAGAACCTGGGTGGATTTGATGGATTACGCAAGGCCTTGCAACTGTCGCAGCAGGGGATAGTGGATCAGATCAAGGATTCTGGACTACGTGGGCGGGGCGGTGCCGCATTCCCTGCGGGTATCAAGATGCAGACTGTATTGAATAGCTTGAGTGAACAGAAATTCGTTGTCTGCAATGCAGACGAAGGAGATTCAGGTACTTTTGCAGATCGTCTGCTGATGGAAGCGGATCCTTTTCAACTCATTGAAGGAATGATTATTGCGGGTATAGCTGTTGGCGCCAGTCAGGGCTATATTTATCTGCGGTCCGAGTACCCGGTGGCATTGAGGCTGCTGAATACCGCCATCGAACGGGCGCTTTCAGCTGGTTGTTTAGGAGAGAACATACTAGGCTCGTCGAAGAATTTTCATCTAGAAGTGCGCCTTGGCGCCGGCGCCTATATCTGTGGTGAAGAGACAGCAATGCTGGATAGTCTAGAGGGTAAACGTGGCATGGTACGGGTTAAACCGCCGTTGCCTGCTATGAAGGGGTTGTTTGGAAAACCCACGCTTATTAATAATGTACTTACCCTTGCTGCCATGTCGTCAGTCCTTGAAGCCGGTAGCGAAGCCTATCGGAGACTTGGTACTGACGCATCGCGAGGAACACTAATTGTTCAGTTGGCGGGCAATGTGAAAAGAGGGGGGCTCATTGAGGTCGCGTTTGGAATAACGTTGCGAGAACTTGTGGAGAGCTTTGGTCAGGGTACCGCGACCGGGCGTCCCATTCGCGCGATTCAGGTAGGCGGTCCGTTGGGCGCGTTTCTACCTGAATCTCAATGGGATACGCCATTGGATTATGATGCCTTTACCCAGATCGGGGCAATGATCGGTCATGGCGGCGTTGTGGTTTTTGATGACACGGTGGATATGGCGGCGCAGGCGCGGTTTGCTATGGAATTCTGCGCTGTTGAGTCCTGTGGTAAATGTACACCTTGTCGAATTGGTTCAACCCGGGGCGTTGAAGTTATCGATCGAATAATGGCTAACCAAAATCGTGAAGATAATTTAATCTTGTTACATGACCTGTGTGACACCATGGAAGCCGGCTCGCTGTGTGCCATGGGAGGGTTGACGCCAGCACCGGTCAGGAGCGCTTTGAGTCATTTCTCTGAAGACTTTAGAAACCATGACCTGGGAGAACAAGGAAATGCTTGAATTCTATCAGCCCCAGCCAGATGGTGGTACACCGGTTAGTACCGGTTCGAAAATGATGACTTTGTCCATTGATGGCATTGAAGTAACCGTCACCGAGGGGACCTCCGTGATGCGTGCAGCCATGCAGGGCGGAATAAAGATCCCAAGACTATGTGCAACAGACCAACTCGAATCCTTTGGTTCCTGCCGGGTGTGCCTCGTTAAGATACAGGGACGAAACGGCTTCCCTGCTTCTTGTACCACGGCAGCAGAAGCAGGAATGGAAGTTAGGACCCAGTCTGATGAGTTAGCTAAATTACGTCGTAATGTGATGGAACTATATATTTCTGATCATCCATTGGATTGCCTCACCTGCGCAACCAATGGTGATTGTGAATTACAGGATACAGCCGGAGAGCTTGGCTTGAGGGAAGTGCGCTACGGTTATAATGGCAGTAACCATCTTGCTGTCGAGAAAGATAAGTCAAACCCGTATTTCACTTTTGATGCTTCTAAATGCATTGTCTGTTCTCGCTGTGTACGTGCCTGTGAGGAAGTACAGGGAACTTTCGCCCTGACCGTTGAGGGTCGCGGCTTTGCCTCGGTTATCAGTGCTGGACAAAGCGAAGCATTCATGGATTCTGAATGCGTATCTTGCGGTGCCTGCGTCGATGCCTGCCCTACAGCGACATTGGTCGAGAAGAGCATTATCGACTTGGGTAAGCCGGAGCATAGTGTTACAACCACCTGTGCCTACTGTGGCGTGGGCTGTTCCTTCAAGGCAGAATTAAAAGGGGATCAGGTAGTTCGGATGACGCCTGATAGAAAAGGAAAAGCCAATGAAGGTCATGCCTGCGTTAAAGGTCGGTTTGCTTTTGGTTATGTGAATCATAAAGATCGGATTACCCAGCCGATGATTCGGGACAGTATTGATCAGCCCTGGCGCAAGGTGTCCTGGCAGGAAGCTGTGCAGTATGCAGCACAGCGTTTTACTGAAATACAGAAAGATCATGGCAATAACAGTGTCGGTGCTATTTCGTCATCCCGTTGTACCAATGAGGAAGTGTTCCTGGTCCAGAAAATGGTGCGCACGGGATTTGGTAATAATAATATTGATACCTGTGCCAGAGTGTGCCACTCACCTACCGGTTTTGGGTTGAAAACAACTCTGGGAGAATCTGCAGGAACGCAGACCTTTGCTTCAGTGGACGAGGCGGATGTGGCCATCGTTATGGGCGCAAATCCTACCGATGCGCATCCGGTTTTTGCCTCACGACTCAAGCGCCGTTTGCGTGCTGGGGCGAAACTGATTGTCATAGATCCAAGGAAGATTGAATTGGTGAGTTCACCCCACGTCAGCGCCGAATTTCACTTGCCTGTACGTCCAGGAACTAATGTTACCGTGCTCAATGCACTGGCTCATGTGATCCTCAGTGAAGGGCTTCATGCCCAAGACTATATTCAGGAACGAAGTGACCTTGGTGCGTTCAGGAAGTGGCAAAAATTTATCCTTGCTGAACAGCATTCACCGGAGACGACGGCTGATATTACGGGGATCCCAGCTAATGATCTGCGTCGCGCCGCTCGGCTCTATGCTGGAGCAGGCAATGCCGCTATTTTTTATGGGCTGGGCGTTACTGAGCACAGTCAGGGATCTACTGCGGTAATGGCTATCGCGAATCTGGCTATGTTAACGGGTAATGTGGGTCGCGATGGGGTGGGTGTTAATCCCTTAAGAGGGCAGAACAACGTCCAGGGTTCCTGTGATATGGGGTCATTCCCTCACGAATTGCCTGGCTATCGGCATATTTCTGAGCCTCTGACACGACAGCTGTTTGAGGCAGAATGGGGCGTAACACTGGATCCCGAGCCGGGCCTTAGGATTCCGAATATGTTCGATGCAGCCCTGGATGGGAATTTTAAGGGGCTGTACTGCCAGGGAGAAGATATAGCTCAATCTGATCCGAATACGCAGCATGTTGAAGCGGCTTTGCGATCCCTGGAATGCCTGGTGATCCAGGACATTTTTCTTAATGAAACCGCCAAGTATGCCCATGTGTTTTTGCCTGGAGCTACTTTCCTTGAAAAAGATGGTACCTTTACCAACGCAGAGCGACGGATCTCGCGAGTACGGAAAGCCATAGCGCCTCTGAGCGGTAAAGCTGACTGGCAGGCCACTATGGCGTTTGCCAACGAGTTGGGGTGTAGCATGACTTATGAGCATCCATCGGAAATCATGGATGAGATTGCAAGATTGACGCCCACTTTTGCCGGTGTGAACTACGATAAACTGGATAAATTGGGAAGTATTCAATGGCCCTGCAATGAAGCGTCTCCCGAAGGGACGCCAATCATGCATGTTGGTGAGTTCGTGCGTGGTAAAGGTTTCTTTGCAATTACCGAGTATGTTCCCACCGATGAACGTGCTAACCGGAAGTACCCATTGCTTTTAACAACCGGGCGCATTTTGTCCCAGTATAATGTCGGTGCTCAGACCAGACGCACGGACAACAGTCAGTGGCATGCCGAAGATACTCTGGAAATTCACCCTCATGATGCGGAGGAACGTGGTATCAGCCCGGGTGACTGGATAGGCATACAGAGCAGGGTGGGGGAAACTGTACTGCACGCTGAGGTAACGGACCGAGTCAAGCCCGGCGTGGTCTATACAACGTTTCATCATCCGGTTTCCGGCGCTAATGTGATTACCACCGATAACAGTGATTGGGCAACTAACTGTCCAGAATATAAAGTCACCGCGGTGCAGGTGAGTAAGGTCAGCCAGCCATCAAACTGGCAGAGGCGACAGAAGGACTACCATGAAGAGCAGCTTCGGCTGCTCGAAAAAGCCCAGCAGGTATGAATGATCTAGTTAAAGCAAGAGCGCTGTCACGAGTTGTCTGGCAGGCAGGCAAGGTTGTTTCTGGCGTGGATCAGGTCGCTGTAGAAATGCCTGTGGCGATGGTTTACAACGATATATCTCATGCTGTGATGATGGCAACACCCAGTGACCTGGAAGACTTTGCAATTGGTTTCAGCATGAGTGAGGGTATTCTGGATTCACCGGTTCAACTGCTGGATTGTAAAGAAAATATAACGTCCAAAGGCATTGAATTGGCCATGACTATCACAGAAGCACCCTTTGCCCGACTCAAACATCGGCGTCGGGTTCTGGCAGGTCGAACAGGCTGTGGCATTTGTGGCATAGAATCTTTGGACCAGGTCATGAATAAACCTGCGTTGATAACATCAGATATTCGGGTGACACATAGCGCTGTGCAAAGTGCCCTGGTAACGCTGGGTGAGAGGCAGGAATTGCAAAGGCAGACAGGGGCTGTACATGCAGCTGCCTGGTGTAGCATAAACGGGGAATTGCTGATTATTCGCGAGGATGTGGGTCGCCATAATGCGTTGGATAAATTGCTGGGTGCCAGAAACCGGCAAGGTGATGCTAATAGTCCAGGGTTCGCCCTGGTTACCAGTCGCGCCCGTTCTGCGATGGTGTTTAGGACGGCCAGTGCAAATATACCGTTACTGGCAACGCTTTCAGCGCCAACTTCACTG